>MDSV01249026.1_pt1 | contig 22329 bp, 18 predicted proteins | sample 810851 | NCBI WGS metagenome assembly MDSV01 (sample SAMN05326640, study PRJNA326480) | marine metagenome | isolation source: seawater | place: Atlantic Ocean: North East | collected 2012 | reverse complement strand
TCGCGATCGCAGCAGTCATGCGAAAAATCGTCGTGACCCTCAATGCAAGGTTCACAGAGAAAGTCATCCAACAGAGTTGATGACACAAGAACGAAGGGCGGATGACACATGATGGTCAATGCTTGGTGCTTTGTCAGCAGTCTGGTGAACGAATCCTTTTGCGAATGATTTGCAATAGCGTTTGACAGGCATGCCGAACATCGCCATATTAGTTGCAAATAATTCTTAACTGCATTAAAGGGAAAAAGATGAGCCTTGCCAGAACCGTAGCCGTGGCGGCGATCGCCATGATCGGGACCTCCGCGGTTGCCGCCGACAAGCCGAAAGTGGTCACCACCTTCACCGTGATCGCCGACATGGCGGAAAATGTCGCGGGTGACCATGCCGAGGTGGTTTCGATCACCAAGCCGGGTGCGGAAATCCACGGCTACTCCCCGACACCGCGCGACATTCTGAATGCCCGCGATGGCGACATCATCCTTTCCAACGGCCTCAATCTCGAGCGCTGGTTCGAGAAGTTCCTGCAGAATCTGGGCGATGTGCCCAATGTCGTGGTCTCCGAGGGCATCGATCCCATCGACATCGCCGGCGGCGAATATGACGGCAAGCCCAACCCCCATGCCTGGATGTCGCCCGACAGCGCCGAAATCTATGTTATGAATATCCGCGATGCGCTGATCGAGATCGATCCTGACAATGCCGAGGCCTATACGGAAAACGCCCGCGCCTATGCCGATGAAATCGCTGCCCGGCTTCAGCCAATGCGCGCCATGCTGGCCGACGTGCCGGAGGAAAAACGCTGGCTGGTGACGAGCGAAGGCGCGTTTTCCTATCTTGCCCGCGACCTTGATCTGAAGGAACTCTATCTCTGGCCGGTCAACGCCGACCAGCAGGGCACGCCGCAGCAGATCCGGCACGTGATCGACACCATGAAGGAGAACGATATCCACGTGATCTTTTCCGAAAGCACGGTTTCCGACAAACCCGCCCGCCAGATCGCCCGCGAGACCGGGGCGGACTATGGCGGCGTGCTCTATGTTGACAGCCTGAGCGACCCGGACGGCCCGGTGCCCACCTATCTCGACCTCCTGTCGGTCACCACCGAAACCGTGGCGAAAGGCCTCACCGAATGACAAAAGCAGAGCCCGGCCTTGCGGTGCAGGGGGCAACCGTCACCTACCGCAATGGCCACACGGCGCTTGCCAATGCCAGTTTCGAGATCCCGCGCGGCACGATCACGGCGCTGGTCGGCGTCAACGGCGCGGGTAAATCGACCCTGTTCAAGGCGATCATGGGCTTCGTGCCGCTTGCCCGCGGCAAGGTCGAAATTCTCGGCCAGCCCGCCCGCGCGGCGTTGAAACAGAACCTCGTTGCCTATGTTCCGCAGGCCGAGGAAGTGGACTGGAATTTTCCGGTGCTGGTCGAAGACGTGGTGATGATGGGGCGCTACGGCCATATGGGCTTCATGCGCCGCCCCTCCCGCACCGATCGCGACATGGTCGCCGCCGCCCTCGAACGGGTCAATATGACCGCCTTCTCCAAACGCCAGATCGGCGAGCTTTCCGGCGGCCAGCGCAAGCGCGTCTTTCTGGCCCGCGCGCTGGCTCAGGAAGGGCAGGTGATCCTGCTCGACGAGCCCTTCACCGGCGTCGACGTGAAGACCGAGGAACAGATCATCGCGCTTCTCGGCGAACTGCGCGACGAGGGCCGGATCATGCTGGTCTCGACCCACAATCTCGGCTCGGTGCCCGAATTCTGCGACCGGGCGGTGTTCGTCAAGGGCACGGTGCTGGCCTATGGCCCGACCGAAACCACCTTCACACAGGCCAATCTGGAAAAGGCCTTCGGCGGCGTGCTGCGCCATTTCGTGCTTGAAGGTCCTGCCCTGCACGACGACGAGGACACCCGCCGGCTGAAGGTAATCACCGATGACGAGCGGCCGTTCGTGATCTACGGCGAACGCGGCACGGATACCGCGCCGGCGGCAAGCCGGGGGAGAGGCGGCGATGCTTGACCGGCTGATCGAACCGCTTGCCTATGGCTACATGGTGAACGCGATCTGGGTCAGCGCGCTGGTGGGCTGCGTCTGCGGCTTTCTCTCCGCCTATCTGATGCTGAAGGGCTGGTCGCTGATCGGCGACGCTTTGTCCCATTCGATCGTGCCGGGCGTCGCCGGCGCCTATATGCTGGGCCTGCCGTTCTCGCTCGGCGCCTTCGCCGCCGGCGGCCTTGCCGCGGGCGCGATGCTGTTCTTCAACAACAAGACAAGGCTGAAGGAAGACGCGATCATCGGCCTGATCTTCACCGGCTTTTTCGGTCTCGGCCTGTTCATGGTCTCGGTCTCGCCGGTTCCGATCGACATCCAGACCATCATCATGGGCAATGTGCTGGCGATCACCCGTTCCGACACCATCCAACTCGCCATCATCGGCGGCGTGACGCTGGTCGTGTTGGCGGTGAAGTGGAAGGACCTGATGGTGGTGTTCTTCGACGAGAACCACGCCCATTCGATCGGCATCAACCCGAATGCGATGAAGGTGCTGTTCTTCACGCTGCTCGCCGCCTCCACCGTGGCGGCGCTGCAGACGGTCGGCGCGTTTCTTGTGATCGCGCTGGTAGTCACCCCCGGCGCGACCGCCTATCTTCTGACCGACCGGTTCCCGCGGCTGATCGCGCTTGCCGCCGTGATCGGAGCCGCGACCTCGGCGCTCGGCGCCTACATCTCCTATTTCCTAGACGGCGCCACCGGCGGCGTGATCATTGTCATGCAGACGGCGCTGTTCCTGATCGCCTTCGCATTTGCGCCCAAGCACGGGCTGCTGGCCGCAAAGCGACGGGCACGCCTTGCGCTTAAGGAGGCCAGGCCATGAGCGATTTCTGGATAATGGCCACATTTCCCTTCCAGCTCGATTTCATGCTGAAGGCGTTCGCGATCACGCTCATGGTCTCGGTTCCGATGGCGCTCTTATCCTGCCTTCTGGTGCTGAAGGGCTGGTCGCTGATGGGCGATGCGGTTTCCCATGCGGTGCTGCCAGGCGTGGTGCTGGCCTATATGATCGGCCTGCCGCTCGGCCTCGGCGCCTTCGTCGCCGGCATGGTCTGCGCGCTTTCCACCGGTTTCCTTGCGGAAAACAGCCGGGTGAAGGAGGATACGGTGCTCGGCATCGTGTTCTCCGGCATGTTCGGGCTCGGCCTCGTGCTTTACGTGAAGGTCCATTCCGCCGTCCATCTCGACCACATCCTGTTCGGCGACATGCTGGGGATCAACGGACGTGACCTGATCGAGGCCGGACTGATCGCGCTTGCGGCAACCGCCTTTCTGGTGCTGAAGCGCAAGGATCTGCTGGTTCATGCCTTCGACGAGCAGCACGCCCGCGCCATCGGCCTGCCCACGAAGATGCTGCATTACGGCCTGCTGATCGTGCTGTCGCTGACGGTGGTTGCGGCGCTGAAGGCGGTCGGCATCATCCTGTCGGTCGCGCTGCTGGTGGCGCCGGGCGCGATCGCGTTCCTGTGGACGCGGCAATTTTCGACAATGTTGCTGGTGGCGCTCGCCGTGGCGACGGGCTCGACGCTCGTGGGCATCTATGCCAGCTTCTACATCGACAGCGCGCCCGCGCCCACCATCGTGCTGGTGATGACGCTCGCCTTCATCGCGAGTTTTCTGCGGACCATGCTGGTGGCCGGACGCCGCGCGCGTCAGGCGGTCTCCACATCCCAGTAGAGCGGGAATTTCGGATCGAAGACGGTGACCGGGCCGGCCCCGGTCTCCCGCTTCTCCGGATATTGCACGGGCTCGTCGCGCTTCACCAGCGTGATCGTCTTCTCATTCGGCTTCAGCCCGTACCAGGCCGGACCGTTGAGCGAGGCGAAGGCTTCCAGCTTGTCGAGCGCGTCCTCGTTTTCGAACACATGAGCGAGGCAGCTCATCGTGTTGGGCGCGGTATAGATGCCGGCGCAGCCGCAGCCGCATTCCTTGGCGGGATCGACATGGGGCGCGGAATCCGTGCCGAGGAAGAAGCGCTTGTCGCCCGAGGTCGCGGCCGCCACCAGCGCCTTGCGGTGTTCCTCGCGCTTGGCGACCGGCAGGCAGTAATAGTGCGGGCGGATGCCGCCGACCAGAATATCGTTGCGGTTGATGATCAGATGGTGGGTGGTCAGCGAGCCGGCGAGGTTCTTGCGCGCGTCCTTGATGTAATCGACCCCGTCCCTGGTCGTAACGTGCTCCATGGTGATCTTCAGCTCAGGCAGCCGCCACCTGATCTTGTCCAGCACGGTTTCGATGAACACCGCCTCGCGATCGAAAATGTCCACATCCTTGTCGGTGACCTCGCCATGGACGCAGAGATTGAGCCCGATCTCGGCCATCTTCTCCAGCACCGGCATGGCATTGTCGATATTGCGCACGCCGCTGGCCGAATTGGTGGTGGCGCCGGCCGGATAGAGCTTGACCGCCTTGATCAGACCTTCGCTGAAAGCCGATGCGACATCGGCGGGCTCGGTCGTCTCGGTCAGGTACAGCGTCATCAGCGGCGTGAAGGACATGCCGGCCGGAACGGCTTCGCGGATGCGGTTTCGATAGGCTTCTGCGTCAAGGGCCGTCACGACAGGCGGCACAAGGTTGGGCATGATGATCGCGCGGCCGAAATGGCGCGCGGTGTCGCCGATCACACCCTCCATCATCGCGCCGTCGCGCAAATGCAGGTGCCAATCATCGGGGCGGCGGATCGTCAGGCTGTTCATCGTTTCTCTCCAGGGCGCTCTCGTTGAGGGCATAATGCCTCCGCGCAAAAATTGGAAGCCTCGGCCGGCCACCAGCCCTTGCCGCGAAATTCGGGCGGTTTGACGGTAATACCAAGGACCGATGATTAGGATCCATATGACCGGAGCGATTTTGAAAGCCGGCTAGGCGAAAACCGCAGTCGTAGCCATAGCTACGGCGAGGATTTTCAACGACGCGGGCTTTCAAAAGCGCCCGGCCCTGAAAGGGTGCGGCTGGAATGGCCCCCCGAGGGCGTCAAAATCCTCGCGCGATGCTCCAGCATCGCTCTGCGGTGTTTTCCTACTCGGACAGCCATTCCAGCGCGCATCATATGGGTCCTAATCATCGGTCCTTGGTATAAGCCGTTGTCTCACCGCGATGAGCGGCTTAAATAGTTCACATCAACCGGCCGAGAGATAACCAAATGACAGCACCACGCATCGACATCAATTGCGACATGGGCGAGAGCTTCGGCGCATGGGACAAGGGTGACGATGCCGAGATGCTGAAGATCGTCTCCTCGGCCAATGTCGCCTGCGGCTTCCATGCCGGCGATCCCGATACGATGGCGAAGACCTTCGTGCTGGCGCGCGACCGCAATGTCGCCGTCGGCGCCCATCCCGGCTTTCCCGATCTCATGGGCTTCGGACGCAGGCGCATCCCCTATTCCGCGACCGAGATCGAGCGGCTGGTCGCCTATCAGATCGGCGCTGCGCAGGCGATGGCGCAATATGTCGGCCATCCGATCACCCATGTGAAGGCCCATGGCGCGCTCGGCAATCTCGCCCAAGAGGACAGCGAGGTCGCCCGGGCGGTCTGCAACGCCATCAAGGCCGTCGATCCCGCCCTGATCTGTCTTGCGATCGCCCATGGCGAACAGCACCAGATCGCCACCGAAATGGGGTTGACGGTGGTGTCGGAAATTTTCGCCGACCGCGCTTATGGCGATGACGGTCTGCTGGTGCCGCGTGGCCTTCAGGGCGCGGTGATCCACGACCCGGCAGGAGCCGCGCGCCGCGTCGGCGAGATGGTGCGCGAAGGCGCGATCATCACCCTTTCCGGCAAACGCATCCCGACAGCTATTGATTCGATCTGTGTGCATGGCGATACCGCCGACGCCGTTCCGATCGCCGCGACGGTGCGGGCGGGCCTTGAAAAACAGGGCTATGCCATCGCCAATTTCATCCACTGATGGCCACGCACCTATCTAAAACGCGAAAACCAGTTCCGATTCTCGCGCTTATGCGCTAGGCACGAACCGGCCCTTCCGCTTGCCGCAAGCGGAGCATGACACGGCCGGAGACGCCCATGACCGACAGCACCGCTTTCCGCAATATCAATATCCTGACCATGGCACAGGCCGTGGGCGGCGCAGCGCCGCCGATCGTGATTTCACTCGGCGGCATCATCGGCACCGTGCTGGCGCCCGATCCTTCGCTGGCGACCTTTCCGGTCAGCCTCTACAATGTGGGCGTGGCCATCGGCACGCTGCCGGCGGCCTGGATCATGCGCCGCTTCGGCCGGCGCGAGGGCTATATCTTCGGCGCGATGATCGGCATCTGCGGCGGGCTTCTTGCGGCAACCGCCATCACCGCCGGCCTGTTTCTGCTGTTCTGCCTCGCGATCATGACCGTCGGGCTTTACGGCTCCTACATCCAGAGCTTCCGTTTCGCCGCCGCCGACACCGCCGATGGCGACATGAAGGCGAAAGCGATTTCGCGGGTCATGGTCGGAGGGCTGGCCGCCGCCATCATCGGCCCGCAGGTGGCGATCTGGACGGTCGATGCCGTGCCCGGCCATCCCTATGTCGCAAGCTTCATCGGGCTATCCGTGCTGGCGTTCCTCACGCTGCTGCTGGTCTCGCGGCTGAAGATACCGCGCCCCGTGGCAGTCACCATTTCCGGCGGACGGCCGCTGTCCGAGATCGCCCGCTCGCCCCGTTTCATCATGGCCGCCGCGACCGGCGTCGTTTCCTATGCGCTGATGGCCTTCATCATGACGGCGACGCCGCTCGCCATGATCGCCTGCGGCCATTCCGTCGGACAGGCGACGCTCGGCATCCAGTGGCACGTGCTGGCCATGTTCGGCCCGAGCTTCTTCACCGGCAGGCTAATCGCCCGCTTCGGCAAGGAGACGATCGCCGCGACCGGTCTGGCGCTGATTGCCGGTTGCGCGGTAATCGCGCTTTCAGGACTCGGGCTCACGCATTTCTGGCTGGCGCTGATCCTGCTCGGCGTCGGCTGGAATTTCGGCTTTATCGGCGCAACCGCGATGATCACCGACTGCCACACGCCGGAAGAGCGCGGCAAGGTGCAGGGTCTCAACGATTTCCTCGTCTTCGGCTCCACCGCCACCGCCTCCTTCCTCGCCGGCGCGCTGGTGCATATCGACAATGGCTGGAGCATGATGAACTGGCTGGTGTTCCCGGCCGTGGCGTTGGTTCTGGTTCCGCTGATGTTCAGCCGCAGGCTTTTCGCGCGGGCGGGCTGACGACCTCATCGTGCTGCGCCCCGGTTACGGCATGCTCTTCGACGCCATGTGGCGCGCCGTACATTCGGCAGCGACGGCAGCCCATTCCGCTATGTCGGATTGCCCGGCGGCGCGAGCCTTCGCCGCCAGCGCGTTCTGGCGAACCACCGCATGCGACAGGATAGCCTCGGCCGGACATGCCGCCAGCCCGTAGCCATCAGCAAAAACGGCAAGTCGCCGCAACTGCTCGGCACCGGAATAATCGTCATTGCCGATATCGAGCCAGGTAAAGGCAGAATAACCCAGATCCCAAAGCCTTGTCCCGGGTGCAAGCGTGTCGAAATCGATCACGGCATACGGCAGGCCATCCCGGAAAACGGCATTGGTGGGCGAGAAATCATTGTGACAGACGACTTCGGCGGCAGCCTCTCCGACGGCCGGAAACCCCGCTGTGGCGTCATGAAACCGTCTTAGCAAACCAGCAGCGGCAGCCAGGGCAGCATCCTCAAAATGGCCTAGTTCGGAGGGCACACTACCCTCGATATAGGTCAGGACCGCCCTGCACTTGTCATCGCGCCCACGAAAGCGTGGAGCGCCGGAAAAACCCGCGATCTCCAGATAAGTAAGCAAGGATTCGGCAAGGCCCTCACGCAAAGGCCGGCGCACCGTGTAGCCGAGCCGCACCACCCCAGGAGTAAAGCGGCCGCCGGAAAGGGAAATCTCCTCTTCGTCCATGCCGCTCTCCTGAAAACTCAATCCTTGTGACGCCGGGCCGGGAACAGGATCACGTCGCGGATCGAGGGGCCGTTGGTCAGGAGCATGATCAGGCGGTCGATGCCGATGCCGAGCCCACCGGCGGGCGGCATGCCATGGTCCATGGCGTTGAGGAAATCCTCGTCCAGCCGCTTCTCGGTCTCGCCGCGTGCGTGGGACTGTTCGAGCTGTTCCACCATGCGGCGGCGCTGCTCGACCGGGTCGTTGAGTTCCGAGAAGGCGTTGCCCAGTTCCCAGCCGTTGACATAGGTCTCGAAGCGCTCGACGAGGCGCGGTTCGCCCGGCACTTCCTTGGCGAAGGGCGAGATGTCCTTCGGGAAATGGGTCACATGAGCGGGTTGGATCAGCGTGTCCTCGACCTTTTCCTCGAAGATGAAGGCGAGGCATTCGCCCCAGGTCCAGTCGTCCTCGATCTCGAAGCCGGCGGCCTTGGCGGCCGCGCGCGCCTCTTCGTCGGTCGCGATCGCGCGGAAATCGATGCCGGTTGCTTCCTTCACCGCATCCGGCATGGGGACGCGCCTGAACGGGCCCTTGAAGTCGAGTTCGATGTCGCCGAAGGGCAGCTTCGTCTGGCCGTGCAGCTTGAGCGCCAGCGTCTCGAACATGCGTTCCACGAGGCCCATCATGTCCTCGTAGTCGGCATAGGCCCAGTAGCACTCCATCATGGTGAATTCGGGATTGTGCCGGGTCGACACGCCTTCGTTGCGGAAGTTGCGGTTGACCTCGAACACCTTGTCGGTCAGCCCCGAGACCAGAATGCGCTTCAGATAGAGTTCCGGCGCGATCCGGAGATACATGTCCATGTCGAGCGCGTTGTGATGCGTCTTGAACGGATCGGCCGTCGCGCCGCCATAGATCGACTGCAGCATCGGCGTCTCGACTTCCATGAAGCCCTCATCCTCGAGGAAGCGGCGGACGCCGGACAGCACCTTGGAGCGCTGGATGAAGCGCAGCTTGGAATCCTCGTTGCTCATGATGTCGAGATAGCGCTGGCGATAGCGCGTCTCGATATCGGCAAGCCCGTGATATTTCTCGGGCATCGGCTTCAGCGCCTTGGTGAGGATGGTGAGTTCCTGCGCGTTGATCGTCAGCTCGCCGCGCTTTGTACGGCGCACGACGCCGGTGACGCCGACGATATCGGCGAGATCGACAAGCGACCACAGTTCGCGCACGTCTTCGGGCGTGGTGTCCTTGTGCGAAAAGATCTGGATCTTGCCGGAGGCATCCCGCAGATCGACGAACATGCCGGAATTGCGCATCGAATAGACGCGGCCGGCGACGGTGACGACATCCTCGGTCGTCACATCGTCGGGCAGGTCGGCGTATTTTTCGGCGAGCTCCGCATTGGTCATCGTGCGATGGAAATGCGCCGGATAGACGTCGCCGATCTTCTCGCGCAGGATTTCAAGCTTCTGGGCGCGGACTTCCGTTGCGTCGGAGGAGAGTTCTTCGGTCTTCTTGTTCATCTTACTTCTTTGCCTCTTCTGCGACCATGCCGGCGACGACACCCTCGGCCGTCTTCAGCCGCTGGCGCACGACCGCGCGGCCGAGAATGGCCATACTGTCAAACAGCGGCAGCGAGCGCGACGAGCCGGACATGGCCACGAACAGCGGCGCGACCACGGTGCGCAGCTTCTTGTCCATGTCCTCGGCAAGCTGGCGCAGCGCGTCTTCAACCGTCGTGGCATTCCACTCGACCAGCTTTTCCAGCACCGGCTGGACGGCCTGCAGGATTTCGAGGATTTCCGCCGGATTGGTCTTCTTGATCTTGGCGAAGGCTTCGGCCTGCGGCACCATGTCCGATTGCAGCAGGAAGCCCATCAACGCCGGCAGTTCGCCAAGCTTGGTAATGCGGCTCTGGGAAAGTTTCAGTCCCTCCTTGAGACGCGCGTTCTCGGACGCCCATGCGGCGACGCGGAGGATGAAATCCTCTTCGCTCAGCGTCTCGCGCAGGAACCTTCCGTTCAACCATTCGAGCTTCTGGGTATCGAACACCGCGCCCGACTTGTTGAGATTATCGGCGTCGAACTTCTCGATGAGCTGGTCCATCGTCATCAGCTCTTCACCCTCGGCGATCTGGATGAAGAACAGGCCGAGGAAGTTCATCAGCGCTTCCGGCAGATAGCCGAGCGCGGAGTAATAGGAGATCGAGGTCGGGTTCTTGCGCTTCGACAGTTTCGACTTGTCGGGATTGCGCATCAGCGGCAGGTGGAAGAACTGCGGCGGCTCGAGCCCGAGATAGGTGTAGAGCAGGATATGCTTCGGCACCGAGGCGAGCCACTCCTCGCCGCGCGCCACATGGGTGATCTTCATCATGTGGTCGTCGACGACATTCGCCATGTGATAGGTCGGCATGCCGTCGGCCTTCAGCAGCACCTGCATGTCGACCGCGTCCCACGGGATCTCGACATCGCCGTAAACGCCATCGGTGAACTTGCAAGACCCTTCGGTCGGGATCTTCATGCGCACGACATTGGGCTCGCCGGCCTCGATGCGGGTCTTCACCTCTTCCGCCTTCAGATGCATGCAGAGCCCGTCATATTTCGGTGCCCTGCCCTCGGCGCGCTGGCCGGCGCGCATCCGCTCCAGCCGCTCCGGCGTGCAGAAGCAGTGGAAGGCATGGCCTTCTGCGACCAGACGGTCGACATAGGGCTTGTAGAGGTCCTTGCGGTCCGACTGGCGATAGGGGCCGTAGGGGCCGCCGACATCCGGACCTTCGGCCCATTCCAGCCCGCACCATTTCAGCGCGTCGAGCACGTTCTTCTCGAATTCCGGCGTCGAGCGCGTGGCGTCGGTATCCTCGATGCGCAGAATGAAAGTGCCGCCCATCTTCTTGGCGTAGAGATAGTTGAACAGCGCGGTATAGGCGGTGCCGACATGCGGCTCGCCGGTCGGAGAGGGCGCGATGCGGAGGCGCGGGCCGGTTGTGCTCATTGTTCTTGTCCGTGGCGCCGGGCAGGCCGGCAGCTTCCCTGAAAGTGCTGAATGTGCTGGGCCGCGGCAGGTCTTTGGAGGCGGCGGCCCGTTCAGGCCAGCCTTAGGCCATATTCAACCCTCTCCGTCAAGCCATCGGCCCGGCCACCGGCCCTCTCCGGCCGCCTCAGTGAACCGTCGGCGCGCTCGATGCGCCTTCGCCGCGCAAAGCCCGATCCTTCATCCGTTTGCGCCGCGCCAGCATGTTGAGCAGTTCGACGAGGCCCGAAAACGCCATCGCGGCATAGATATAACCCTTCGGCACATGGAAACCGAGGCCATCGGCAATCAGCGTCATGCCGATCATCAGAAGGAAGGAGAGCGCCAGCATGACGATTGTCGGGTTCGCCTCGATGAAGCGGGCGAGCGGTCCGGAGGCAATCAGCATCAGCGTTACGGCCACAACCACGGCGATGACCATGATCGGCAGATGGTCGGTCATGCCGACGGCGGTGATGATGCTGTCGACGGAAAACACCAGATCGAGCAGCAGGATCTGGAAGATCGCCGCGGTAAAGCCGGTCTTCACCGCGCCGCCGATGATCTCGCCGGCATGCTCCTCCGGATCGACATTGTGATGAATTTCCTTGGTTGCCTTCCAGACCAGGAACAGCCCGCCGGCGATCAGGATGATATCCTTCCAGGAGAACCCATGGCCAAAGGCGGTAAACACCGGCGTGGTCAACTGCACGATCCAGGCGACCGCGCCGAGCAGAACGAGGCTAAGCACAAGCGCCAGGCCGAGGCCTACCCGCCTTGCGAATTGTCGCCGTTCCGCCGGCAATTTGTTGGTCAGGATCGAGATGAAGACGAGGTTGTCGATGCCAAGCACCACCTCCATCACGATCAGGGTCACGAGCGCGGCCCATGCTTCGGGCTGGGCGGCCAACACAAGAATGTCGTTCAAGTCAGTCTCCTTCAAAACCCGGCATGCGATTGTTGCGATCGGTGGCCCGGAACCGGCCCGGAAGCGCCGGCGTTGTATAGCGCGAAATCTATCCTTTCACTATCAACGTAATTGACATTCAGCAGTTCCCGTCGGTCCCCCGCTTGACAGTCAACGCCGCGAGGAGCATTACCACGTCAACAAATCGAACCGACGAGTTCGAATTCGCTATCTCCGTGCTGAACCTCCTCCCTTCAGCGCCAGAAAGGCATTTTTCAACATGACGACTGAGACAGAAGTGCACCCCGAACCGCGCCCGACCGAGAAGAAACGCGGCGGCGGGGTCCGCAAGGTTATTTTCTCGCTGATCGGCATCGCGCTTCTCGCCGGCGGCGGATGGTTCGGCTATCACTGGTGGACCGATGGCCGCTTCATGGTTTCCACCGACGATGCCTATATCGAAGGCGACATCGCCATGATCGCGCCCAAGGTGTCCGGCTATGTCGAAAGCGTCGCGGCTTCAAACAACCAGCAGGTCAAAAAGGGCGATCTCCTCGTCAAGATCGATGATGGCGATTACCGGAATGCGCTCGCCCAGGCCGAGGCGCAGCTCAACGCCCAAAACGTGGCGCTGAAGGCGACCGAGGCCCAGATCGCCGGCGCCAAGGCCTCGCTGGCGCAGGCCAAGGCCAACCGGGACGCGCTCGATCCGCAGATCGACAATGCCAAGACCGTACTGCAACGCGCCGATACGCTGCGCGAAAAGGGCGCGGCCACCGTCGCCGCCTTCGATGATGCCAGATCCGCACTCGACCAGTTGAAGGCCAAGGTGCAGGCCGCCGATGCGGCGGTGGAGGTGGCGAAATCCAACATCACCACCGCCGAGGCCCAGCTTGCCCAGCAGCAGGCAGCGCTTCAGGAACGCAAGCTTGCGATCGACATGGCCAAGCGCAATCTCGGCTTTACCGAAATCCGCGCGCCCTTCGACGGCGTTTTCGGCAACAAAAACGTCCAGGTCGGCGATCTCGTTTCCTCCGGCACACGTCTTGGCGCGTTGGTGCCGACCGAAGACCTCTACATCGTCGCCAATTTCAAGGAGACCGATCTCGATCGCCTGGGCGTCGGCGCCAAGGTCAAGGTCTCCGTCGACGCCTTCGAGGAGGACAACTTCACCGGCACGGTGGAATCGTTCTCGCCGGCATCGGGCGCCGTGTTCGCGCTGCTGCCGCCGCAAAACGCCACAGGCAATTTCACCAAGATCGTCCAGCGTCTGCCGGTCAGGATTTCGATCCCCAAGGACGTGCTCGACGGGCAGTACCTGAAAGCAGGGCTTTCGGTCACCGCCGAAGTCGACAGCCGCACCGCTCCCGATGGCACGATCGGCGAAACGCTCGCCGCCAACCGCTGACATGTCGCGGGTGGCTGACGCCCGCGTCCTCATCCCACGGATGCTTCAATGACAGATACAGCCGAAAACGCGCCGGCCCCGGCGCAGGCAGGGGCGCCGCCCTCGGACCATGTCCCGCTGCGCACATGGATCGCCTTTATCGTCATGGCGTTCGGCATGTTCATGGCGATCCTCGATATCCAGATCGTCGCATCGGCGCTCACCGATATCCAGGCCGGCATCTCGGCAAGCGCCGACGAGATCGCGTGGGTGCAGACCTCATACCTGATCGCCGAAGTGATCATGATCCCGCTTTCGGGCATTCTGGCGCGGATCTTCTCGACCCGGGTCGTGTTCAGCGTTTCAGCCGCGGCGTTCACCGCCTGCAGCGCGCTTTGCGCCACGGCAACCAACATCGACCAGATGATCATCTATCGCGCGCTGCAGGGCTTCATGTCGGGTGGCATGGTGCCGGCGGTGTTCGCGGTGTCGTTCACGGCCTTTCCGCCATCCAAGCGCTCGACCGTCATCCCCTTGGTCGGACTTGTGGCGACACTCGCCCCGACGATCGGCCCGACCGTCGGCGGCTATCTCGTCGATGCGCTCTCATGGCACTGGCTGTTCCTCATCAACGTCATCCCCGGCATTCTGGTGGCTGTCAGCGCCTGGTTGCTGATCGATTTCGACAAACCCGATCTTTCGATCATGCGCCATTTCGACTGGATCGGTCTTGCCGCCATGGCGACCTTCCTCGGAACGCTCGAATATTTTCTGGAAGAGGGCAATATCAAGGGCTGGTTCTCCGATGAGGTCATCCGGGTCGTCTTCGTGGTGATGATTGTCGGCGGCATCGCGTTCTTCTACCGCTCGTTCACCAGCCGCTATCCGGTGGTGGATCTGCGCGCCTTCGGCAATTTCAACTTCGCCGTCGGCTCGATCTTCTCGTTCTCGCTCGGCATCGGGCTCTACGGCCTCGTCTACCTGTTCCCGCTCTACATGGCCCGCATCCGCGGCTATGACGCGCTGATGATCGGCGAGACGATGTTCGTTACCGGCGCCTTCATGATGGCGACCGCCCCGGTGGCAGGCATGCTGCAGAACAAGCTCGACCCGCGCGTGATGATGGGCGCGGGCCTGGCGCTGTTCGCGCTCTGCACCTGGCAGATGACCCATATCACCGCCGAATGGGACTACTGGAACCTTTTCTGGCCGCAGGCCGGTCGCGGCGTGGCGCTGATGATCTCGATGATCCCGGTCTCCAACATCGCGCTCGGCACGTTGCCGCCGCAGGATATCAAGAACGCCTCCGGCCTGTTCAACCTCACCCGCAATCTCGGCGGCGCGGTCGGCCTTGCCGTGATCAACACGCTTTTGAGCCGCCGCACCGATTTTCACTTCGACCGGCTGGCGGAAACGGTGAACGCGGCGAGCGCCACGACGCAGGAATGGGTGAACGGGCTCGCCGGGGTCTACAACAGCCACGGCATCGACGGTGAAAAGGCCGCTATCCTTCAGCTCGACCGGATCGTCAACCAGCAGGCGTGGCTGATGGCATTCATCGATATCTTCACGATTCTGACGGCGCTGTTTGCCTTCCTCAGCCTTTGCATCGTGGTCGTGCGCAAACCCAAGGCGGGCGCCGGCGGCGGCGGGCATTAGAGCCCTTCAGTGTTGACATCCCGGCGGCGGCGGGCCTCTCGCCGTCTCCGGCACGTTCTCGAAGGTTGGCGCTCGGAAGCATATCCACCATCGCGATACCGCCCTTGCGAAGCCGGTTCCGGCTCTGGCGCAAGGGACTCCATTCGCTCCTCGCGTTAAAATATTATGACATGTGCTATTTTTTAATTTACACTATCGGAATGTGCTTAAGTAAAACATCATTGATCGCGGATGGCGCATAAAGGGGCTTCAGACATCCGGAAATATTTCCGCCTCCCGGCGGGATTTGACGCGCGCCTCACCTTAATACTTTTTCTCGTATCACTTGCAGCCACATTATGTCTTTGGGGTATAACTGACCAGTTCAATCGCCGGCTTGCCATCGAGCAAAACAAGCTGCGTGCGGAAAGCGCGCTAAGACAAGCGGAAATCTGGGTTGGCGCCTTCCTGACGAATTATGCCCAATCGCTCATGATCATTTCGGAGAGCGCGAATTTCCGGCAAGCGATCGGGCAGCCCTCACTCGCCTCAACGATCTCACAGGACTTCCAGGCTTGGCTGAGAGCCAAACCGACAATTGCCCAGCTACGCTATATCGACCGCGACGGAGCTGAAGTGATCCGGGTCGACCGCATTGGCGAGGCGATAGAGCTTTTTGACGAAAGTCGTCTCCAGGACAAATCCTCTCGCTACTATTTTCAGACGACCGTCGATCTTCCCCGCGACACGCTCTACCTCTCACCGATCGACCTGAACGTGGAATTCGAACGCATCGAAACGCCGTGGCGCCCCATGGTGCGCATGGCGATGCCGATCTACCGATCGGATGCCGAAGTCGCCGGCATCCTGATCGCGAACGTCAACGCCGGCGGCTTTTTGCAGGCGATCGAAACACTTGGCGGGCCCCTGGGTCATCCGATCGAAATCCTGAACTCCGAGGGTTACTGGCTTGCCGGAGCGTCGCCGGGAAGGCTCTGGGGTTTCATGTTTGATAACGATATGACGCTCGCCAAGGCCGATCCCGCTCTGTGGTCGACACTGCAGGCCTCCCCTTCAGGCGCGGCTATGAGCGATGATACGCAAACCGTATATTCCAGCCTGTCCCTGCCGGCCCTTCTGGAAGAACGCTCCACTTTTGAAAGCATTGTCGCCGGTGACCCGGACTTGCATTTGCTTATCCGCTACTCTGCAACCCCAGGATTTTTCTCCACGGAAAACCTGCCTGGCTTTGCTGCGCTGATCGCCATATGCGGGCTGTTCTCGGTTTTTACCGGAACAATGCTCACTGCAAGAAAATCCGCTGAAGAAAAAGCCAGAGCTGCCGAGGAGCAGGTTGTGCGCCTCGATCGCCTGGCCGGCCTCGGCGCCCTCGTCGCAGGCGTCTCGCATGAGCTCAACACGCCGATCGGCAACGCGCTGATAGCGGCAACAACGGTCGACCATCGCGTCCAGTCGCTGGAACAGTCGATAAAGGAGGGGCGGATCGGGCGAAACGCGCTTTCCACCCAGCTTGCCAATATACGCGACGGCGTTTCCATCATGAACGGATCGCTGTTAAGGGCATCCGAGATCATAAAGAATTTCAAGCAGTTCGCGGTCGACCAGACAAGCGAGCGGCGGCGGAAATTTATCCTCGACGCGTATCTGCGCGAGACCCTGCACCTTCTTCAGCCGCAGTTTTCAAACTCCGGCATCACGCTGAAGGAAGGGCATCTTGAACGTATAGAGATGGACAGTTTTCCGGGCCCCGTGGGACAGGTCGTCACCAACCTCCTCACCAATGCGAGGATCCACGCCTTCAAGGGCAGGCCGCATGGAACCGTCGTAGTGTCAGCGGAATCGGTCGATCCCGATCATGTGACAATCACCGTCAGCGACGATGGTAGCGGTATCGCGCCCGAAGAACTGCAGCAGGTTCTCGTGCCTTTTTTCTCGACCTCTTTCGGCGAAGGAGGAAGCGGTCTGGGCCTGACCATCGTCGACAGTATCGTAACCGGCGTTCTGGGCGGCAAGCTGTCGATCGACAGCAAGCCGGGTGAAGGAACCCGGATCACCTTGCTGATCCCGGTTGTCGCGCCGGAGGACGCAGCTCGTTTAGCGTTTGATCCAGGAGAGTCCCATGCAAAACGACAGTGACATCGAACTTTGGGATGACTCGTCGGAGTTTACCGATACCCCGCCAGCCGGGCAGTGCTGGAAAATCCTGATCGTGGATGACGATCCGGAAGTCCACAAGGCGACGGCCTATACGTTGCATGACGTGCGGATTTTCGACCGGGGACTGGAGCTGATATTCGCCTCCAGCCTCGACGAGGCGATCGCCAAGAGCCAGGAGGCAGAGGAGATCGCCGTCGCCGTCATCGACGTGGTCATGGAAACGGCTGACGCCGGGCTGAACCTCGTCAAAGCTCTCAGACAGAATGAGCACCTTGATACCCGGCTTATACTTCGAACCGGCTTTCCGGGCTACGCCCCGGAATTGAGCGTGGTCAACGACTATGAAATCGACGGCTATTTCACCAAGGAAGAGTTGACCCGAACCCGCCTTATTTCGCTGCTGACGACGTCGATCCGGGCCTTCGAAAACATACGCATGATGTCGCGAAGCCGGGAAGGTCTGGAACTGATCGTCGCCAGCGCCCGACAGCTCTTCAAACGAAACGATCTCGAAATGTTCGCGGAGGGCGTGCTGAAACAGGTCACGGCCTTGCTGCGAGGCTCGACCAGCGGACTTGTCAGCGGGCGCAATGCCGATGGCTGCGACATGCATATCATCACCGGAATCGGAAGCTTCGCCGGCCAGCAGGGCAAAACCCTGGCCGAAGTCGACGGGGACCTCAACGCGCTGTGCGAAGCCGAGGTCGACGCCAACGAGCTTTTCCGCAAGGGCGACTATCTCGGGATGCGCTTTGAAACCAATGAAGGCGCCGTGCTTCTCGCCGCCATCGAAGCGGATCGAGACATTGGCCAACCGGAGCTGGATCTCCTCAGGCTATTTGCCACAAACATCAATATCGGCTTTCAGAATCTCTCCCTCCTTGAAGCCCTCAATGTGCGCGCCTACACCGACCCGCGCCTGGAGCTGCCCAATCTCAACGCCTTTGAAGACGCTCTGCGCGAGACGCTCGAAAAGAAAAGGTCAGGCTATGTCGTCAAGGTCTATGTCTGCGACTATCAGGCCCATGTAGCGACCTATGGCAACGGCGTCGCCAGGAAACTCATGCAGGCGGCCTTTCAACGACTGCAGGCGTTGACGGAAAACACATGCACCATCGCCGTGGTGTCAGAAGGCACCTTCGGTATTATCGATCGCGAGAAACGGCTTTCGCCGGAAAAAATTTGCGGGGCCATGAAGGAAACCTATGTCATTGACGGCATAGAACTGGCCCCGAACCCGACCTCCGTCATCACGGAAATTAGCGACCTGCCCGATTCCGAAGCCGAGGCCGTGACAGCGGTGACCGCGGCGCTTGTTCACGTCAGGAGCTCCAACGACGGAACGCATGTCATATACGGCAGTCCTGAACGCGAGGCATGGAAACGACGCAATATCCTGCAACAGGCGTTGAAGGCAGATTCCCATTCGTTTGACGGGCTGGTGACCTATCTTCAGCCGCAGGTGGACCTGACCACGGGCCAAACGATTGGCGCCGAGGCGTTGCTGCGCTGGGAACACGAAGGCGAGGCGATCTCCCCCGTGGAGTTCATTCCTATTGCCGAGGCATCCGGCCTCACCCGCGCCTTAACAGGCTTCGTCCTGCGCGAGGCGGCGCGCTGGGCGCGTTCATATCGCTGGTCGGACGGTCGTCCGCTCCCGATCGCTGTCAATCTTTCGATGGCGGACCTGAATGTGCCGGGCTTCGGAATCTGGCTTCTGCGCCAGCTTGAGGAACTGGAACTTCAGCCGGATCAGATCGCATTCGAGATCACCGAGGCCATCGCGATGTCCGGCAAGGTGGCGATCAGGCAGATCCACGAACTCTCCCGGCACGGCTACAGTATCTCCCTGGATGACTTCGGAACGGGCTATTCCTCCCTCGGCCAACTGGAACGGCTGCCGTTCAAAGCTCTCAAGATCGATCGCAGTTTCGTCCGCCGCCTGACGCCGGAGACAGCGGCCAGCAGCCTGTGTTCGGTGATCGTCGGCATGTCCGACCTGCTCGGCATGGATTGCGTTGCGGAAGGCATCGAAACGGAGGAACAGCGCGAGGCGATTTGCCGGATGGGCTGCCGGCATGGCCAGGGCTTCCTGTTTGGAAGGCCCATGCCGATGGCGGATTTCTCGCAAAATATCGGCCTGGTCGCCAGCAAAACATGAGTTCGCTTCAGAGTGAACCCGTGGGCTCTGTCAGCGGCTTTGGACGTAAACTGTCAGGACGAACGCACCCGCACCGCCTCGGCGCCATAACTGTTCATGAAGGTGCGGACGCCGCGTTCGGCCATAAGCTGGATATCGGCCGGCGGCGGCGGCCCTTCCATCAGCCCGAACAGCCGCATTTTCCACATATGCCCGGTACACAGATCCAGAAGCTGCTGGGCGGCGACGCGTGGTTCGTCGGTAACCAGTTCGCCCGTCTCACAGCGGGCTGCCACAAAGGCGGTCAGCGTTTCGATCAGGTTGTCGGGGTGATCGCCGAAGAAGGTGCGCACCAGTTCGGGAAAACGCTCGGCAACGCCGATGGCGATCCGCATCGCCCGGATGGTTTCCTCGCAGGTCAGGCCCGTGGCAAGCTGCGCGCCAAACCGCGTCAGCACGCTGTCAACCGCATCATCCTCGGCAAGAGTCTGGCGCAGATCCTCGAAGATGCGCTGCTTGGCCTCCAGGATGATGGTCTGGAACAACTCGCCCTTGTTTTCGAAATAGACGTAGATCGTGCCCTTCGAGACGCCGGCGGCGCGGGTAATGTCGTTCATGCTGGCGGCATCGAAGCCGACATTCATGAATACCTGGCGCGCGCCTTCCAGTATCTGCGCGCGCTTGGCCGGGTCCTCGCCGGCGGCATGGCGGCCGAGGCCGCGGAATACGCAGCGATCCGTCTCATCCTTCGGGCGACAGAAGCCGCCCCTGGCTTTTCCAAATCCCAAATTCGCCTCACTCGCCGGCGCGGTCTCAACCACGCCGTCAGCCCTGAATGCTCCGGTAGTCCGGCGACGCGCCGGATTTTAATATTGACCTATGCGGAACACATCTACGCATACGATGCGGGGCCGCTCAATTCAATGGTTAATTGAACTGAGCGGTTCGATGGACTTCAACCCTGGCCGAACTCCTCCGGCGCATATTCATACGCCGTCGAACAGAATTCGCAGGTTACCGTGATCTTGCCGTTCTCGGTGCTTTCCGCGAGTTCCTCGGCCGTGAAGGCGCCGAGCACGTCGCGGATTTTCTCGCGCGAGCACGAACAGCGGTCATAGACGCCATGGGCGGGATAGACCGTGACGCCGCGTTCATGAAACAGCCGGTAGAGCAGCCGTTCCGCGCCGACTTCCGGATCGGTCATCTCGTCGAGATCGATGGTTTCGACCATGGCGCGGGCTTCCGACCAGGCATCGTCCGGATCGTGCGACAGCACGCCGTCATCGCCGTCACCGCCGTGAAGGTCCGGCTGGCGCATGCGCTCCGGCTCCTGCGGCAGGAACTGAGCCACCAACCCGCCGGCCCGCCAGCTTTCGCGCGGTTGACCGTCCTCATCGCGCGAAAACAGCTTCGCGACGCCGAGACGCACCGCCGTCGGGATCTGCTCCGACTGGCGGAAATAGGCCATGGCGATTTCCTCGAGCGAACGCCCGTCAAGCTCCACGATCCCCTGATAGGGCTGCATGAAGCCGCCCTGATCGATGGTGAAGGCGAGCACGCCGCGACCGAGCAGCGCTTCCGGCTCGCTCTTGCCCGCCTCGATCGCGGCATCGAGGGCCGCCTGATCGAAACGGGCATAGCCGCGCAGCGCATCCGGCGTCGAGAAATCGGCGACCAGCAGGTCGACCGGGCCGTCACCCTTGGTCTGCACGGTGAATTTGCCTTCGAATTTCAGCGATGTGCCGATCAGCGCCGTCAGCACCACCGCTTCGGCCAGCAGCCGCGCGACGGGCTCGGGATAGGCGTGGCGCGCCAGCATGGTGTCCAGCAGCGGGCCGAGCTGGACCGTGCGGCCGCGCACATCGAGCGCATCCACCTGGAAGGGCACAACCATGTCATCACCGGCGAAACCGAGTTCGCCGAGTTGCGTTTCAAGATTTTGCATTGTTCATCTCCTTGCCCGGCAAGGCGGCGCTTCAGTCGAAGACGCCGAGGCACCAGGCCAGAACGGATTTCTGGGCATGAAGCCGGTTCTCGGCCTCGTCAAAGACGACCGATTGCGGGCCGTCCATCACCTCGTCAGTCACCTCCTCGCCGCGATGGGCGGGCAGGCAGTGCATGAATATGGCGTTGCCATTCGCCTTTTTCATCAGGTCCGCATTCACCTGATAGGGCTGGAACACATTATGGCCGCGCGCCTTGTGCTCCTGGTTCATCGAAACCCAGGTATCGGTGACCACGCAATCGGCGCCCGCAACGGCTTCGGCCGCCGTCTCGAAAAAGTTGACCTCCGCGCCTTCCGCGCGCGCCCAGTCGACGAACCGCATTTCCGGCTCCGAGCCTTTCGGCACGGCGATGTTCATGCGGTAGGAAAACCGCCCGGCCCCTTCGAGGAACGAGTGCAGCACATTGTTGCCGTCGCCGGTCCAGGCAATGGTCTTGCCGGCCACCGGGCCGTTATGCTCCTCGAAGGTCTGCAGATCGGCCATGATCTGGCAGGGATGGGTCGCATCCGTCAGCCCGTTGATCACCGGCACTGTGGCGGTTTCGGCAAGCTCCAGCAGCCGATCGTGATCGGTGGTGCGGATCATGATCGCATCGACATAGCGCGACAGCACCTTGGCGGTGTCGCCGATCGTTTCGGCGCGGCCGAGCTGCATGTCCTTGCCGGACAGCACCAGCGTGTCGCCGCCAAGCTGGCGCATGCCGACATCGAAGGAAACGCGGGTGCGGGTCGACGGCTTCTCGAAGATCATCGCCAGCACCTTGCCGGCCAGAGGCTTGTCCGCGGTGCCTGCCTTCTGGGCGGTCTTTCGGCTCGCCGCGTCATCGAGAATGCCGCGCAGCGCGGATTTCGAAACGGCGGAGAGATCGAGAAAATGCCTCGGATTGGACATGGAACTACTCTTTCACAGATAGAACTTCGTTTTGCGCGACCGGCCAGCAAACCGCTTCGTGTGGCCGCGGCCTAGGCTGCCGAAAGCTTTTCAGCGGCACGGCCCAACCGGGCAAGACCTTCGCGCGCTTCCTCGACCGTGACGGTCAAGGGCGGCAGAAGACGGATCACGTTATCGCCAGCCGGCACAGAAAGCAGCTTTTCCTCGCGCATGGCCGCCGCCAGT
>MDSV01238241.1_pt1 | contig 22332 bp, 22 predicted proteins | sample 810851 | NCBI WGS metagenome assembly MDSV01 (sample SAMN05326640, study PRJNA326480) | marine metagenome | isolation source: seawater | place: Atlantic Ocean: North East | collected 2012 | reverse complement strand
CCGAGTGGCTTAAGGTGCACGCCTGGAACGCGTGTTTAGAGGAAACTCTATCGGGAGTTCGAATCTCCCTCTCTCCGCGCGTTTCAACAAAATTCTTTACTGAATACTTATTATACGTTAATTTATATCAATACTTTAAATGAAGAATAAAATTTTATATATATTCCTTATATCTCTTAGCCTCATAATGTCTAAGAATAGAGTTGCTTTTATAGCTAATGTTAATGGCTATGTGGAAATTTTGTCCGACAGCAAAAACGTCCCCGCATTAGAAGCTGTTAATGGTCGTTATTTGTATGAAGGTGATATTATAAGAACCTTTAAGAACTCCAATTGTATTATTATGTTTGATGATCAGACTTCAATTTTTGCATTAGATTCTTATTCAGAAGTAATTATTAAAAAGTTAGAAAAAGGAATTAAAAAAATAAACTTCAATTACGGAGAATTATATATTGAAAATAGAAGCAAAAAAACCCCTTTATTTGTATTTACTAGATCTAGTCAAATTTTGTCACTTGAATCTGCGGCCTTTATAAAATCTCTTACCAATGGAGATGACGAAGTTTTCTGCATTGATAATAAAATTGAATTATATAATAAGAAATCTAATTTAGAAGTTGCAATTTATGATAATAATAAGGTTTTATCTATACTAGATGGTAAAGTAGAATTGAAAAAAAGTGAGCTGAACTTTATTTCTCGTGATTTGAGCGGAATAATAAAAATTGCTCAACAAAATATTAAAGCACCATTAGCAGAATTTGTTTATGAAAAAGGGGATCTTGTTCCAAACTATTCAGTCAACTCTTATTTGAATACATATAAACCAATCCCCAAAAAACCATATAGGATATTTGCTGGAGGAGGAGTGTCTCATTTAAACGGTAACTTTTATGGTAAAGTCACCTTAAATACTATTTACGACAACAATAACTTAAGTTTTAATATAGAAATTGATCAGTATTTCCCTTTCGACAATAGTCCTGAAATTAATGTTTGGGATAAATCCTCAAAAATACTATCTAAGATTAAATATTTGAATTATAAAACTGATTCTGAATCTGTGCTACTTAATTCTGGAGCATTATCCGATATCACGTTTGGTCATGGCCTTATCTTAAAAAGATATTCAAATAGATACAACTACCCCATTCGAAATAATTATGGAGTTAATTTTAAGTATCAGAATAAAGATTTTATTGACTTTCAATTATTTATATCTGACTTGAATAATTTATCTGATAATGGAGCAGTTGTAGGGGTTCATAGCTCTTTATTCATTTCTAAATATATTCCCTTAAGAATTGGATTTGGCCTAATTTCTGATTTAAATCAATTTGTTAATATTAAAGATAATTATGAAGTCTCTTTGGATTCAAGGAGTGTTAATTCCATTCAGATAGACTTATCTTACAATCTAATGTCCAAAAAAGGTTTTAATATTGATCTTATAAGTGAAATCGGGGCAATTGTATTTCCTCAAAAACACTTTTATAAGCGTTATGATTCAAGCGGTAATAATGATTTGGCATCTGGACTTAAAAATAAAGAAGGATCATGGGGGGGATTAATTGGTGTTGAAGGTGGGTTTCAAGATTTTATAAAATTAAAAACTCATTTTCATTATAATGAACCTTTATTTTACCCTGCTTTTTTTAATAATACTTACGAGTTCGAAAGAGCAAGGATGTTAGGTGAATTTTCTAGTAGCATACCTCAAATTCAGTCAATGTTTGATGGTTTGGGTATCTCAGATTTGGATGGAAATGCAGGCTTGGTTGTCCCGAAAGATCTATACCTATCATATTTGGAAGATGAAATGGTTTTTCCATCAATCGGATTTACATTTGAGGGTGTTTATAATTACTATAATAAGGTAATCACTAATTTTTCCTTTAGTCATTTTTTCGAATACGATTCTTCATCGGAAACAGATTCTTACTCGAGCTTTTACTTAGATTTAATTATAAAAGATAAAATTATTAGAAATATTGCAGATATAACAGTTTATGTTAATAAAAACTTTACTCACAACCCTTTTGAATTTTTAAATACTAAAAATGAAAACACTATAATTGGAATGTCTTTTCATGCTAAAATGAGGAACAACTTCGGTTTAATTTTTTATTTTGAAAGAGTAAATTACGATTATAATTTTGACCTAGAGTCTGAATCAATTGATAATTTAAAGTTAGAGACTGTTTATTCTTTTTAATTTTTATGTTTTTAGGATTAAAGTCATATTTATTTATAATGATAGGAATTACAATATTAGGGATTTCTCTAGGTATTGTGCTGGGCGCATATTTAAAAAATAATGCAGAATATTTTATTTATTTTTCATCTATACTTGCTGGTATTGGCAGTTTTATGATTGTTCTTGGAGCTCTAAAGGATAAAAATGATTAATACAGAATCAAAAAAAAATAAGCTTGATGCATTGATAAAAAAAATTAAAGATGTTGATTCTAAATATGGCAGTGAACTTTGTGAGCTACTTTTGATTAGATTAGGAATTAAGACGAATCAATTTTTTCAAGATTTCGAACATAGAAGTAAGGAAAGCTTTAAATTTTATTGGAAAAAAAACTTAGAAATTAAAAATAGACATAATGATTTAGGTCTTAAAAAAGAAAAAAATAATCGTAGTAACAATAAAATCCCTAAGTTTATTGAGGAGTTTGAGAATAAAAATAAAAATTAAAACTGTGCTAGACGGAGGGTTAGCGGTCCTCTATACCTGAAATCCGCTATATGCAGGGTTGAATCCCGTTGAGCGGGTTATTATGCGAACGGTATAGCTATATACATTATTGTGATCTTTATAACTTTGTACAATAGTATTGTTTCTGAATCCGCCAGGTCTGGAAGGAAGCAACGGTAAGAAATAATTTATGTGATACAAACCACTGTAAAGTAGTATTATATTTAGTTATTAAATTCAAACAGATAATTCAATCAACGGTGCACAGATAAAAAAATGAGCTATACAGTACTATCAAGAAAATGGAGACCTAAAACCTTTGAAGATGTCGTAGGTCAGACTCATATTACTAAAATACTAGAAAACTCCATAAGCCAAAATAAAGTTTCTCATGCGTATTTGTTTTCTGGACCTAGAGGAGTTGGAAAAACAACTATTGCTAGAATAATGTCTTGTTATTTGAATAAAGTTGATTCGATTATAAGTTCTATTGATATTATTGAACTTGATGGTGCATCAAATAGAGGTATAGATGAGATTAGAGATATTAAGGAATCTGTTAGGTATGCTCCCTCTGAAGGAAAATATAAAATTTTTATTATAGATGAATCTCATATGCTTACAAAAGAAGCCTTCAATGCTTTATTAAAAACCTTAGAGGAGCCTCCATCAAAAGTTGTATTTATTTTAGCTACAACTGAATTTAACAAGCTTCCATTGACTATAGTCTCAAGATGTCAACGCTATGCTTTTAAAAGAATATCTATTAATAATATTGTTGATTACTTGAAGTTAATTCTTAATAAGGAAGGTTATAGCTTTGATGATAAAGCCTTAAGGTTAATTGCTTACAAAGCTGATGGAAGTATGAGGGATGCTCTTAGTTTGCTCGATAAGGTAATAACATTATGTGAGAATAATCTTATTTCAGATAACATAGTTAAGAATGCATTAGGTGTAATTGATGAACAAGAATATTTGAATATTTTAAAATCTATAGTAAATGAAAGTTTCGAAGGCACATTTTCTTCAGTCGAAAAAATTCTTAACGGTGGAATATCTATTCATAATTTTATGGAAGGATTTAATGTTTACTTAAAGGATATTGTCTACTACTTTTCAAACTATAAAAAAAACATATCTTTATCACCAGATTCTATATCATTCTTAGAAAAATCTCAGATAAATATTCAAACTGCGTCAAAGCTTTTAAATGTGAATTTAGACTTTTTAATAAAATATAATTACAATATTAGTACTATTAGTCTAGAGAATCATTTTATTAAAATATTTTCCTATGTAAATAGACAAAACAGTGTAGTTAGAAATAATGAAAGAGTAGATGTAAATCTGAAAAATAATACAAATTCTATTTCTAAAACTGACTCTGAGTTACAAGCTAAAAATGTTTTACCTAAGGATAATACTGAAGTCACTCAGTCAGATAATACAAATTCTATTTCTAAAACTGACGCTGAGTTACAAGCTAAAAATGTTTTACCTAAGGATAATACTGAAGTCACTCAGTCAGATAATACAGATTCTATTTCTAAAACTGACGCTGAGTTACAAGCTGAAAATGTTTTATCTAAGGATAATACTGAAGTCAATCAGTCGAATAATACAGACCCTACTTCTAAAGAAAAAGTTGATGATTACAATACGCAAACTAATTTAATTAATAATTCAGATGTAGATAGGATTTATTCAGAATTAGTTCAGTATTTTGAGAAGAATGATTACAAGCTTTATTGTGTTTTAGTGAAATGTGATGTACGTTCATATTCAGGCAACATAATTGAGGTTTCTGGGACTGAATTAAGTACATATGAAAAAAATTCAATTACTAGAGAAACAGAACAGATTAACAAGGTTCTAAAGAGGTTGTCAGACACATCAAATGAATTGAGTCTGAAAATTAAATTCACCTATAGTGACTCTGAAATTAAAGATAATAATCAAGATTTAAAGATTGAAAAAACAGAAATGTTTAAAAAAGATGATAAAAAAAAAGAGTATAAAAATGATGATGAGGATCATCCATTGTTTGACTCTATCGTAGATGATTTAGAAGGTAAATTGTTAAAATAATAGTTTAAGGAGGTATATATGTTTCCAAAAGGTGGAATGGGCGGAATGATGAAAAAGGCTCAGCAAATGCAAAAAGAAATGGTTAAAATTCAAAAAGAAATCGAAGATCTCAAAATAGATGCTCAATCTGGTGGAGGTTTGGTTAAGGTTGTAGCGGCTGGTAATAAAAAAATCCTTTCAATAACTATAGATGCTGAAGCAATGACTGAAGACAAGGAAATGTTAGAAGATTTGGTGTTATCTGCTGTAAATCAAGCTTTAGAAAATATAGATAAAGTATCAAAAGAAAAAATGGGTCCGCTCACTGGGGGCCTTAATATCCCCGGTCTGTAATGAATTATCCCGACTCGCTGCAACGTGTAATTGATTTGCTGTCAAAGCTTCCTGGTATAGGTAAAAAAACAGCTCAAAGATTAGCTTTTAACTTGGTTAAAGGCGACGATTTATATGTTGAAAATCTATCTACATCTATGCGGGTGATGAAAAAAACAATAAAAAATGATCCTATATGTGGTTGCATGACAGACTTAGATACTTGTAAGATATGTAATTCTTCAATGAGAAACTCTGAAATTATTTGCGTGGTAAAAGATGCTGAAGATGTATTTCATATTGAAAAATCTGGCTTTAAAGGACTATATCACGTTCTTGGTGGGTTGATTTCTCCACTTGATGGTATATCTATTGAAGATTTAAATTTTAATAATTTACTACTTAGAATCTCTAGTGCTAAAGAAGTTATTTTGGCTATCCCATCAACGGTTGAAGGTGATGCGACTTCTTACTATATAAAAGATTTGTTAAAAAGTAGCAGTGTTAGAATTACTCGCCTTGCCAGAGGCTTGCCTATGGGTGTAAATTTGGAATATGTTGATGATTTTACCCTTCAAAGCTCAATCGAGCAAAGAACCATTATAGATGACTAGCCTTTTAATATATTTGCCTAATACTCTTACTGTATTAAGAATAATATTGTCTCCTATATGTGTATATTTTCTTGTTGTTAAAAGTTATCCAGCTGTCGCTTTTTCCCTTTTCTTGATTGCATCTATTACAGATGCTTTTGATGGCTATTACGCAAGAAAGTATAATGTTGTATCCAGATTGGGAACTTTTCTTGACCCTCTTGCTGATAAAATTATGGTTGTGTCAATTTTTTTATGTTTCTTTCATCTTTATAATAATATTGTAAATATTTACGTCCTTTCTATGATAGTTTTTCGTGATGTTTTTGTGACATTAATTAGAATGGTAATGGAATATAAGAGTCATACTATGGTAACTAGCAGAATAAGTAAAATAAAAACAGTTCTTCAAATTACAGCAATTATTGTAATGTTCTTATCAATTGTAATTGGTGGAGAGTCATTTGTAATTAACCAGACGGAATATCTGCTTGTCTTAATGCTTGCAACGGCCTTGGTTACATTCTACACTGGAATACATTACTTTGTTTCTAATTATAATCAGCTAAAATTCTTATTTGATTTAAATGATAAAAATTAACAATTATATAATATCATTATTTGGAATAGGTTATTTTTATAAATTTCAAGGAACTCTTGCGAGCTTATTTACTGGATTAATTTGGTTATTTTTTACATCTTATTTTAACCCAGGTATTTATTTTCAAGTTTTATTCTTATTTATACTAATTTTTATTTCAGTATTATCAATCAATAAATATATGCCTAATTCTGATAATAATGATCCAGAAGAGATTGTTATTGATGAGGCTTGTGGAATGATTATTAGCATGTTGTTTATTAACTTAATTGAACCTAACCCTAGTCATTATAGTAATTTTATATATTTCTTATTTACATTTATTATCTTTAGATTGCTCGATGGAGCAAAGCCTTCATTTATTTATAGAATACAACTTTTAAATACCCCTTTTTCAATCTTACTAGATGATATTGTGGCTGGAATAATAACTTTTATAATATGCTTTTCACTAAGATGTAATTATATCATCTAATGATAAAAAGTAAAACTGCAATTATTATCAATATAGGTGATGAACTTTTAAATGGTCGGAGAATTAATACCAATTTAAACTGGCTATGTTCAGAACTCTTAAAAATCAATATATCTACAAGTAAAGCAGTTTGCATAAAAGATGAAATTAATCAGATTAACAGGCAACTATCAAACATATCAAATAGTAATTACGTATTTATAACTGGTGGTCTAGGCTGTACAAGTGATGACCTTACAGTCGAGGCGATTAGTGGATATTTAAAAGAGGATACATATTTTGATGAAGAATATTATGATAAATTAAAAAAAGAATTTAATAAAAAGTCTTTACCTGTAACTGATTTGCTTAAAAAACAAGCTATCAAAATAAGAAATGTTAAATATATAAAAAATCCCAGAGGTTCTGCTGAGGCTTTTTATTTTAAAATAAAAGATTGCACTTATTTTGTTCTTCCAGGTGTTCCCAATGAGATGAAATATATATTTTTAAATACTATTAAAGCAATTCTTTCCAATAATGATAGAGCAATTAATTCATATACTGTTCAAACTTTTGGATTAACTGAAAGTTATATTTCTACAAAAATAGATAATATTATGAAGAAAAATAATAATGTTAAATTTTCATTTTTACCAAGTTTTAAACGAGTTAGTGTGATAATAACATCTTTTGATTTAGGTCAATTAAAAAAAGTTAGGTCTGAAATTGTTAAAAAATTAGAACACTACATCTTTAGTATTAAAGATGAGTCTTTGGTTGAAGTGATTGCTAATATGATGATTAGTAGAAAGCTTACCTTAAGCACATGCGAGTCTTGTACAGGTGGCAAATTATCTTCTATCTTAACATCTATCGACGGTAGCTCTTCTTATTATAAAGGAAGTTTTATAGTATATTCAGATCAGATTAAAAATCAGTTGCTGCAAATTGATTCAAAAAAAATATTAAAACATGGATCTGTAAGTAGTCAAATTGCTAAAGAAATGGTAATTAGCGCTTCAAATATAATATCAACTGACATTTCTATAGCAATAACTGGTCTATCCGGTCCAAATAGTGATAGTAGCAATAAAAAGATTGGGACTGTGTTTATTGCTATTAAGTATTTTGAAGAAATTTTTATTAGTGAATATAAGTTAAATTACGATAGGGAGACTCATAGGTTTATAGCATCTCAAATTGCTTTAAATAATCTCCGTCTAATCATGATGAATAAATGGAGTGATAATATTTATAAATTAAAATGATAAATTAAAATATTATCGTAAATTTAAATGTCCAAATAACAAAAAAAAGGTGCACTATGTCTGAAGAAAATAAAACTTTATCATTAGCAATAGATCAAATTGAACGTCAATATGGTAAGGGTTCGATTATGAAGATGGATAGTAAGGAAATGTTTAAGTATGAAGGTATCTCTACAGGTTCATTATCTCTTGATTACGCAATTGGCGCAGGGATTCCTAGAGGTCGCATCGTTGAGATTTATGGTCCTGAGTCTTCAGGGAAAACTACTTTGACTTTACATGTTGTTGCTGAAGCTCAAAAAGCAGGTGGTACAGCCGCATTTATTGATGCTGAACATGCTTTAGATCCAGTTTATGCAGAGAGAATTGGTGTAAATACAAAAAACTTATTAATTTCACAGCCAGATAGTGGAGAGCAAGCTTTAGATATTGCAGAAACATTGGTTAAAAGTGGAGCGTTGGATGTTATAGTTATTGATTCAGTTGCAGCCTTAGTCCCTAAAGCAGAGCTTGATGGAGATATTGGCGATACTCATGTTGGCCTCCAGGCCAGACTAATGTCTAAAGCTTTAAGAAAATTAACAGGCATTGTTTCTAAATCTAAGACTACTGTTATTTTTATTAACCAAATCAGACATAAAATTGGTGTTATGTTTGGTAGCCCAGAAACAACTTCTGGTGGAAATGCTTTGAAGTTCTATTGCTCTGTCAGGTTAGATATACGAAGAATTGGCCAAATAAAAGATGGCGATCAAGTAGCTGGAAATAAAACAAGAGTTAAAGTTGTTAAAAATAAAGTTGGCCCACCATTTAGAATGACTGAATTTGATATCATGTATGGACTTGGTATATCTTTTGAAGGAGATTTGTTGGACTTGGCCATTAAGGCTGATGTAGTTGAGAAAACTGGATCTTGGTTTTCTTATGAAGGTCAAAAAATTGGTCAAGGTAGGGAAAAAGTAAAACTAGTTTTAGCTGAAGATAAAAAGATAAGAAAAGATATAAAAAAGAAAGTCGAAGCGTTTTTAGGCTCAGATTAGCTAATGGAGAAGCCTCTAATTATATCAGTTTTTAGTAAAGAATGGTATCTTGCTAATTACTTTTCAATAATGGGTTTAGTCTTCCTTCTTTGTGTCTCATATTTATTTATTAATTCTAATTATGTAAAAGAGAATAAAATATCTGTTAAAATAACTAAGATATTAGGTTTTTTGATTTTACTTAGATTCGTTTTATCACAATTGTATCAAATTTTCACTACACCAATGGTATGGGATGTAAATCATAGTCTCCCTTTGCATTTATGTGGTATTTCTGGAATTATATCAGGGTTAATTCTTATCAAATTTAATCAATTCCTATATGAATTTCTTCTTTTGCTTGGAGCTCCTGGAGCTTTGTGGTCATTTATAACTCCTCAGATAAATATTCCTGAACCTTCATTTATGTATTTTGACTATTTCTTATCTCATACTCTTATTTTATTTACACCTTTATATTTATCCATTGTGTTTAAAAAAAGACCCAGGGTTAGATCCTGGATAAATGTTTTTTTGAAGACTAATTTAATTTTACTACCAACTGTTTTTTTTATAAATGCTTTCTTATATTATGGTCTGGGATACAAAGATGTAAATTATATATATTTAATGAGGCCCCCTGAGGCTCAAAACCCATTTATTGTAGGAGTATGGCCTTATTATATTGTAGCCTTACAAGTTGTGGGCTTTATTCATATAGCTATAATTTATTATTTATTTAATAATTACAATCGATTTAAAAATATGTTAAGAATAAACAGAAGGATTGCATGAATATTATAAAAAATAGAATATCAGCCGTATTGGTTTGTTTTTATGTTCTTTCATCATCAATCATGGCTAATAATTCTGGAAGCGCTAGCGTAGGTAGCGTAACCATCGATGGGAAAATTTATAACCAAATTTCATTTAGACCAGAATTTTCTATGAAAAAAATTAAGCTCGGACTAGACTTATATTTTTACTTAGATGATGAAGGTGGTTTCTATGAAAAACCCTGGGATTTTTCTAATGGTGAAAAAGCTCTTGAAAATATTTTAGATAAAATATTATATCTTCAGTATGGGAATCTTTCAGATCCTTTGTTCTATAGATTTGGATCTATGCCATCGACAACTTTAGGGTATGGAATTATTGTTAATCAATATAGCAATACTGTTCAGTATCCTAACGTTAGGAGATTAGGGTTTAGGTTAAAGCACAATGGAAGTATCGGCTCTGAAATTATTGTGAGTGATATAAAACGTTCTCCTGGATTAGTTGCATCAAGGATGACTTTTCCTGTCTTTAAAAATAGGTTTAATATAGGAGTTTTTGCAGCTGCCGACTTTAATATGACAAAAGGCCTTATGGATAGTGATGATGATGGGTATCCAGATTATTTTGACGACTTTCCTAATGATGGTGCTAAAAATAATAAAGAATGGGAGGATTACCTTTCTAATCCTGATTGGTATGTAGAAAATGTAATAGGTGTTGCAGAGTGCGATACAGAGCAATGCGTTGAGCAAATTCTTCAAGATGCGCCAGGATACAATTCTTACGACTCTGAATCCTTTTCCGAGGATAATATTTATGCAATAGGTTTCGATGCAAGTTGGACTATATCAAAAAAATGGACTATTTACTCTCAATTTGCGCAATTGTCAGGTGAAAAAATAAATAATGAATCCTTGGGTTATGGTTTTGTCCCAATTGCAATAAGTGGAAAGGGTGGTAGTAGAAATTTTAAATGGTCCATAAGTGCAGAAGCTAGATCTAATTCAAGGCATTTTATGTATAGTTTTTGGGATCAAACATATGACTTGAATAGAGCTCAAGTTGTCATTGTTGATGGCGAACAGCAAATTGAAACAAAAAGACAGCAATTAGAGAAATTTGGTGAATTAAAAGGTTACTATTTTAATACAAATTTATCAATGTTTGACTTAATTGATTTTGATCTATCATATCAGGATATGCAAGGCGAAACATGGGATGGTGTTCAGTTTAATGAAAATAAAAGAAGTAAATCTTTACTTGGAAGTTTAAGTTTTGATACATCTAGAATTCCAGTGCTCCACTTAGCTAAGATTTATTATCAAAGAAACAACGATACGAATTTTGATTTCTCTACCCCTTCTTTAAATACAATACACGGATACGATTTAGGTGTTGAATTATCTAGTGGTGTTGTTTTGGTTTATAAAGGAAAGACAACCTACATTAGTGATCCTAATACTGGAGAGTTAAAACCCAATTTTACATTGCAGGTTGAAACTTTGATTGAGCTATAATGAAGTCATCAGATATCAGAAAACAATTTATAGATTTCTTTTTAGACAAAAATCATAAATTTGTAAGAAGCTCTTCTGTTGTTCCAGTAGATGACCCAACTTTACTTTTTACTAATGCTGGAATGAATCAATTTAAAGATATATTTTTAGATTTGAAAAAACCACAATATAATAGAGCTGTTAACTCTCAAAAATGTATAAGAGTAAGTGGAAAACATAACGATTTAGAAGAGGTAGGGGTAGATAATTTTCATCATACATTTTTTGAGATGCTTGGAAATTGGTCTTTTGGAGACTATTATAAGCAAGAATCTATTTTATGGGCGTGGGAGCTATTTACAAAAGTATGGAAAATTGATAAGGATAGATTGTGGATTTCAATCTATAAAGATGACGATGAAGCATATGATTGCTGGATGAAGATAAAAGATCTAGATAAAGATAGAATACTTAGGTTTGGCAATAAAGATAACTTTTGGGAAATGGGTGAAACTGGGCCTTGTGGTCCATGTTCTGAAATACATTACTTTACTGGCAAAGATCCTTCAAAACAAGACCCCAATGGAGTTAATTCAGATGATGAGTATAGGGAGCTATGGAATTTAGTTTTTATTCAATACAATCGCGAAAAAAATGGTACTTTAGTGGACTTGCCTATGAAGCATGTAGATACCGGCTTAGGATTGGAGAGAATAACAAGTATATTAAACAAGCAATACTCTCATTATGAGACGGATATATTTAAACCAATAATAGATAAAATAGAAAGTATATCTGGAAAAGATAGTTCATTTAAAAATGGAATTCCACACAAAGTTATTGCTGATCACTTAAGAATGCTCTCTTTTAGCATAGCTGATGGCGCAGTTCCATCCAATGATGGAAGGGGTTATGTTTTGAGAAGAGTTTTGAGGAGAGCTGTTAGGTACGGAGATTTGCTAGGTATAAAAGAGCCTTTTATGCACTTACTTCTGGATGATCTTATAAATATAATGAGAGGTTCTTATTCTGAGATTTTAGATAAAAAAAACTATATTATTAAAACCCTTAATAGGGAAGAGGACTCGTTTAGAAAAACACTTGATAAGGGTTTAATTAAATTTGAGGAAATGCTTGGAGACTCAATAGATTCAAAGGTTTTTTCTGGAGAAAATTCTTTTAAATTATATGACACCTATGGATTTCCTCTTGACCTTACTAAGATTCTATGTGATGAGAAAAATATTCATATTAATGAAACTGAATTTAATGCCTTAATGGCTGAACAAAAAGAAAGAGCTAGAAAAAAACAGAAGTTTACGTTTGATAAAAAAAATATAAATTGGAAAACAAACTGTAAAATCAGTGAGACTGATTTTTTAGCTCATGATTTTAAGAAATTGAAAACTGAAATATCAGCATATTCTTTTGTTGATGACTATGTTTATGTTGAACTAAAAAAAACGCCCTTTTATTACGAATCTGGTGGTCAAATTGGTGATTCCGGAGCAATATACAATGAAAATCTGTATTTAAAAGTTCTGGATGTTCAGAAAATGGATGACAAAATATGTCACATTTGCAAAATTGAAAAAGGGAGTTTTGATAAAAGTTCTAATTCTGTTTTGGCAGCTATTGATACAGATATAAGAAATAGAACAATGGCAAACCATACTGCAACTCATCTTCTTCATAGGGCCTTAAAAAATGTTTTAGGAGACCATGTTCAGCAGGCAGGATCTTTAGTTTCTGATTTAAAGTTAAGATTTGATTATACTCATTCACAAAAAATATCAGATTCTGAACTTATATTAATTGAAAATGAAGTTAATGATATAATAAAAGAAAATCATACAATAGATACCGAAGAAAAGCTTTACGATAAAGCAATTAAAGATGGCGCAATGGCCTTATTTGGAGAAAAGTATGAAGATTCAGTTCGAGTTGTTTCGGTGTCTGATTATTCTAAAGAATTGTGTGGAGGAACTCATGTTAATATGACTGGAGATATACAGATTTTTAAAATTGTATCAGATTCGTCATTATCTTCTGGAGTTCGGAGATTAGAAGCTTTAACTTCAGATAAGTGCATAGAGTATTATAATGACAACACTAAAACAGTTTCATCTCTTTCTGAATTATTTAATTGTGATTATTCTAGTATTCGTTCCAATATTGTTAATCTAATTGATCAAAATAAGCTATTAAACTCAAGGTTAAAAGATTTGGAATCTGCCAATCAAATTCAAGTCTTTAATGCACTTTTAGAAAATGTGGAGATCCATAATGGAATTAACGTTCTTTGTGAAATATTAGATAAAGAATTTGATGAAAATGCTTTTTCAGACAGCTTTAGGCAACATTTTGGAAATAAAGGTGTAATGATATTAGGTGCAATTAAAAAAAATAAGCCCTTAATTTTATGTTCAATAACTGACGATTTAGTAAGTATTTTAAATGCAAATAGTTTAATAAAAGAAAGTGCTAAATTAATTAATGGTGGCGGAGGTGGAAAAAAACATTTTGCAAAAGCTGGAGGAAAAAGTGCAAAAGATTTAGATAGGACAGTTGAATTTTTAAAAAATAAAGTAATAGAGGTTTTAAGTGAATAGACAAGTTCCAACAATTAATAAGAAAGATAGGAAAACAGATAAATATATAGATATACCAAAATGCGATGTACCGTCATTGCTTTTAGATGAAAATATTGACAGTTCGATGATTAGGCGAGACAGAACAACTATTCCTCACGTGGCAGAACCTGATGTTGTAAGGCATTACATCAATTTATCTACTAAAAATCATCATGTTGACCAGGATTTTTATCCCTTAGGATCTTGTACTATGAAGTATAATCCCAAGATTAATGATAAAATTGCATCTAACCCTAATTTTTCTGATTTACATCCCGATCAATCGGAAGAAGATATTCAGGGAACTTTAAAGCTTATGTTTGATTTAGAGTCTATGTTAAACTCTATAACCGGGATGAATAGAACTACGCTACAGCCAACTGCGGGCTCTCAAGGAGAATTTGTTGGTCTGCTAATAATGAAGAATTATCATAAGTATAGGGGTAGCTCAAAGAAAACTATTTTAATACCAGAATCTGCTCATGGTACAAACCCAGCAAGCGTTATATTGTCAGGCTACGAGGTTGTGCAAATAAAGACAAATAAAGATGGTTGTACTGATATGGATGATTTAAAATCAAAAGTAAATTCTGAAGTTGCAGGTATGATGCTTACACAGCCTAACACTTTAGGCATATTTGAAAAAGATATTTTGGAAATTTCAAAAATTATCCATGATGTTGATGGTTTAATGTATATGGATGGTGCTAATTTAAATGCGTTACTTTCTATTAGTCGCCCTGCTGATATGGGTTTTGATATCACTCATATGAATCTTCACAAGACATTTTCTACTCCTCATGGAGGAGGTGGCCCTGGTGCTGGTCCAATAGGAGTTGTAGATAGATTGGCTAAATTTCTACCCAATCCTATTGTCGATATAAATGATGACGGAAAATATTTTTTAAATAAAAAAATAAACCACTCAATTGGTAGTATCCACTCTAATTTTGGGAATGTGGGAGTTTTGGTTCGTGCTTATTGCTATATACGAAGTCTTGGAAATGAGGGATTGAGGGATGTTAGTAGGAATGCTATAATCAATGCAAATTACTTAAAGAAAAAGCTTTCACAATATTACCATATTCCATTTTACGATGGAACTATGCATGAATTTGTTGCATCTGCGGTAGAACAAAAAAATAAAGGTTTAAAAGCTTTGGATATTGCAAAACTTGTATTAGATAAAGGGTATCACGCACCAACAATATATTTTCCTACGAATATTCCTGAGGCAATGATGATGGAACCAACAGAGACCGAATCAAAGGATACTTTGGATGCTTTTGCAGATCTTTTAATTTATATTTCTAAAAATATAGATGAAAAATTATCTAACTTTCTAGAAGCTCCAATAAATACCCCTGTAAAACGTTTAAATGAAACAAAAGCAAATAGAGAGCTAAACTTAAATTGGAAAGATGAAATACCAAATAATAAGTAATAATTTATTAATTATGAGTCTAGATAGAGGAGACTTTATAAATAGGTCAATTAAGGATGTATTTGTTAAGGAAAATCTGAAGTCAGGTTGGCTATCGGGGTTAGGTGCAGTTTATAACATAGAATTAGGTTATTATGATATTAAGATTAAAGAATATTGCAAAAAACATATTCAAGCAGAACATGAATTAACTTCTCTTACAGGAAATGTAAGTTTTGTTGATTCAGATTATTTTGTTCACACTCATGTAACTTTATCAGACATAGACTTTAAATCATTTGGCGGACATTTATTTGATGCGCAAATTGCTGCTGCGGGTGAGTTTAAAATAGACCTCTTTGAAGCAAGAATTCCAAGGCAATATTCGGAAAATATAGGTTTAAAATTATGGTGTATAGATAATGAAAATAATTAAATCAAAAAATGCCCCACAAGCAATTGGCCCTTATTCTCAAGCTATTATTTCTAACGGCTTTGTTTTTACGTCCGGACAAATAGGCTTAGATCCTAATTCAGATAATTTGATTTCTAAAGAATTTAAGATTCAAGCATATCAAGTTTTTGAGAATATAAGATTTATACTAGAAGATTCTGGTAGCAATTTAGACAGTATAATTAAGATGAATATTTTTTTAACGGATCTGTCCGATTTTGATGAGCTAAACAAATTAATGTCAAAATTTCTTAATCCTAATAAATTGCCAGCTAGGTCTACCGTTCAAGTAAGCTCTCTACCTAAAGATGCGATTATTGAGATTGATGTTGTTGCTAAGGTTTTATCATGAATTTTAAAGAGAAAAGTATCTTAATTTTTTTACTTTTTTTTAGTTTGTGTATATGTGAGCAAGAAATTGAAAAGCCTCAAAATATTTTTAAAGCAAAAAATCCAAAACTTGCATGGAAGCTAAGCATTATTCCTGGTATGGGGCAGATTTATAATGAGGAATATATAAAAGGCGGTCTATTCTTTTTATCAGAGGTGGCTCTTATTAAAAATATTTCTCTATTCTCTACTGATATTGCCATGAGAAATTCTATGATATGGTTTGCATTAGGACTTTATGTTTATAATATAATTGATGCCTACGTTGATGCTGAATTAAAAACTTTTTCTAACAAAAATGAGGAGTAGACTACTTTGTGCTCAATAACAGGAATTTATGGAGATAAAGACAATGTATGCTTAAGCATTAATAATGCTCTAACTGTTTTACAGCACAGAGGCCAAGATGCGGCTGGTATGGCAACTGCAAATTCAGAAGGATATTTTCAAATTCATAAAGGAAATGGTTTAGTAAGAGATGTTTTTAATGACTCTTCGATGAGTAAATTAATTGGTGGCAGTTACGGGATTGGTCACACTAGATACCCAACTGCTGGTCAAATAAATAAAACAGAAGCTCAACCCTTTTACGTTAATTCACCTTTTGGATTAGCATTAGTTCATAATGGAAATCTAGTGAATGCATCAGAATTGAAAGATGAACTTGAAAAATTTAATCGAAGACATATTAATAGTACCTCTGATTCAGAAATTTTATTAAACATATTTGCTGATTGCTTAATGAATGAATGCTCTAATACAGCTGAGCTTAATGAAGGTCATATATTTAATGCAGTTAATAATTTACATGAAAGGGTTAAAGGAGCTTATGCAGTTGTTATATTAATACTTGGATATGGGATTGTTGCTTTTAGAGACCCAAAGGGAATCAGGCCCCTTATATATGGAAAGAAAAATGATAGCACTTACATGGTAGCTTCTGAAAGTGTTGCTCTAGATTGTCTAGGTTTTGAGGTTATTGATGATGTTCAGCCTGGTGAGTGCGTTGTTTTTAATAATAGTCAAAAAGGTTATGTGAAATCAAGCTATGTTAAGTCTGAATTGACACCATGTATCTTCGAATATGTATATTTAGCTAGACCCGATAGTACTATAGACAAAGTTAATGTTTATCAAAGTAGGTTGGAGATGGGTAAAAAATTGGCATACAAGATACAAGATACATTAACTCCTCAAGAACTTGATTGTATAGATGTCGTTATACCTATTCCTGACACTAGTCGTAATAGTGCATTGCCTATAAGTTCTATTCTTAAAAAAGATTTAAGGGAGGGATTTGTTAAAAATAGATATATTGGCAGAACCTTTATAATGCCAGGTCAAAAAGTTCGTAAAAAATCAGTGAAGCAAAAATTAAATACTATTAATATGGAATTTAAAGATAAAAATGTTCTGCTTATAGATGATTCAATTGTTAGAGGGAATACTAGCAGACAAATTGTTGAGATGGCTAGAGATGCAGGTGCTAAAAAAATATATTTTGCAAGCGCTTCTCCTAAGATATGCTTCCCTAATGTTTATGGTATAGATATGCCGTATGTTGAAGAGCTAATTGCTTATAATAAAAGTACGTCAGAGATTTGTGATTTAATTGGGGCTGACAAATTAATCTATCAAGATATTGAAGATTTAGTCGAATCCGTCAGAGTTTTTAATTCACATATAAAGAAATTTGATACTTCATGCTTTACAGGCGAGTATGTTACCAGTGTAAGTAAAGCTTATTTAGACAATCTTCACTCTATTCGTAAAGGAGAGGAGTAATGTCTGCATTGAGTCGGAGTATTAAAAATAGCAAGTTGTCAGATAAAATAGTTTTTATAATTGATAAATTTTTGATAATTGATTTCTCTAAATTGTTTTTTACTGTGATTTATTGCTGCACATTAAGTTATATATGGAATTCAAGTATGCAGCATCGGTACCTATGGGTAACTGATCTGAGTTTTTTATGGGCTGGGATTTTTCTTGGATGTGGATTATTTGTTTTTATTTTAGATAAAAAAAACCTTCTTAAATACAATAAGAGAAGTCTTATAACTATTATATTTATATACATATTATTAGTTCTTTACTCATCTGTAACTTTAACCTTTGACCGGACTATTCTTCTTATTGGTTATTTATTCTTCTTATCGTCATTTCTTGTGCTACCTCTTTATTGTGTTGCAAGAGGTGCATTTAAAAATACACGTAAATTTGATATGTTAAATAAGATACTTTCTTTTTCGCTTTTTATAGTATCTCTTTTGTTATATTTGTTATCTGGCACTAATGACCCCTTGTTGTCATCTGTTCTTCTGTGTTCAGCCCCTGTTTATATTGTGGCCTTTTTTTTAAGTACTATCAAGGGAATTTTGCTTCTATATAGATGCATCTTTTTTATTTACCTTTTTTTTCTTAGTACAACCATATATCCATATTTGTTTATAGGTAGTGTCATATTATTTTTTGTTTCAAAATTTTATTTTTTCATTAAATATGATATTAAATATCCGACTTTCTTGGAGGTTTACGATATTAGTTAATGAAAAATTTCAGTATAGCTAAGTATGTAAAAAATTTGACTACAGATAATGCTAGCTTAGAAAAAAAGGAGGTATGAATTGATAATTTCAATTAATGGTAAAAATTTAGATATTGAAAAGGTTGTCCAGGTAGCTAGATATGAGGCAGAGGTTGAATTGCATAAAGATTCTATTGATCGAATAGTTCAGTGTCGCAAAATGGTCGAAGAAAAGATATCTCAAAAAGAAATTGTATATGGAATTAATACAGGTATTGGTGAATTTTCTGAAACTATACTTGATGATAGTCAAATAGAGGATTTTCAAAAATATCTAGTTTACAACCATTCAGCTGGCATAGGAGACCCTGCAAAAAAAGAATTTGTCCGGGCTGCAATGATTGGGAGAATAAATGTTCATGCAAAAGGAAATTCTGGATGTAGGTTAGAAATTACTCAGACATTAATCAAAATGCTTAATAAAGGTGTAACACCTTTTGTTTGTCAAAAAGGTTCAGTTGGTGCTTGTGGAGATTTGGCTCCAATGGCGCAAATAGCATTAGTTCTATTGGGTGAAGGTAAGGCTTATTACAATGATGAATTACTTGAAGGTGCTGAAGCCATGAAAAGAGCAGGCATAACTCCTCCTGGTTTAAAAGCTCGTGATGGGCTTGCTGTAATAAATGGAGCTAATCTTTTAACAGCTATGAGTGCAGTCTTCTGCTATGACCTTGCTGATCTATTAAAGCATGCCGAAATTGGTGCCTCAATGAGTTTAGATGCCCTAATTGCAAATCTTAAACCGTATGACGAGAGGATTCATATAAAAAGAGGTTTTGAAGGGTCTATTAAAACAGCGTCTGCAATACGAAATATGCTTTATGGGGGTGATTTAATTGATGGAAAAGTAAAAACAAAAGTTCAAGACGCCTACTCCTTAAGATCTACCCCTCAAGTAATTGGTGCAGTTCACGATGCTCTTGATTATTGCATTAAGCAGATTGAAATAGAGCTTAATGGAGTTGGAGATAACCCTATCTTTATACCAGAAGATAACGTGCAGTTGTCTGGAGCAAATTTTCAAGGAACACCTATATCCCTACCAATGGACATGTTGGGAGCCGCTCTTACCATGGTATGTGTTTTATCTGAAAGAAGGCTAAATAGATTGAATAATCCCGCATTGAGTTCTGGGTTGCCAGCTTTTTTAACAAAAGGAGCGGGAATGTTCTCGGGCTTAATGTTAAGCCAATACACTGCTGATACATTGATTGTAGAGCAAAGAATATTATCTGCTCCAGCTTCCATACAATCAATTCCTGCTGCCGCTGATCAAGAAGACTTTGTTTCAATGGGAATGAATACAGCCATTAAAAATTGTCAAATTTTAGATAATGCTTATTGTGTAATTGGTATAGAACTTATGGCTGCCGCTCAAGCTTTAGATTTTAGACAACATAAATGGGGTAATGCTATAAAAGTATCTCATGAAATTATAAGAGACTATATTGATTTCCTTGATGTTGACAGGCCGCTTTATGATGATCATGATAATGCAAAAAAAATGGTTCAAGAAAATGAAATCATTAAAGCAGTAGAAGCTGATATTAAAGGTTTTTATAAAAAATAAATACACGTTATCTATTATTGTGTTTAAGTTTACTTGTAAAATAGGATTTATTTTACATGAATAAGATACATACAGATGAAAATCTTACCTTTGATGATGTTTTATTAAAACCATTGTACTCAGAGGTATTGCCCTCAGAAACTAATATACAGTCTAAGCTAACCAATAATATAGAAATAAAAACTCCATTTATTAGCGCTGCAATGGACACTGTTACTGAAAGTGAAATGGCTATATCAATGGCTCGTTTAGGTGGTATAGGTGTTATCCATAAAAATCTTTCAATTTCAAAGCAATCCTTAGAGGTTGATAAAGTTAAGAGGTCTGAAAGCGGTATGATACTAAACCCAGTCACCATTGGTCCTAATAAAACAATAAAAGATGCTTTGGATATTATGGAAGAATATAAAATATCTGGCGTTCCCGTCGTTGACAAAAGCAAATTAGTTGGTATATTAACAAATAGAGATATTCGATTTGAAGATAATTTAAATTTGAAAGTTTCAGATAGAATGACTAGCAAAGATTTAATAACAGTGGATAAAGGGACTAGTCTTGATGTTGCAAAGAAAAAACTGCAAAAATATAGAATAGAAAAACTTTTAGTTGTGGAAGGCCAAAAACTATGCGGTTTAATAACTGTAAAGGATATACTTAAAAAAGAAAATTATCCTAATGCTACTATAGATAGGTATGGTAGATTGCGTGTCGCTGCAGCTGTAGGAATAAGTCCAAATACCATGAGGAGAGTTCAATCTTTAGTTAAAATGAATGTCGATGCTATATTTATAGATACTGCTCACGCTCATTCAAGATCTGTGGTTAAGGTTTTTAAAAAGATAAGGAGCAAATTTCCTGACTTAGAGTTAATTGTTGGTAATATTGCTACATCTGAAGCATTTGAGTTTTTTTGTAAATTAGGTGCAAATGCAATTAAGGTGGGGATCGGTGCCGGATCCATATGTACAACTAGAGTTATTGCTGGAGTCGGAATGCCTCAACTCTCTGCAGTTATGCGTTGTAAGGAGCTTTCGGAAAAATACAATGTACCGCTTATATCTGATGGGGGTATGAGATATTCTGGGGATATCGCAAAATCTCTTGCAGCTGGCTCTAATTCCGTTATGTTGGGTAGTATATTTGCAGGAGCAGACGAAAGTCCCGGAGAGATAGTTTTATGGGAAGGACGAAGGTTTAAAAAATATAGAGGAATGGGCTCCATTGGTGCTATGAAAGATGGGAGCAGTGATAGATATTTTCAAAAAAATAATAATAAATTAGTCCCAGAAGGTATAGAAGGTATGGTTCCTCAAAAGGGACCTGTTAAAGATATTATTTTTCAATTAGTCGGTGGATTAAGGGCTTCAATGGGATATTGTGGTGCAAAAAATTTAATTGAATACAGAACATCGGCCGTATTTGAAAAAATTACAAATGCCGGAATGATTGAAAGCCATCCTCACGATGTGAGCTTGACTAAAGAATCACCTAATTATAGAAAACCTATCTAGAAATTATTTTAGACTATTGAGGTGTTTGCTAATAGCAGATTTCTTATTAGCGGCTTTCTTTTTATGAATAACACCTTTTGAAGCTATTTTGTCTATAGTCTTCTGAGCTTTAGTCAATTCATCTTGTGCATCTTTTTTGCTATCTACACTCATAGCTCTTTTAACGGTGCTGCTCAAAATAGACTTATAATGTCTATTTTTATTACGATTCTTAGCCGCTTGTCTTACTCTTTTTAGTACTGAACCTTTTGCTGACATTTATCATCCTTTAAAAATTGCTGCTTAACTTATACATTAATTCACGAGAATCAAATATTTTTTTAAAGTATTTTAATTGTTTTATCATTTTATTAAGATTAATTTTAGTCGACTTATAAAAGAGGAGCCTAATGATTAAAGAGTTTTTAGAGAGTGTCAATTTATTCTACGATGTAAAAGAT
>MDSV01209539.1_pt1 | contig 22337 bp, 31 predicted proteins | sample 810851 | NCBI WGS metagenome assembly MDSV01 (sample SAMN05326640, study PRJNA326480) | marine metagenome | isolation source: seawater | place: Atlantic Ocean: North East | collected 2012 | reverse complement strand
TGCAGGAAGAACTAAAGTTTACGAATCAATTGTTAAAGGTGATAATAATTTTGAATCTGGGACACCAGAATCTTTTAATGTAATGGTTAAAGAATTAAGATCACTTGGTTTAAACTTAGATTTTAAAGAAAATCTTAAGGATAATAATTTAACTAACTTAATAGGTACAAATGAATAAAGAACTTACAAACATTTTTAATCAAAATTTAGGTGTTCAAAATTTTAATAGTCTTAAAATTTCAATTGCTAGCCCAGATGATATTAGATCTTGGTCTTTTGGCGAAATCAAGAAGCCAGAAACAATTAATTATAGAACATTTAAACCAGAAAAAGATGGTTTATTTTGTTCAAGAATATTTGGTCCAGTAAAAGACTATGAGTGCTTGTGTGGAAAGTACAAGAGAATGAAATTCAGAGGAATAATTTGTGAAAAATGTGGCGTAGAAGTTACATTATCTAAAGTTAGAAGAGATAGAATGGGGCATATAGAATTAGCAGCACCTGTATCTCATATATGGTTTATGAAATCCTTACCAAGTAGGATTGCAACTTTACTTGATATGACAATCAAAAATCTTGAGAAAGTTTTGTATTTTGAGCAATTTATAGTTGTTGAGCCAGGTTTAACTGATCTAAAAAAAGGTGAGATTATTTCTGAAGAACAATTTATTGAATATCAAGATGAGTATGGAGAAGATTCATTTAGCGCAGCTATCGGTGCGGAAGCCATTGAGCAGATGTTAATAAGCATTGATTTAGAGGAAGATTATAAGCAACTGAAAATAGACTTAACAGAAACTAAATCTGAGTTAAAAAAAACAAAGATAACAAAAAGGTTAAAATTAATTGAAAATTTTATTGTATCAAAAAATAAACCTGAGTGGATGATAATGAGAGTTTTACCTGTTATACCTCCAGAATTACGACCACTAGTACCTTTAGATGGAGGAAGATTTGCAACAAGTGACTTAAATGATCTTTACAGAAGAGTAATAAATAGAAACAACCGTCTAAAAAGATTAATTGATTTAAGGGCTCCAGACATAATTATTAGAAATGAAAAAAGAATGCTACAAGAATCAGTGGATGCACTATTCGATAATGGAAGAAGGGGAAGAGTAATTACATCTACTAACAAAAGACCACTTAAATCATTGTCTGATATGTTAAAGGGTAAGCAAGGAAGATTTAGACAAAATCTACTTGGTAAAAGAGTGGATTATTCTGGAAGATCAGTAATTGTTGTAGGTCCAAATCTTAAACTTCATCAGTGTGGAATTCCAAAAAAAATGGCTCTTGAATTGTTTAAACCATTCATATTTCATAAACTAGATATTTATGGCTGGGCCAACACTATTAAAGCTGCTAAAAAACTTGTTGAAAAAGAAGATCCTAGAGTCTGGGATATTTTAGAAGAGGTAATTAGAGAGCATCCTGTTCTTTTAAATAGAGCACCTACTTTACATAGACTTGGTATTCAAGCATTCGAACCAATATTAATTGAAGGAAAATCAATACAATTACATCCATTAGTTTGTACTGCTTTTAACGCTGACTTTGATGGTGATCAAATGGCTGTTCATGTACCATTAAGTCTTGAAGCTCAACTTGAAGCAAGAGTCTTAATGATGAGTTCAAACAACATACTTCATCCAGCGAGTGGTAAGCCAATTATAGTTCCTTCTCAAGATATTATTTTAGGAATTTACTACTTATCAATTCTAAGAAATAATCAAAAAGGTGAAGGAAGATCATTTCTTGACTTGAATGAAATTTTAAAAGCTCTTGAAAATAATGATGTCACCCTTCACTCGAAAATTTTTGCAAGAGTTGGCAATTTTTCAGGCAATTTTGAAAGAATAGAAACTACACCAGGTAGAATGATACTTGGAAGCATTCTCCCAAAGAACGAAAAAATTAATTATAAAATGATCAATAAAATTCTTACCAAAAAAGAAGTTAGTAATATAATTGATAATGTTTATCGACATTGTGGCCAAAAGGAAACAGTAATTTTTGCTGATAGAATAATGCAAATTGGTTTCAAATATGCTGCTATGGCTGGTATATCATTTGGAAAAGATGATCTTATTATACCTAGCGATAAAGATAGTCTTTTAAACGCAACGCAATTAAAGGTTCAAGAATACGAAAACCAGTATCAAGATGGCTTAATTACTCAAGGTGAAAAATATAACAAAGTAGTGGATGCATGGTCTGAGTGTACAAATAAAGTTGCAGATAAAATGTTAGACGTTATTTCAACTCCATCTGAAGATCAGCCTATTAATTCAGTTTATATGATGGCACACTCTGGAGCTAGAGGTTCAGCAGCACAACTAAAACAATTATCTGGAATGAGAGGTTTGATGGCTAAACCATCTGGAGAAATTATTGAAAACCCAATAAAATCTAATTTTAAAGAGGGTCTATCTGTTCTTGAGTATTTTACATCTACTCACGGTGCTAGAAAAGGGCTTGCAGATACAGCTCTAAAAACTGCTAGTAGTGGCTATCTTACCAGAAGGTTGGTTGATGTGGCTCAAGATGCAGTTATACGTGAACTAGACTGCAATACTAAAAAAGGTGTAGTTGTTGAGGAGATTGTTGAATCAGGTAATATAACATCACCTTTGACAGAGAGAATTCTTGGCAGAACTCCTGTTGACAATATTATTGATGAAAAAGATGTTACCATTGTGAAAGCAGGTGAAATAATATCTGAAAAACACTTAGATCCAATTTCAAAACTTGGCATTAGATCATTAAAAATAAGATCAGTTTTAACTTGTGAAACAGAAGATGGTATTTGTTCCGTATGTTATGGTAGAGATCTAGCAAGAGGTACACCTGTAAATATTGGTGAGGCTGTAGGTATAATTGCTGCTCAATCCATTGGTGAGCCTGGTACTCAATTAACAATGAGAACATTTCATATAGGTGGCGCAGCTAGTTCATCAGTCGAACAATCTAATGCTATAGCTCCTCTATCTGGTGTTGTTAAATTAGAGAATGTTAAAATTATTGAAGACAAATTTAAAAATAAAATAGTGTTAAGCAGAAATAGTAAAATAAAAATTATTGATGAAGATACTGAAAAATACACATCAAACATACCTTTTGGATCCAAACTACTTGTAAGTGATGGAGCTAATGTTGACAACAATCAAACTCTTGCCGAATGGGATCCATATACTTTACCTATTATTGCCGAAAATAAAGGCTTTGTAAAATATGTAGACTTAAAACAGGGAATTTCATTTAGAGAATCAATTGATGATACAACTGGAATCTCAAGTAAAATAGTAATTGATTGGAGTCAAAATCAGAAAAGTAAAAATTTTAAACCCGCAATAAATATTTTGGGCAATCTTAGTGAGGAACCAACTGAAGAAAATAATTTTCTAAACTATCCTATGTCTATAGATTCTATTTTGAGTGTAGAGGATGGTCAAGAAGTTACAGCAGGTCAGGTAATTGCAAGAATACCAAAAGAATCATCTAAAACAAAAGATATCACTGGAGGATTACCTCGTGTTGCTGAGCTTTTTGAAGCGAGAAAACCAAAAGATCCTGCAATAATGTGTGAAATAGATGGTAAAATATCTTTTGGCAAAGATTATAAAAATAAAAGAAGAGTTATCATTACATCAATTGATCAAGATGAATCTTTTGAAACTTTAATACCAAGATCAAAATATTTGAATGTTCAAGAAGGTGATTTTGTTAAAAAAGGAGACATTTTAGTTGAGGGTACACCAGTACCTCATGATATTCTCAGGATACTGGGTATTGAAGAATTGGCTAGATATCTCGTTAGAGAAGTTCAATCTGTCTACAAACTTCAAGGTGTCTATATAAATGATAAACATATTGAAACAATTGCAAGGCAAATGCTTCAAAAAGTACTTATTAAAGATCCTGGAGACTCAAATTTAATTGCTGGAGAGCAAATACAAAGAAGAGATTTACTAAAACTTAATAAAATTTTAAATAGTGAAGGGAAGAATTTAATCTCTTTCGAGCCTGTTTTATTAGGTATAACTAAAGCAAGCTTACAGACAAGTTCATTCATTTCTGCAGCATCATTCCAAGAAACCACTAAAGTCTTAACTGATGCTGCTACCCTTGGTAAAGTTGACTCTTTAAATGGTCTTAAGGAAAACGTCATAGTTGGAAGACTAATTCCAGCAGGAACAGGAAAAATGACTTCAGATTATGAAAATATAGCATTTGAGAGAGACAAGAATATCATTGAGAAAAATCAGACTGAAAGCCAAGAAAATTAATATTTTTTAGTATAACTGCTTGACTTTAATGCAATCAATTAATAAAGACCCCTACGATTTGTTAAAGGTCGTGGATTAACTCCAAACACTTAACTAAAGGATAAAATGCCAACTATAAACCAACTTGTTAGAAAAGGTAGATCCAGTGTAAAAAAGAGGAATAAGGTTCCAGCACTAGATAAAAGTCCTCAAAAAAGGGGTGTTTGTACTAGAGTGTATACCACCACACCTAAAAAGCCTAATTCTGCATTACGTAAAGTAGCTAGAGTTAAACTTACAAATGGGCAAGAAGTTTCAGCCTACATTCCTGGGGAAGGTCACAATTTACAAGAACACTCTGTTGTATTAATAAGAGGTGGTAGAGTAAAAGATTTACCTGGTGTCAGATACCATATCTTAAGGGGCACTCTTGATACACAAGGTGTTTCTTCAAGAAAGCAAAGAAGATCTCTTTATGGAGCTAAACGTCCCAAATAATTATGTCTAGAAGAAGAGCAGCTGAAAAAAGAACAATACTTCCTGATCACAAGTTTAAAGACTTAGTTCTCGCCAAATTCATGAATAGAATAATGCAAGATGGCAAAAAATCAATATCAGAACAAATAGTTTATGGTGCATTTGATATAGTTTCAAAAAAAACAGACAAAACACCGATTGAATTTTTTCATGAAGCTTTGAATAATGTTAAGCCCTCTCTCGAAGTAAGATCAAGAAGAGTTGGCGGCGCAACATATCAAGTTCCTATGGAAGTAAGACCAAAAAGAGCTCAAACATTGGCTATGAAGTGGATCGTAGATTCTGCAACTAAGAGAAATGAAAAAACTATGAGAGAAAGAGTTGCTAATGAAATTATCGATGCATTCAATAATAAGGGAAATGCAGTAAAAAAAAGAGAAGAAACTCATAAAATGGCAGATGCTAACAGAGCTTTTTCTCATTTTAGATGGTAATATTTATATGACACGCTCACATCCATTATCAAAATATAGAAACATCGGTATTATGGCTCATATTGATGCTGGTAAGACAACAACTACAGAAAGAATACTTTACTATACTGGTAAATCACACAAAATAGGTGAAGTTCACGATGGTGCAGCAACCATGGATTGGATGGAGCAAGAACAGGAGCGAGGTATCACCATAACATCTGCAGCTACAACGTGTTTTTGGAAAGACCATCGTATAAATATTATTGATACTCCAGGACATGTGGATTTTACAATAGAAGTGGAGAGATCTCTAAAAGTATTAGATGGGGCTGTAGCAGTATTTGATGGAGTAGCTGGAGTCGAACCACAAACAGAGACCGTATGGAGGCAAGCAGATAAATATAAAGTGCCCAGAATGTGTTTTGTAAATAAGTTGGATAGAACAGGCGCAAACTTTTTCATGTGTGTAGATATGATTTCAGAGAGATTAGGATCTTATCCTTTAGTAACACAACTACCAATAGGTATAGAAAGTAATTTAAAAGGTGTTGTAGATTTAGTTTCCAACAAAGCTATAATTTGGCAAGATGAAAGTTTAGGTGCTAAGTTTGATGTAGTTGAAATTCCTGATGATTTAAAAGATCAATCATCAGAATACAGACTCAAATTAATTGAAAAAGCAGTTGAAGAAGATGACTTAATCATGGAAAGTTATTTAGAAGGTAATGAGCCTACAGTTGAAGAATTAAAATCATGTATAAGAAAAGGTACTTTAAAAGGTTCATTTGTTCCTGTGTTAACCGGATCAGCATTCAAAAATAAAGGTGTTCAGCCACTCTTGGATGCAGTTATTGATTTTATGCCTTCACCTACCGATGTTGCAAACGTTAAGGGAGTTGACGTCAACGACGACACAAAAGAACTCTCTCGTAAATGTGATGACAGTGAACCATTTAGTGCTTTGGCTTTTAAAATTATGACCGATCCTTTTGTTGGAAGTCTTACATTTGCAAGAATATACTCAGGGTCCATTAATACTAAAGACTCCGTTCTTAATTCAAATTCTGGTAAAAAAGAGAACATAGGAAGAATGTTATTAATGCACGCCAATAATAGAGAAGAGATTAAAACTGCAAATGCTGGGGATATAGTAGCTTTAGTAGGATTGAAAGATGTAACTACTGGAGAAACTTTATGTGCTTCAGATAAACCAATAGTTTTAGAAAAAATGGATTTTCCAGATCCAGTTATCGAGGTTGCCGTTGAACCTAAAACTAAAGTTGATCATGAAAAAATGGGTCAAGCGTTAGGTAGGTTAGCACAAGAAGATCCTAGTTTTAGAGTTACAACAGACCATGAAAGTGGGCAAACCATCATTAAGGGTATGGGTGAACTTCATTTAGAAATTCTAGTTGATAGAATGAAGAGAGAATTTAAAGTAGAAGCAAATGTTGGAGCTCCTCAGGTTGCATATAGAGAAACAATATCTAATTCATATGATGTGGATTATACACATAAAAAACAATCAGGTGGCGCAGGCCAATTCGCTAGAGTAAAAATAAAATTTGAACCTGGAGAAGCAGGTAGTGGATATGAATTTATTAATCAAATTAAAGGTGGAAATATTCCTACAGAACATATCCCAGGAGTTCAAAAAGGTTTAGTTGCCCAACAACAAACAGGGGTTATAGCTGGTTTTCCATGTATAGATTTCAAAGCTACATTGTACGACGGAGCTTATCATGATGTTGACTCAAGTGTTCTGGCATTTGAGATTGCGGCAAGAGCTGCTTTTAGAGAGGGAATTTCTAAAGCAAAACCAGTTTTACTTGAACCAATGATGAAGGTAGAGGTTGTTACACCAGAAGAATACATGGGAGATGTTATTGGTGATCTTAATAGTAGAAGAGGCCAAGTTCAAGAAATGTCTACAAGAGGCAATGCAAATGTAGTAGATGCTATGGTTCCTCTTGCTAACATGTTCGGATATGTAAATAATTTGAGATCACTTTCGCAAGGTAGAGCAAATTATACTATGCAATTTGATCACTACGAGGAAGTACCCTCAAATGTTGCAGAAGAAGTTAAGGCAAAATTAGCGTAATGGAAAATCAGAATATAAGAATAAGGCTTAGAGGATTTGATAATTCTCTTTTAGATACCAGCACTCAAGATATAATTAACACAGCAAAAAGAACTGGAGCTAAAGTAAAAGGTCCAATTCCCCTACCCACCAGATTTGAGAGATTTACAGTTAATAAATCACCTCATGTTGACAAGAAGAGTAGGGACCAACTTGAAATACGTACACACAACCGTCTTTTAGATATAATTGATCCAACACCTCAAACAGTTGATGCATTAATGAAGCTTGATCTATCAGCTGGTGTAGAAGTAGATATAAAAATTTAATATGTTAAGATCAGGTTTAATAGCTACTAAAATGGGTAATAGTTCTTTTTATCAGGAAGATGGAACTAATACTCATGTTACAGTATTAAGGGTTGATGACTGTATAGTAGCAAACGTTAAAACAATTGAAAATGATGGATATAATGCGGTTCAATTAGCTTCAATTGATACTGGTAAAGATATTTCTAATATTAATAAACCACAAAGAAAACTTTTTTCATCAATTAACATTAATCCAAAAAAAATTTTAAAGGAGTTTAAGGTTGATAATCAAAATGTTTTAGAAGTTGGCACTAAACTTAATGTAGAACATTTTAAAGTTGATCAGTTTGTTGATGCAAGTAGCATTTCTATTGGCAAAGGTTTTGCGGGAGTAATGAAAAGACACAATTTTGGAGGACTTAGAGCATCACATGGTGTATCAATTTCTCATCGTTCTCATGGATCAACAGGTCAAAACCAAGATCCAGGAAGAGTATTCAAGGGAAAAAAAATGGCTGGAAGAATGGGTAATAAAAAAGTCACTAAACAAAACTTAAAAATTGTTGATATCGACAAAGAAAACAATTTATTAATATTGAAAGGTTCAGTACCTGGAAGAAAAAACTCTATAGTTTACATAAGAGATGCAGTCAAAAGGTCCTAAATGAAAAAAGTGTTAGTAAATCTTCAAAGCAAAGCTGTTGGTGATATAGAATTGAATTCAGATATCTTTGGCATTAAAAAACTCCCAGATTTAATTCATCAGTACATAAGATATCAAAATGCGAAATCAAGACAAGGTTCACATAAAACTAAATCCAGATCAGAAGTATCTGGAAGAAGTAAAAAACCCTTTTCTCAAAAAGGCACCGGAAATGCAAGGCAGGGAAGTAACAAACCACCTAACTTTAGGGGTGGAGCAACATCAATGGGCCCCGTTAATAGAGATTACTCTTTTAATTTAAATAAAAAAGAAAAAAAATTAGCCTTGAAGTCAGCTTTATCAATTAAAATTAATGAGGATAAGGTTTTATTTATAGATAGTTTTGAAATTAAAAGTTTTAAAACTAAAGAACTTTACTCAGATTTAAAAAAATTTGATTACAAATCTGCTCTTTTTATTCACTCTGAATCTGGTATTGATAAAAATTTTAAATTAGCCTCTTCTAATCTGCCAAGAGTTTCAATTTTAAATCAAAGAGGAATTAATGTTAAAGACCTTATTACTTTTGATAAAATATTCATCGAAAAAAAATCAATAAATGAAATAACCAAGAGATTATCATGAAAAATTACAAGAAGTCTATTTCTCTTGAAAGAGCTTATGAAATTATAAAAAAGCCAATTACTACAGAGAAATCAACAAATCTACAACAGTTCAACCAATACTCTTTCTTTGTATCAAAAAATTCTAACTCAATTGAAATTAAAGATGCGATAGAAAAGATATTTAAAGTTAAAGTTAGTAGAGTTAATACTTCTATTTTAAGAGGTAAAGGTAAAACCTTTAAAGGCCAATATGGTTTTAGAAATGATTCAAAGAAAGCTATAGTTACTTTAAATGAGGGTAATACAATTGATTCTTCGCTGGAGATTAAATAATGCTTACAAAATTTAAACCTATAACTCCTGGACTAAGAGGAACAGTTTTGGTTTCAAAAAAAGATTTATCTAATGAAAAACCTCATAAAAAATTAACAAGAAAATATAAATCAACAGGTGGAAGAAATAATCAAGGTAGAATTACTTCTAGAAGAATGGGTGGAGGAGTAAAAAGAAAATATCGTTTAATAGATTTTAAAAGATCAAAAATAGATATAGCTGCCGAAGTAATTAGAAATGAATATGATCCAAATAGATCAGCTTTTATTTCTCTTGTGAAATACGAAGATGGAGAACATCATTATATAATCTCTCCTAAAAATATTAAAATTGGAGACAAAATAATTTCTGGAGAAAATGTTGCGATAAAGAATGGGAACTCTTTGCCTATCAATAATATTCCTGTTGGAACTAGTATTCATAATATAGAACTTAAACCTGGAGCAGGTGCCCAATTAATTAGGTCTGCGGGATCATCCGCACAAATTGTTTCAAAAGAACAGCCCTATGTGCAAATCAAATTAATATCAGGAGAAATAAGACATATAAATAAAAATTGTAGAGCTACCATTGGTGAAGTTTCAAACTCTGATCAAAAAAATATCAAGCTTGGTAAAGCTGGAAGAAAAAGATATTTAGGATTTAGGCCTAAAGTGAGAGGAGTAGTAATGAACCCAGTCGACCATCCTCATGGTGGTGGAGAAGGAAGAACATCAGGTGGAAGAGATCCAGTGACTCCATGGGGTGTATCTACAAAAGGAAAAAAAACTAGAAACAATAAAAAAACAGATATTTTTATAATTAAAAGGAAGAAAAAATAATGACTAGATCAGTTTGGAAAGGACCATTTGTTGATATTACTTTAATGAAAAAAGCTGAAAAGCTATCTCAATCTGGAAGAAAAGAAGTTTTAAAAACATGGTCAAGAAGATCGACAATACTACCTCAATTTGTTGGACTAACTTTTGGTGTCTACAATGGACAAAAATTTGTTCCTGTCACAGTTAATGAACAAATGGTAGGTCACAAACTTGGTGAATTTTCCCCAACTAGATCTTTCAAAGGTCACACTGCTGGTGATAAGAAAGCGGAGCAAAAATGAACCAAAATTTAACAGCTGTTGCAAAAGATAACATGGTTAGAATAAGTCCGACAAAGCTATCTGTCTTGGTTAACAGTATAGTTGATCTAAAGGTTAATTTAGCGATAAACCAATTAAAATTTTCTTCAAAAAGAATTGCTAGAACAATACTTAAAGTATTAAATGCTGCCATAGCAAATGCAGAAAATAATAAACAACTAGATATAGATAAGCTTTTCGTAAAAGAGGTATTTGTAGGTAAAAGCTTAAAAATGAAAAGATGGAGACCTAGAGCTAAAGGAAGAGCTGCATCAATAATAAAACCATTTAGTAAGGTTACTATTATTGTTGAAGAAAGGTCAGAAAATTTAAAGGATAAAGTATAATGGGACAAAAAGTTAATCCTTATGGTATCAGACTTGGAATTAATAAAACTTGGTCTTCAAGATGGTTTTCAAAAAATGAATACACAAAACTTTTACATCAAGATTTAAAAATTAAAAAATATGTTGAAAAAAAATTAAAAAATGCAAGTATTTCAAAAATCAATATTGAAAGAGCAGCAAAAAAATTAAGACTGTCAATTTACAGTTCAAGACCTGGTATAATTATTGGTAAAAAAGGTGCTGATATAGAAACTCTAAAGAATGATTTATCAAAAATGTCTAGTCTTGAAGTATTCTTAGACATCAAAGAGGTTAGAAAACCTGAGGTAGAAGCTAAACTAGTGGCTGAGAATATAGCTTCTCAGCTTGAGAAAAGAATATCTTTTAGAAGAGCAATGAAAAAAGCTGTCCAATCAGCAATGAGACTTGGTGCAAAAGGAGTCAAAGTTGTATGTAGTGGTAGATTAGGTGGAGCAGAAATTGCAAGAACAGAAAAATATCATGAGGGTAGTGTACCATTGCATACCCTAAGAGGTGATATTGATTATTCTACTGCCGAAGCTGAAACTACCTATGGTATTTGTGGTATTAAAGTATGGATTAATAAGGGTGAAATACTTTCAAAGGATCCCTATGCAAGTGAAAAGAAGCAAATCGATCAAGGGAGTGTTAGATAATGAATATGTTATCGCCTAAAAAAACTAAATTTAGAAAACAGTTTAAAGGAAGAATTCACGGTAATTCTAAAGGAAACTATTCTTTGAACTATGGAAGTTATGGATTAAAAGCCATGGAGCCAGAAAGAGTAACATCCAGACAAATAGAAGCAGCAAGAAAAGCAATTACTAGATATTTAAAAAGAGCTGGAAGAATGTGGATTAGAATTTTTCCTGATGTGCCTGTATCTAAAAAACCTGCTGAGGTAAGAATGGGTAAAGGTAAGGGTTCTGTCGAATATTGGGCTTGCAGAGTTAAACCAGGGAGAATAATGTTTGAGGTTGACGGTGTAAATATCGAGGATGCTAGAAAAGCGATGACTTTGGCTTCTGCCAAATTACCGATTAAATGTAAATTTGTAGAGAGAAATATTTAATGAATAAAGTTACAATTACAAAAGATAAAAAAATACTGGACGAAATCTTGAATTTGAAAAAAGCTCTGCTAAACTTTAATTTTCAAAAATCTTCTGGTCAACTTGAAAAAACATCTCAAATAAAGAATACTAAAAAACAGATCGCAAGACTTAAAACTAAACTATCAAAAGATAATGGAGTTAAAAATGCCTAAAAGAATTTTAACAGGTATTGTTGTCTCCTCTAATGCTAACAAAACAATAACAGTTGATGTTACAAGAAGAATTAAACATAAACTTTATAAAAAAATAATAAGGCAAACAAAAAAATATCACGTTCACGACGAAAATAATGAATACAATGTTGGTGATACTGTTTCTATTATTGAGTCTAAACCAATATCGAAACTAAAAAGATGGAAAGTATTATCAAATTCTGGAGAAAGTTTATGATACAAATGCAGTCAAAATTATTTGTTGCAGATAACTCTGGCGCTAGAAAAATTCAATGTATTAAAGTCTTAGGCGGATCTAAAAGAAGATCAGCCTCTATAGGGGACATTATTGTTGTTTCTATTAAAGATGCTTTACCAAGAGCTAAAGTAAAAAAAGGAGATGTATATAAGGCTGTTATTGTTAGAACATCAAAAGACTTTAAAAGATCTGATGGTACTGCAATTAGATTTGATAAAAACGCAGCAGTATTATTAGATAAGCAAGAGGAACCAATAGCTACAAGAATATTTGGCCCTGTTACAAGAGAATTAAGAAGCAAAAAATTTATGAAAATTATAAGTTTAGCTCCAGAGGTTATATAATGAGTATTAAATTAAGATTAAAAAAAGGTGATGAAGTTATTGTTCTTGCAGGAAAGGATAAAGGAAAAACTGGAAAGATTGTTAAAATGCTTCCAAAAGAAAACAAAGCAATAGTTTCAGAGATAAACCGTGTCAAAAAAAATCAAAAACCAGATAACAATCAGCCAGGCGGCATAATTGATAAAGAAATGCCTATGCACATTTCAAACCTTTCATTCTACGACGCTCAATTAAAAAAAGGTGTAAAAATTGGGTATAAATTTGATAATGACAAAAAAATTAGAATTAATAAATCAACTGGCAAGGAAATTTAAATGAGTAGATTGCAAGATCAGTACAATAATTCAATTAAAGAAGATTTAAAAATTAAATTAGGATTAAAGAATTCATTTGAAGTGCCAAAAATAAAAAAAATTACTGTAAATATGGGTGTTGGCGATGGTAAAGATGACTCAAAGTTAATTGATAGAGCCCTTGAAGACTTAACGCTTATATCAGGACAAAAAGCAGTAAAGACAAAATCTAAAAAAGCTATTTCCGGTTTTAAAATTAGAGCCGGCATGCCTTTAGGTGTTAAAGTTACTTTAAGAAATAAAATTATGTATGAATTTCTAGATAGATTAGTGAATATAGCTATACCACGTATAAGAGACTTTAGAGGTCTTAATGTTAACAGTTTTGATGGTAATGGTAATTTCTCTTTAGGCATTAAAGAGCATGTAATATTCCCAGAAATAAATTTTGATAAGGTTGAAAAAATAAGAGGTATGGATATTACAATTTGTACTTCAGCAAAAAATAATAATGAGGCTCTAGAATTATTAAGAAGTTTTAATATGCCTTTTAAAGACCAAAAATTAAATTAAGGAGTAAAATGGCAAAATTAAGTTCAATTCAAAAAAATTTGTTTAGACAAAAGTTAATACAAAAATATAAAATGAAAAGGAAAGATTTAAAGTCCATGATAAAAAACAAAAATCTTTCTTTAGAAGAACGCATTTCTTATCAAAATAAATTAAATGATTTACCTAGAAATGGATCATCAATAAGACATAGAAATAGATGTGAAATTACTGGAAGACCAAGAGGCAATTATAGAAAATTTGGTTTGTCGAGAATTAAACTCAGAGAGCTTTCAATGACTGGTGATTTACCAGGAGTTGTTAAATCAAGTTGGTAGGAGAATATTATGGCTTTTAATGATTCACTTTCAGATATGCTAGCAAGGATTAAAAATGCTCACCAAGCAAATAAAGTATCAACACTTTGTCTTAAGTCTAAATTAAATATTAACGTTCTAAGTGTACTAAAAAATGAGGGTTACATTAGAGATTTTAAAAATATTGAAGAAAGAAAAGGGATTGATTCAATAAAAATTGATTTAAAATATTATAATGGAAACCCAGTAATTAAAAAAATTAAAAGAATCTCAAAACCAGGAATAAGAAAATATTCTAAAATTAACGAATTAAGTAAGCCATTTGGTGGTCTAGGAATATCAATTCTTTCTACTCCAAAAGGTGTGATGTCAGATCATGAAGCAAAAAAAAATAATGTTGGTGGGGAAGTTTTGTGTGAGGTATTTTAATGTCTAGAATAGCAAAAAATCCAATTAAACTCTCTAAAGAAGTAGAATGTAACTTTAGCGAAGGAGTATTTTCAGCTAAAGGCAAATTAGGTCAAATTCAAATAAGTGTAAATCCTAATTATAATATTAATATAAAAGATGATGAGGTTAGTGTTCTTCCAATAAACCAAAAAAATAAAGATCCAAATTGGGGTACCACCAGAGCAATTATAGCAAATACAATTAATGGTGTATCAAGTGGCTTCTCTAAAACACTGGAGTTAAATGGCACAGGTTATAGAGCTAGTGTTTCAGGATCCAAACTAAAGCTTGAATTAGGTTATAGTCACGATATTAACTTTGAAATACCTAATGATATTAAAATTGAATGTCCGAAGCAAAATATAATTAAACTTAGCAGTATTAATAAAGAAAAACTTGGAGCAGCAGCAGCTAAAATAAGATCATTTAGGAAACCGGAACCTTTCAAAGGTAAAGGAGTTAAATATGTCGATGAGTATATCTTTAGAAAAGAAGGAAAAAAGAAGTAACAATGAAAGATAGAAAACAAAGAATCAGGTTCAAAATAAAAAAAGTTACTAATAGGAACAGGTTAACTGTATTTAGATCCAACAATCACATATATGCGCAACTTATAGATGATAATAAAGGTGTGACTATAGCTAGTTCTTCTTCTTTGGAAAAATCTTTAAAGGATAAAAAACTTACCAAAAAAGAAATTGCGGAATTTATTGGCAAAAATATTGCAAAAAAAATTATTTCTAAAGGAATAGATAAAGTTGCTTTTGATAGGGGTAAATATAAGTATCACGGTTTAATAAAAATTCTTGCTGAGGCTGCAAGAGTTGAAGGTCTTAATTTTTAGAGGAAAAATATGTTTGATAGTGATAAAAATGAGTTTAGTGAACATCTAGTTACAATTAATAGAGTAGCTAAAGTTGTTAAAGGAGGTAGAAGATTTGGATTTGCTGCTATAATGATCGTCGGTGATAATAAAGGTAGAGTAGGTATAGGTACAGGTAAGGCAAAAGAAGTTCCAGAAGCTGTTAGAAAAGCTACCGATAATGCAAAAAGTAAAATGATTAGAGTCCATTTAAAAGAAAACAGAACCATTCATCATGATGTTATTGGTCGTTTTGGTGCTGGAAAAGTAATCTTAAGATCTGCTGCACCTGGTACAGGAATTATTGCGGGAGGTCCTATGAGAGCATTATTTGAATCATTAGGTATTAAAGATGTAGTTGCTAAATCTACAGGAACATCAAATCCTCACAATATGCTTAAAGCTACTCTTAATGCCTTTAAAATGTCCGAGTCTCCAAAATCAGTAGCATCCAAAAGGTCAAAAAAAATAAACGAGATTAACGAAAATAAAAAAAGTAATTAAAAATGAAAATTAACGAAATTCAATCAAATATAATATCTTCTAAAAAACGCAAAAGAAGAGGTAGGGGTTCTGGTTCTGGTCTTGGAAAAACAGCTGGAAGAGGAGTTAAAGGCCAGAAGTCTAGATCAGGTGTTTCCATTAATGGTTTTGAAGGTGGACAAATGCCACTTTATCGTCGTTTACCAAAAAGAGGATTTAAAAATCCATTCAAATTAAAAACGCAAAATATAAACTTTACTATGATTAATGCTTTTATTAAAAAATATAAATTAAACCCTAAAGAAATAACAGAAGATGATCTTTTTAATAAAAAAATCTTTAAAAGATCTAAAGGTAATTTAAAATTATTAAATATAGGTCAATTAGAAAATCCGACTAATTTAGAAATTTCATTTGCTTCCAAAAAAGCAATAGAAGTTCTAGAAAAATTAGGAGGATCAATTAAACTTAAAAAGAAATAAATGGCAACAGCAACAGACAGACTTGCAAACAATCTAAATTTTGGAGCTCTAGGTAAAGCAACTGAACTTAGGCAGAGACTTTTATTTACTTTAGGTGCACTAATCGTATTCCGTTTAGGAACTTTTTTACCTATTCCAGGAATTAATCCAATGGCACTTCAGCAATTTTTTGAACAACAATCTTCTGGGATTTTAGGAATATTCGATACATTTTCTGGTGGAGCGTTGGGTAGGATGGGAATATTTGCTCTTGGAGTTATGCCGTATATTTCATCATCTATAATAATGACTTTAATGCAATCAGCTATACCACATTTAAAATCTCTTAAAGAACAAGGCACTAAAGGGAGAAGGCAATTATTACAATACACAAGATATGTAACTGTTTTAATTGCTGCTGTTCAGGGTTATGGTGTATCTATTGGTCTTGAATCAATGCAAACAACATATGGAAATATCGTATTCGAACCAGGTATTTTCTTTAGACTTACTACTGTAATTACACTTGTTGGTGGGACTATTTTTTTAATGTGGCTAGGTGAGCAAATATCATCTAGAGGTGTTGGCAATGGTATCTCTCTGATAATTACTGCGGGAATTATTGCAAATTTACCAAGTGCCTTTGTCAGTACTTTACAACTTGGGAGAACGGGCGAATTAAGCATTGCCTTTATATTAGGTATACTCATACTAGTACTTTTGTTAATAATTTTTATTGTATTCATCGAAAAGGCACAAAGAAGATTACCAGTCCAATACCCAAAAAGACAAGTAGGAAATAAAATCTATGGCGGTCAAAGTTCACATTTACCTCTTAAGATTAATACAGCTGGAGTAATACCAGTTATTTTTGCTTCTTCTATTTTACTTCTACCTAATACAATGTCTGGATTTGGAGCAGGATCATCTAGTGATATATTTATTTTAATCTCTAGTTATTTAGGTAGGGGACAGCCTCTTTATCTTGGTTTGTATGCAGCTATGATAATATTTTTTGGCTTTTTCTATACATCTATTGTTTTCAATCCTGATGAACAGGCTGAAAACTTAAGAAAATATGGAGGTTTTATCCCAGGAATAAGACCTGGTGAAAATACTTCTAAATATATAGAATATGTTTTAATAAGATTAACAACGATAGGAACAATCTACTTAACATTTGTAGCTTTGTTACCAGAATTTCTGCTTTCAAGAACTTCAATACCATTTTATTTAGGTGGCACAGCATTATTAATAGTTGTTGTCGTTATGATCGACTTTATTACGCAGGTTCAATCTCACCTTTTTCAACATCAATACGAAGGTTTGCTTAAAAAAACAAAGTTAAAAGGTAGAAGGTAATTGACTAATATAATTTTTTTTGGCCCGCCTGGAGCAGGAAAGGGTACTCAAGCAAAAATTATATCTAGTTTTTTAAATGTGCCTCATCTATCTACAGGAGATATATTAAGAAGCAAATTACTAGATAAGGATAATTTAGCTTCTGAGTTAAAAAAAATTATGGCATCAGGTAATCTAGTCTCTGATGAAATTCTTAATTCAATTGTATCTGCACGATTGAATATTAATTCAGATAAAGGTTTCATCTTGGATGGATACCCAAGAACTCTGAAACAGTCTGAATTCTTAAATAATTTTCTACTTAAAACTAATAATTCAATAAATTATGTTTTCGATATTGAAATAAATTTTCAAATTTTAAAAAATAGAATATTAAAAAGATCCTCTGAAGAAAACAGAGAAGATGATAATATCAAAGTAGTAGAAACTAGATATAATGAATATTTAAACTCTACAGAAAAAGTATCTAATTTTTATAAAGCACAATATCCCAATATTTTTTTCAATATTGATGGATCTTTAGAAATTCAAGAAATAACTAAAAAAATCAAACAAATTTTAAAAAAATCATGAAAATCAGCCAATTTTTCGGATATCTCTTCTTGACTATATAGGTAATTATCATGTATTCACCCTCATTCATTTTTTTTGGATTTCATTATGGCTAGAATATCAGGTGTTAATATTCCCACAAATAAAAAAATATATATAGCTCTTACATATATATTTGGGATAGGAAAGAAAACAGCATCAGATATTTGTAAAGATGCTTCAATAGACACTTCTAAAAGAGTAAGTGAATTAAACGATGAAGAAATAAACAAAATAAGAGATCAAATTGATAAAGATTATTCTGTTGAGGGTGATTTAAGAAGAAAAGTTTCATTAGATATCAAAAGATTAAATGATTTAGGTTGTTATAGAGGATTAAGACACAGAAAAAAACTACCCGTGAGAGGTCAAAGAACTCACACTAATGCAAGAACAAGAAAAGGAAAAGCTGTAGCAATAGCAGGAAAGAAAAAAGTAACAAAAGGCTAATATGGTAGACAAAAAGAAAACTAAAATCAAAAAAAAATTATCATCGGGTGTTGCTCATATCACCTCGTCTTTTAATAATACCATAATTACGATTTCAGATGAAAAAGGTAATGCATTAGCTTGGTCTTCATCTGGTCATAAAGGTTTTAAAGGATCTAGAAAATCAACTCCTTATGCCGCTCAAATAGCAGCAGAAGATGTTGGTAATAAAGCAAAAGAATATGGTTTAAAAAATCTTAAAGTAGAAGTTTCAGGCCCTGGATCAGGAAGAGAATCAGCATTAAGATCTCTCCAATCAATTGGTTATGTTATAACCTCAATCAAAGACGTTACACCTATACCCCACAATGGTTGTAGACCAAGAAAAAGAAGAAGAGTTTAAAAACAAGGAGAATGTAAGTGTTACAAAAAAACTGGAGTGAATTAATTAAACCTACAAAAATGGAAGTTAATGTTGAAGAAAGCAACGGAAGGATTGGTAAACTAACTGCTGAGCCTTTAGAGCGTGGTTTTGGATTGACCTTAGGAAATTCAATAAGAAGAATTTTACTCTCTTCATTACAAGGCGCTGCTATCACGTCAGTTAAAATTAAAGGTGTTGTTCATGAATTCTCAACCATTACTGGAGTTAAAGAAGACTTAACTGACATTCTCCTAAATTTGAAATCAATAGCGGTAAAAGTTCACTCTCCTGGTTTAAAAAAGATGTATATCAAATCAAACGGATCAGGCGAATTGAGAGCTGGAAACTTCGAAACTGATTCTGAAACTGAAATTATGAACCCTGATCAGCTTATAATGACATTAGACTCTAATGCTGATGTTGAAATAGAGGCTAATGTAGAAACTGGCAAAGGTTATGTTTCGGCTGAAGTAGCTGAAGATGAAAATAAAGTTATCGGTGAAATAAAACTCGATGCAATGTTTAGCCCTGTAGTAAAAGCAACTTACAAGGTTGAGAATAGTAGAGTAGGACAAGTTACTGATTTTGATAAATTAGTGTTTGAAGTTGAAACGAATGGAGCAATATCTCCCGATGACGCCATAGCCTTATCTGCAAGAATTTTACAGGACCAACTTCAACCATTTATTAACTTTGATGAACCTGAAGTGCTTCCTGATCAATCACAAGTTGAAGCTTTGGCTTTTAATTCAAATTTACTTAAAAAAGTAGAAGAACTTGAATTATCTGTTAGGTCAGCAAACTGTCTTAAAAACGATAATATTATATATATTGGAGATCTAGTTCAAAAATCAGAATCAGAAATGTTAAGAACACCAAACTTTGGAAGAAAATCACTAAATGAAATAAAAGAAGTACTCCAACAAATGGAATTAAATTTAGGAATGTCGGTTCCTGATTGGCCTCCGGAAAATATTGATGATCTTGCTAAAAAATATGAAGATCCTTTTAATAAATAATCTTAATGAAGCATAATATCAAAAATAAAAAATTAAACAAAAATAGCTCTCATAGAAAAGCTATGTTTATGAATATGTCCAATGCTCTTATAAAGCATGAGCAAATCACCACAACACTCTCAAAAGCGAAAGAGCTTAGAAGATTTGTAGAAAAAATAATAACTCTTGGAAAAAAAGGTGATTTGCAATCCAGAAGGAAGGCAGTTTCAATTTTACAAGATCAAAAGATGTTAAAAAAAATCTTTGATGTTTTTGCTGATAGATATAAAAATAGGAGCGGTGGATATACTCGTATTATAAAGCTAGGAAATAGATTTGGTGATAATTCACCCACAGCAGTTATAGAGTTTGTTGATAGAGATGAAAATGCAAAAGGACTTGATAGTGGTCCTGTAATAGAAAAAAAGTCTACTGAAGAAGTAGAGCAACAACCTCAGATTTAGAGACTATTGTATAGTATAATTCTTGTAGCTACTGGGGGAGCAACTGGTGCTATTTTAAGATTTATTTTAACCAACTTAAGCAAAACTTTGTTAAATTCGAATATTTATGGAACACTTTCAGTAAATATTCTAGGTTCTTTTTTAATTGGATATTTAGTTACCTCAAATTTTATAAAATATTTTTCTGAAGATTTTATTAAATTTTTTTTAATCGTTGGTTTGCTTGGATCTTTTACAACTTTTTCTGCATTTTCTTATGAGTCGGTCAATTTAATTATGTCAAAAAAAATTATTTTGTCTTTTATATATATCTTTTTTTCAATATCTTTCTGTATCTTATTTGCTTACTTAGGAATGATAATAAATAAGTAAAAATTGCTTAAAAATATAAAAATAAAAAAAAATTATGAAGTCAGATTAGACAAGTACTTAAAAAAATTATACACTTCTCTAACTCAAAGTTTTATTGAAAAAAATATTAGAAAAAAAAATATTTTAATTAATAATCGCCGTACAAGCTCTAATTATCTTGTGAAATTAAATGATAATTTAAATATTTTAAATTTTCATGACGAGTTGTATAAAAATAAAATAATTTTTAAGAAAAACATCAAAGTTTCTCAAAAATACTTAATTAAGTTTGAAAAATCTATAATATTTCAAAATAAAGATTTTCTTGTTTTAAATAAATGGGAAGATATTGCTACTCAAGGTGGTAGTAAAATTAATGTATCTATTGATCACATTATTAAATTGATTAATTCTGATTATAGACTTGTACATAGGCTTGACAAAGAAACAACAGGATTACTTTTAATTTCTAAAAATTTAAAATACGCAAAATATTTTTCTTCACTTTTTAAACAGAAAAATATAAAAAAGTTTTACTTGGCTTTATGTGAAGGAAAGCCCAAAAATAATTTATCTAAAGTAAATTTGATTTTGAAAAATAAAAAACTAAAAACTGAAAATACATCAACTAATTATAAGCTGCTTAGTAACAATAATATGATATCTCAATTGTTGTATAATCCTACAACTGGCAAAACTCATCAATTAAGAATTGTTTCAAAAAATTTAGGTTGCCCAATTATAGGCGATAAAAAATACAATGGTTTATCTAAATTTAGAAACGAAAAATTAATGCTTCATGCTTATGGTTTAAAATTTTCAATTGAAAATAAATTTTTTGAGTATTTTGTTGAAATACCAGATCATTTTTTGAATTTTATTAAAAAAAATAATTTGACAACTATTAGAAATTATAAAACTCACCTAGAATCTTTTTAGTTTATCAATAAATATATTTTTAAAATATTCATCGAATTCATTTTGATTTAATTTAATACCTAAATCTTCCATAGAAGTATTTTCATATTCTTTTAAGCCACATGAGTAGATATAATCATAATAATTTAGATCAGGATTAATATTAAAACTCATACCATGATAAGTAATCCATTTTTTTATCCTTAGACCAATAGCGCCTATTTTCTTTTCTTTATTTAAAGTTATTTTATCATTCTTAACTACCCAAATCCCAACCCTATCTTTAAATGTTTTAGCCTCAACATTGTAATTTTTTAATAAACTAATTACTGAGTCTTCAATAATTGAAATAAACTTACGTATATCTTTTTTTTTATTATTCAAATTTAACATAAAATAAACAACTCTTTGGCCAGGGCCGTGGTATGTTGTTTTACCACCACGATTAGTTTTAATAACATCTGCAATATTTGAATTTAATATTTCATCTTTTTGAGCACTTGTTCCTTGCGTAAAGATATGATTATGATTTAAAAACCATAATAACTCTCTTGAAAGATTTTTATTAATATTTTCTACTCTAGACTCCATAAACTTAACTGCTTCATCATAATTTATTTCATTCCTTGATATTTTAATTTCAATCTCTTTCATCTTGTTTATTTTACTTTATTGCTACTTAATATTCTATCTGATATTTAATTATACTATAATATGCGGCTGTGGCGGAATTGGTATACGCGCAGCGTTGAGGTCGCTGTGGGATTTATCCTGTGGAAGTTCAAGTCTTCTCAGCCGCACCAATTAATAT
>MDSV01244510.1_pt1 | contig 22338 bp, 13 predicted proteins | sample 810851 | NCBI WGS metagenome assembly MDSV01 (sample SAMN05326640, study PRJNA326480) | marine metagenome | isolation source: seawater | place: Atlantic Ocean: North East | collected 2012 | reverse complement strand
GCCAGCAGCTCCTACGGCTCCTCTTAAATTAATACACCATTCCGCTGCTAAATCACCATCAGTATCTCCTATTATAGCTGTAACAAGGAATGTTAATACTCCAGTAGTAAAATTATAATCTTGTACTGTAGCTTCTAAGAAAGTATTATTATCATAGGCTATAGATATTATCTGAGTTGGAGTGTAATTATACCCAGTTCCTATGGTTAAAGTGTCTGTACTTTGACCTGCTATATAATCCTCAAAATCAAGTGTATCACTAATGCAAACTTGGAATTGATCGCCACTTATACCTGAAGTGCCCGAAGAACCATTATTGCCTGAAGTACCTGATGAGCCCGAAGATCCCGAGGTGCCATTATTACCTGAAGTGCCTGAGGAACCTGAACTACCTGCGGGTCCTGAACTACCTTCTAATCCTGAAGTACCTGAAGAACCATTATTGCCTGAAGTGCCTGATGAACCTGATGTACCATTATTACCTGAAGTACCTGAAGTACCTGAAGTGCCTGTAGATCCTGAGGTACCTGAAGTACCATCCTGGGCAACACAAGCAATTTCAAAACAGAAATCATCTCCGTTAAAGAAATTTGATGGACCACTACTCGAGATTGATGGATCTTCTGTAAAGACCATCTGATTAGTTGCAGGGTTAAATTCAAATGCAGTAAAGTTAGTTGAGTAATAAGCTGCTTGCTGTGCACTGCCTGGGTAAATAGTTTTTAAGAAAACTTGACCTTTTTGGCAATTATCATTTGCTATAAGAACATCATAATTTACTAAACCATCTAAAGTAAATGCAGAAATGTATAGCTTTTTTGCTGTGTTATCCCAATATGCATTTCCATTAGTTGTAGTCGAAGATGTGCTGTAATTATATCTTACAAGACAACCATCTTGTCCTGTTACTCCTGAAGTACCTGAAGTACCTGTTGTACCATTTGCTCCGTTAAGTCCTGAAGTGCCTGAGGATCCGGTATTACCAGATGTACCAGCCGTGCCAGAAGTACCATTAGCTCCTGAAGTGCCTGATGAACCCGAGGTACCATTGTTTCCCGAAGTACCGCTTGTACCCGAAGTACCTGTTGTACCACTATTACCACTTGTACCATTTTCTCCTGATGTGCCTGCAGTACCTGATGACCCATTGTTTGAATAAATACCACATAATGCATATTTTACACCTGCTCCATCAAAAGTTCCGTTTGCACTTATTAATTCTAAAGATAATAAAACACTAGTACTATCATTTATTAATTGGGGAAGGGCTGAAATTTTGCCTAAGAAATAGTCTCCTGTAGAACCGTTAGAAGTGCTGTACTCTTTTAAATGGAATAAATCATCTATTCTAAGGCTATTAAAGAAAGCAAGAGCAGAACCCCCATCATCATTAGTTCCGTTAATAGATAGTTTTGCTATATCACTTAAATTATCTCCCAGAGTTAATAAAACATCCGAGTTATCATTAGCTTTAAAGTTCTTTACAGCTACTATATTTGGGGTTTCTTGGTGATTGTAAGCAAAACAACCTGCACCGTGTTCTCCTCTTATACCTGATGTACCTGTTGTGCCCGAAGTACCATGTATACCTGAAGTGCCTGAAGTGCCTGTTGTGCCTGAAGTGCCAGCAGTACCTGTTGTACCTGATGTGCCTGTAGTACCTGAAGTGCCTGAGGTGCCTGTGGTACCTGAAGTGCCATCGTCACCTGAAGTGCCTGAGGTGCCTGTAGATCCTGAAGTACCTGAAGTGCCATCGTCACCTGAAGTACCTGAAGTACCTGATGAGCCCGAAGATCCTGAAGTGCCATTATTGCCTGAAGTGCCTGAGGTACCTGTAGATCCTGAAGTGCCTGGGTTACCAGTGTTTCCTGAAGTGCCTGATGTACCCGTAGACCCCGAAGTACCTGTGTTGCCATCTAAACTAATATCTAAACAAATTGATGCTTGTTCAGATGCTGATGCTGTGTTCAGATTACTTGCAAAGGCTCCAGAGGCAAATGTTAATATTAAGTAATTACCATCAAATGCCGCATTACTAAATGAACCTATAAAGAAGGATTGAGTGCTTTGTTGACTGTATATAATAACTCTACCTTGAGAGTAAAGTCCATCTATAATACTAGCAAACAAGTATTGTGAAGAAGTATTATCTAATGTATTGGAATCTATTATAAGTTGTGCTCCACTGCCCGCTAATTCACTTTCAACAATACCTTGAGCAACTACAACACTATTATCAGCGCCACTGTTTGAGTAGCTGTATCTTACACAATTTCCATTAGCACCATCTGCACCAGAGGTACCAGAAGTACCATCGTCACCTGAAGTACCGCTTGTACCTGAAGTACCTGAGGTGCCATTATTACCTGAAGTGCCTGATGATCCTGAAGTACCTGATGAACCTGAAGTGCCTGAGGTGCCTGATGAACCTACTACTGTTAAGCCTGAGGTACCTGCTGTACCTGTTGTACCAGAAGTACCATCATCGCCTGATGTGCCTGAGGTGCCCGCAGTACCTGAAGTACCATTGTTACCCGATGTGCCTGAAGTGCCAGTAGTACCAGAAGTACCATTGTTACCTGATGTGCCTGAGGTGCCTGTTGACCCCGAAGTACCTGAAGTGCCTGTTGATCCTGAAGTACCTGATGTACCATTTACGCCCGAAGTGCCTGATGTACCTGTTGATCCAGAAGTACCAGTTGTACCCGAAGTGCCATCTCCACCTTGTGCTCCTGCTAAGTTAACACACCAATCATTTGTAGTACCTGAGCCAGCACTTGTAACAGTAATTGTCATTACTCCATTATCCGAATTGTAACTACTAACTGTAGCTTCTAATGAAGTATCTCCATCCCCCTCGTTAGAAGAGACTATTATTGATTGACCTACTGTATATGCTAATCCTGCTCCTACATTTATACTAGTCGTAGTACCGTCAAGATTTAAAGTTGTAGTTTGACAAGATTTGTAAAGATCACCACTTAAACCTGAAGTACCTGTAGTACCTGATGTGCCAGCAGAGCCGTTTTCACCTGAAGTACCTGAGGTACCTGTAGTACCTGATGTACCTGTAGACCCTGATGTGCCTGAGGTGCCATTATTTCCTGAAGTACCAGAAGTACCTGTAGTACCTGAGGTGCCTGTTGTGCCTGAGGTGCCAGTTGTACCACTTGTACCTGAAGTACCAGTTGTGCCCGAAGTACCTGTAGATCCTGAAGTGCCTGACGATCCAGAGGTTCCAGTTGTGCCAGAAGTACCATGGCTGCCATTTGCTCCATTTAATCCTGAAGTTCCTGAGGTGCCTGTTGATCCTGAAGTACCTGAGGTGCCATCGTCACCTGAAGTTCCACTTGTGCCTGATGTACCTGTAGATCCTGAAGTGCCTGTTGTACCCGAAGTACCTGTTGATCCAGAAGTACCTGATGTACCATTTGCGCCTGAAGTACCTGAGGTGCCTGTTGTACCAGAAGTGCCTGTAGATCCGGAAGTGCCTGTAGATCCGGAAGTGCCTGAAGTGCCATTATTGCCTGAGGTGCCACTTGTACCCGAAGTGCCTGTAGTGCCTGAAGTGCCTGAAGTGCCATCATCGCCTGAAGTGCCTGAAGTACCTGAGGTGCCTGTTGTACCAGATGTGCCTGTAGTACCTGATGTGCCAGTAGTGCCTGATGTACCTGTTGTACCCGAAGTACCGGATGTGCCCGTAGTACCTGATGTACCAGTAGTGCCTGAAGTGCCTGTTGTGCCTGAAGTGCCTGTTGTACCTGATGTGCCAGATGTGCCTGTGGTCCCAGATGTGCCTGAAGTGCCGTTTTCACCAGATGTGCCACTTGTTCCTGAGGTGCCATCGTCACCTGAAGTACCTGAAGTACCTGAGGTACCTGAGGTACCTGTAGATCCTGAAGTACCAGTTGTGCCTGAAGTACCTGTTGATCCTGAAGTACCTTCAGCACCTGTGTTTCCAGATGTTCCCGAAGAACCATTATTACCTGAAGTACCTGAGGTGCCGTTTTCTCCCGAAGTGCCTGAAGTGCCGTTTTCTCCTGAAGTACCTGAAGTACCATTGTTACCTGATGTGCCCGAAGTACCAGTGTCTCCCGAGGTGCCTGATGTACCGTGACTGCCATTTGCTCCACTACCTCCTCCACTTGTACCTCCCCCACCAGCAAAAAATACTCTTGCTCTTTGACCTCCAAATCCACTTTCACCTAAATCTGAGATTTGAACAAGGGTAGAAGGTTCAAAATCTATTTGGTCTACATCTAATACAACATTACCTCCTCCTGTTACTCTTAATGCTAAAGTTTCACCTGAAGTGCCAGCTGAACCTGATGTACCTGTTGTGCCTGAAGTACCTGTTGTGCCTGAAGTACCATTAATACCCGATGTACCCGAAGTACCATCATCTCCTGATGTACCTGAGGTGCCATCACTGCCTGAGGTACCCGCTGTGCCCGAAGTGCCTGTAGTACCTGAGGTACCTGTAGTACCTGAGGTACCAGATGAACCAGAAGAGCCAGATGAACCCGAAGAGCCTGAAGTACCAGTAGTGCCTGATGTACCGGATGTACCTGTAGTGCCTGAAGTGCCAGTAGTACCTGAGGTTCCAGTAGTACCTGAAGTTCCGTTTTCACCAGATGTACCTGTTGTACCCGAAGTACCATTTTCTGGGGTTACACCTGAAGTACCTGTAGTACCTGAGGTTCCGTCATCACCTGAAGTACCTGAGGTTCCGTCATCACCTGCCGTGCCAGAAGTACCATTTTCGCCCGAAGTACCTGAAGTGCCTGTAGTACCTGAAGTACCTGTAGATCCTGAAGTACCATCACTACCTGAAGTGCCTGAAGTGCCGTTTTCTCCTGAAGTGCCTGAAGTGCCTGTAGTGCCTGAAGAACCAGATGAACCAGAAGAGCCAGATGAACCCGAAGAGCCTGAAGTGCCTGTAGATCCTGAAGTACCTGTGGTACCTGAGGTGCCATTTTCACCTGAAGTACCCGAGGTACCTGAGGTACCTGTAGTACCTGAAGAACCAGATGAACCCGAAGAACCAGAAGAACCATTAAGACCTGCGGCACCCGAAGTGCCAGAAGTGCCTGAAGTACCATCATCGCCCGAGGTACCTGAGGTACCAGAAGTGCCATTACCTGAAGTTCCAGCAGTGCCCGAAGTACCTGTAGATCCTGAGGTACCTGAGGTGCCATTATTACCTGAGGTACCTGAAGTGCCCGATTGAGTTAAAAACTGGACATAATAAGATATACCTGGGGTAGCAGTTCCTGTACCTGATAAAGGGTTTAATGTAAATTGGACTGCATTTTCATCCGTAAAATCCTCTACTGTTAATACCCTACCAACATAAACTTCATTTTCTAAAGTTTTATTAGGAGAAATAACTATTATTGAACCAGGTAAAACCTTATTCATAAAGTTTCCCCAATAATTACTTTGTGTAAAGCCATCTGTGTCAGATAACTTTATACCTGCTACAGAACTCCACGTTGAATCATCTACAACAAATTGAGTATTAGTTACTACAGTAGGAAGTAAAGTACTACTTAATGACCACTGGGAGGAATTGCCTGCTCTTCCATCATCCCCTGCTGTGCCAGAAGTGCCTGAAGTGCCAGTTGTGCCTGAGGTACCAGTTGTGCCTGAGGTACCAGAAGTGCCATTACCTGAAGTTCCAGCAGTACCTGAGGTTCCAGTAGTACCTGATGTGCCTGAAGGATCCCCTTGAGTTAATTGACCAGTAGTTTGATTATAATAAACAGCAGAATCGGTTTGACCTGCTTGTAAATTTTGAATAATTACTTCTTGATTAGTTCCCTCTGAAGAAGATAAATGGACTTCTAAACTACCAGAGAGTATAATACTTGAACTATAGCTCCCTGATATGTCTAAGTCAACGGAGCTATTCTGAAAATTGGTCTGTTTTGTTCTAATTCTTGGCATTATCCTACGGCATTAATTTTTCCCGTTATAACTATTAAATCTTTTTGGTCAAAATTGTTTTCTAAAGAAGCGGATTGGTTATTTATTTTTAATTCTATGTCATTGCCTGAGTTTTTAGGATAGCTGTCTACAAATGCGTTTTTTTCGATAAATAAACCGTTTATATACACATTAAATGCATTAACCCCCGGGTCATCTAACGCTCCGGGGGCAGGCACTATATTAAAATTTCTAAAAACTACACTAGAAACTCCATCAATTATTTCATCATTATCAAACACTGTACCCGAACCACTTTGGCTAGAAGCCTCACCATAAGCAACGTTATTTAATGATAGCCAATTGGCTTCATCTATCCCTATAGCATCTGCTGGTCTGAAAGCAGCAATTGATACTTGGTCTAAAAAACGGGTTCTAATCCCGTTGTGAGTTCTGTTTCTTGAGGTATATCTTTTTCTAGCCATGGTTGATTATAATTATTAGGGAGTTTGAAGATTTGTTGAAGGGCTATTTAATTCTAAATCATCTGAATCTTGAGTAGCATCCACTCTGTCAGAGTCTACCACACCATCTAACACACTTAAATTGTCAACAACTTCAACATCAAATATAATTTTAGATTTATCAGAAAATTTCTTAATAGAAGCAAGATCTTTTTGAATAGTATCAGGAATAATATATCCCTGGAGGGTCATGTCAAATTCAGCACGTACTGATCTTTCTGTTCCTACAGATAATTCGGTAACTGTACTAAAAGAATCTATACGAGTAGCAAATTTAAATCTTCGAGGATCACCCCAGTAAGAATCAGAAGCATAATTAACTGCTTCAATAATTTTATTTAATTGTTCTACATAATAAGTAGATATCATACAGCTATAAGTTACTGTAATATAATCAGGAACTATTACGGCATAATAAGTTTGATCCGGTATGCGATTGTTTAATACTGAAAAATTATCATAAAAATTAGAGGGGGAATATTTTTTTTTAAAAACTCCAAAATTTTGTGGAAAGTTAGCATCTAACTTATTAGATATTGATCTATTTTTTGTGATATCGTTGCGCTTAAACATAATCATAGGAGACATTATTTTACCTGCTCTATCTCTTATAATACCATCTGCCTGGACTGATTTCCATCTTTCAGGGGCACCATACATTATAGGAACTGCTATCCTTTTTCCATTCTGCATTACAGAAGGTTTAATAACATTTTTAAAATAATACATTATAGACTCATCAATGTCTTGTATTCCTATAGTAAAAGGTTTAACAGTGTCTCCTCTAAATGAAAAATTATATCCTCTTCCAGTAGAAGATATTTCATTAGGATTATTCCTTTCATCAGAATAGGGGGTTATACCTTCTTGGCTAATTTCCCTTTGAGATTTAGGTACGGGCTTTCTTCCTCTTTCGGCCATTATAATCTTTCTTTAGTTATTTCTACTTTATCAGCAGGAACGATGTGAGTGTTACAAATAATTGAGTAATTAGCACCAAATAATTCTAAGTTAGGATTTAAAGGGTTTTGTGCGTAATTATAGTCTGGGTTTTTGCCTAATACATATTGGTTAGCGTTAGTATCATCTACTTCATAGTAGTTATTATAATACATTATAATATCACCTACTTCGGGGACAACATTAGCATCTACTAAGTCTTCTCTTAAAAATTTATAAGTAACAGACCAATTAAAATCTACTCCCATATCACTTTCTGGGTATTCTTGGTCTGATCTTTCAATCAGGCAATTAAGGAGTACAGGATCCGAATAAAATTTACCGTTAGCAGCTTCACCATAAATATTAGATACGGTTTCTTCTAATTTATACTTATAATATGCAATTTGTTGAGTAATAACATCTCCCATTAATTCACGAGTAATTGTCGTAAATAAATTTATATCACGTTGTCTTCCAAATAATGCCATTATGCAATGTATATAGTATAAGGTACAGCTGCTAAATCTTTTTGTAAATACTCAGCTTCTTGAGCTTTTTTTTCTAATAATTTATTACGAGAAGTTTCACCTAAATAAGTTCTTAATCTTTCTATTAAAGCAGTTTTTTCTAAGGTTGCTGCAGAAATTAAATCACCATGATTAAGGGTAGTATCAGCTCCTGGGATTGGTATTGTTCCGTATTTTCCTCGTACGTAACCTAACATTTCTTTAGATAGGGCTAGAGTATATTCAAAAATCCATTGACGACCTATAGAATTAATATAAGAATATACTGGATTTTGGTATGGGACTGTTGATATATCTGTTACAACACCAGATCCTAAACTACCAGAAACATAAGGATTATTTCTATCGGATTTTAAAATATATTTAAAGTGTAAAGTTTGATCTTTACTAGGAATAGGAAAAATTCTGATTTGGTTATTTACTAATTCAAAACTATAATTAGATTTTCTAATAGTATCATTAAAATCAATAGCTTGAACCTTACTTAAATCATAACTGATGGGCATAAGTAAAAAATTAATGCCGGGGGTATAATTACCAAATCCAAAGGCATCTAATAGACCTTGTACATCTGTACCTGTTCCTGCATAAGGATCAAAATATCTTACAATAGCTGGGGGTGCCTGGTAGAATATTTCTTTAACTTCAATATTAGCTTTTTCAGTACTTTGAGAAGCAGCAAATTCACCTAAATCATATACTTGTTGGTTTGCTTTCATTGCAATACTGCCTGTTCTATATTCAGTAGTACCTCCAACACCTGCTTCACTTCCATATTCTTCTGCTAATCTTATAATAGCGCCTAAATTAGGACGAATCAAATTGTAATTAGCTTGAGAACCTGTTGCAGATCCTTCAAAATCTAAATAATTTTCACTTGCTTGGTAAGCAAATACTTCGTTACCATATGTAGTTACTGCTTCTTCAAAAGCAGCATAAAAATTAATATCTTGTAATTCTACATCAGTTAAAGGGTAACCTAATCTTCTAGCACAAAAAACAGATACTTTATCAGAATCTGTTTGGAATTGAAAATCATCATCATAAAAACCAAAAGGAGTGTCTCCCGGGAAAAATGAACTAGAGCCGGGCCATATTGATGAATTTGCCATGTTGTTTTATTATAAATATTAAAAAAGGCCCCTAAGTTGGGGCCTTTCTTTTAAAAATTTTAAATATTATCCTTGAGATACTTTTAATGTAAATCCGTCTAATTGGTCAGCATATAATTGACCTAAAACTCCTGGATCTGCTAATGGGAGGTTTTCGAGTATAATAGCGGTTCCATTTGTAAAGGGACCATTAGGGTCTGTAACAAATGGGGCTACATCACCTGTAACTTTTAAACTTTGACTTACAATTGTTTTTGTAGGTGTAACTATGAATGAATCTCCTCTAAGCTCTTCAGTTTTACCTGCACCTACTACAAATTGGTGTTCTTCATTTGCTCCCGTAGAATCTTGGTTAATAGCTGAGTTAACAGAGTTAAGTTGACCAACTATAAACTGGTTTGGGGCACTTGAAGTATTAAATACACCAGCAACTACAGAATAATAGTGGTTATATTCACGATCAGGTTGTCCTGGAGGGAGTAATGATTCAGGGGAACCTTCTTGCCATCCTATAAATGAACTAGAACCTAATAAAACACCGCCTCTTCCAAGTTCCATTTTATTATTACGACCTCCTATTAAGGAATTAGTAGATTGAGTAACCTGGTTAGTATTCCCAAACATAATACCATTGACAAAACCGGCTCCACTATTAGTATTTCCTGTTGTTATAGAATCTACAATGCCTGTAAATTGATGCTGTCTTCCCCCTACAATATATCTAGCACCTCCTTCCCCATCATTTCCATCAGCTTCGATTCCTATTTTAACAGAATCTCCAGCTATAAGACCCGTTCTTCCACTAGAACCAGTATTATTTTGTCCAATAATAAAACCATAGTTAAATTGTTTTATTAAATTATTTTGCCCTCCTAAAATGTTATTAGTACCACCAGATGCTGTGTTAGCAGAACCAATTATAACACTATTATTAGTAAGTGATGCTGAATTAGACCTACCATGGATGAATAAACCGTCGTTAAAAGAAGATGAATTTGTTCGTCCTCCAATAAATGAATATTCATTGTGAGCTGAGAAGTTTTGTCTTCCTTGGATATGAGTGTAAGAATCTCGAGAAGAAGTATTTTTATATCCTTCTACGTGAACACCTTCTCCAAGAAATAAGTCATTATTAATACCTTCAATGTGGCTAGTTCTAGTATTTGTAACAAAATGTTGAGCTCCCTCAACGTGTGTAGCATTTGTACCTTGGAATTCAGAACCACTACCTTCAACGTGCATATAATTACAACTGTCTGAACCTGTATGTTTATATCCTTCTACGTGAAGTACGTTTTGAAGAGGTGATTTATCAAAGAAGTGTTCTGCCCCTTCAATATGGGATACGTTAAGAGCTCCTAGTGAACTAGTATGGTTAAGACCTTCAATGTGGTTAGTAACACCACCCTTTCCTATAATGTGACCAGAACCTTCTATATGAGAGTTATTATTGCGGCTAATTGAGGAATTAACAGATTCAACATGGCTATGATGACTTTCAGTAACAAAGTTCTTTACACCTGCTATATAACTTCCTGTGCTAAAGTTTACGTGGTTATCAGTACCAGCTATATAACTACCGTCACTAATATTTACTACTGTATTGGTTCTTCCTGCTACATGAGTATATCTAGACGCAATTAAAATGTTATTAAAACCTTCAACGTGGCTACCTACTGATGGTCTAGAACTAAAACCGGAAATTGAGTTTCCTATACCTTCAGCGTGAGAGTGAGGAGCTTCTCGTCCTACTAAAGACCCTGATCCCTCAGCATGAGATCCTGTGGAATCAATTCTAGTAAGTTCACCTTCAGCATGGGAATAAGGAGCAAGTGTATAAGAGCCTGTACCTTCTGCGTGAGAATGATGTCCAGAAGCAGTTGTAAGATGACCTTCAGTATGTGATGCTTCTCCTAGTGTTAAAGTAGAATCACCTTCAGCATGAGAAGCTGCTCCTGAAGCAGTAGCGTATTGACCTTCAGCATGGGCGTATCTTTGTTTTGTGAGAGTTTTTAATCCTTCTGTATGTGACCAAGCAGCATTAGCATTAGTAAGATGACCTTCAGCATGATCTGCCATTCCCGAAGCTGTAGTTTGGTAACCTTCAGCATGAGAATAATCACCTGAAGCTGTTACTTGGTAACCTTCTGCGTGTGAAGCAGCTCCTATTGTAAGCGTTTCATATCCTTCGGCGTGAGAACCACTTTTTAATTTTGCAGTTTTAGTTCTAATACCTTCGGCATGTGAACTTATACCCAAAGCAGTTGTTTGATCACCTTCTGCATGAGAGTAATTTGCTTTAGCTAAAGTTTTAAATCCTTCTGCATGAGATCCTGAAGCTGAAGCTGTTGAGTAAAAACCTTCAGCATGAGTGTAATAACCTTCGGCAACACTATAACTACCTTCGGCATGTGAACCCGACCCTCTAGCAAGAGTGCGAATGCCCTCTGCGTGGGAAGCATTTCCATTTACTTTTGTTTTCCACCCTTCGGCATGACCCGCTGTAACTCCTATTCCTAAATCTGATATAACTAAGGTTTCATATCCTTCGGCGTGAGAATAGGAGCTTTCTGCTCCAGTAGTTGATGGGAGGTGGGTTCCAGTACTAGTTAATACTTTTGTATTATATCCTTCAGTATGAGCTCCTGTTGAGGATGCTGTTGTTAAATGACCTTCAGAGTGAGCTTGTTGGGCATGTGTTAATGTAAGTCTTCCTTCAGCATGTGAATAAATTCCAGATGCCGATGTTCTATACCCTTCTGCGTGTCCCCATAATACATTAGCTAGTGTAAGTCTTCCTTCGGAGTGAGCACCTTGGGCTAATGCTTTTGTTGATGTTCCTTCAGAGTGTGCGTGGTCATCCGAAGCTGAAGTTTGATAACCCTCAGCGTGGGAATAATTTCCAAAAGCACAAGTTTCCTGACCTTCAGCATGAGAACCAGTACCCGAAGCTGATGTGTACCAACCTTCTGCGTGAGACCCATAACCGAATGTCATAGTGTTTATACCTTCAGCGTGGGAAAAACGACCTGTTGATATTGATCTGAGACCTTCTACGTGAGATGATCCACCTCTAGCAACAGTTCCAGTACCTTCGGCGTGAGCGGCAAGAGCATATTGAGTTGTTTCTGTTGACTCACCTTCGGCGTGGGAAAATTCACCACGAGCCCTATTAAAGTAACCTTCAGCGTGAGAATAATCACCAAATGCGTATGACTGTACACCTTCAGAATGTGAATACTTTCCAGAAGCTGAAGTTTGGTAACCCTCAGCATGAGAACCTGAACCTAAAGCAGTGGTGTCGACACCTTCAGCATGAGAATGACCACCTGATGCTGTTGTATTAAATCCTTCGGCGTGGGAGCCTCCTCCTGAAGCTAAGTTATTTACACCTTCAACATGTGAAAAAACACCAGATGCCGTTGATCTTGATCCTTCTGCGTGAGAACTAACACCTGAAGCACGAGTAGCACTACCTTCGGAATGGGATCCTGAGGCTAATGCTGTGGTACTAATTCCTTCAGCGTGGGCATGGCTTGCATATAATGAAGTAGAAGTATGATACCCTTCAGCATGAGAACCTATTCCTCCAGCAAATGTATCTACACCTTCAGCGTGGGAATAAATTCCACGAGTTTTAGTATAAGCACCTTCAGTGTGAGAAGCTTCATGTGAAGCGGAAGTGTGCCAACCTTCAGAGTGGGCATACTCAGCCATAGCGTTAGTTGCGGCACCCTCGGCATGTGCCCAATCACCTTTACCATAATAGACGAAAAAACCACCTTCAGATGACCCTCCAATAAGGGGATCATCACCGGTAGCAGTGCGAGTATTTAATCCTTCTACATGAGAACTTTGGTGATAAGCAATACCACTTTCTCCTTCGGCATGTGAATAATCCCCGGATGCTGATGTTTTTTTACCTTCAGCGTGAGAATAATCACCAAAAGCAACTGTTCCAATTCCTTGTCCATGGGCTTTATTACCTATAACAATAATATTATCCCCTTGAGCTAAACTTGCTGTAATAAGGACATTACGGGATGAAGTGATATTTAAGTCATCAGCTGTAACGTGCCAATCATCATCTCCTTCTGAGTCAGCACTGTATGAACCTGTGTATTCAAATTCGCCTGTTGTTGGATTATATACAACAACATTTCCAGCACTGTTATCTAAGTCTTCAGGGATATTAGCAAATAAAGCACCACTTGCACTAACAACACCACTTGCTGTTACATCTGCATTAAAGGTAATTGCAGTTTGATTAAATAAAGCTAAATCACTTCTATTGTTATTAGCAGTACCATTACCAATTACCATTAATGAATTAGTATTACCTTCAGTATTATATTGCCCCTGAGCATGTTGGTATGCTCTTGCTGTAACAGTGTTCCAACCTTCAGCATGAGAATATGCCGTATTTGCTTTAGTTTCACGACCTTCGGCATGTGAATAATTGCCGGAAGCTGATGTATTAGAACCCTCAGCATGGCTGGACTCGCCAATTGCTTTAGTATTATTACCTTCAGCATGTGAGTATTCTCCTAATGCTTGTGAGAGTCTACCTTCAGCGTGAGAAGCTAAAGCATGTGTAGATGTTTGACTACCTTCAGTATGGGAAGCAGCACCATAAGCTATAGTTGTTGTTCCTTCTGCGTGGGCATATATACCTTCGGTTAAAGTATTACTACCTTCAGCATGAGAATAATTACCATAAGTATCTGTTATAAAACCCTCAGCATGTGAATAAGCTGCAAATGTATTAGTATTACTACCTTCAGCATGTGAATAGGCTCTGTGGGCATTTGTTCTAAATCCTTCTGCATGAGCGTAATCTCCATCATTTTTTGTTTCAGTTTCAAAACCTTCGGTATGAGAACCTACACCATTTGCTTGAGTTCCTGAACCTTCAGCGTGAGCATAAAAAGCATTAGTTTTGGTTTTATACCCTTCAGCATGTGAGAATTGACCTGCTGCTTTGGTTAGTGTTTCACGCCCTTCAGCATGTGAATGTTTTCCAGTAGTTATAGTGCTTTTTCCTTCGGCATGAGAGTAAGATCCTGAGGCATGGGTATCCTGACCTTCAGCATGTTGACCGGAGGAAATTGCTGAATCGGTTAAACTAGGTCCTGCTATGGTGTTTCGACCTTCAGCATGTGAGTGTTCCCCTGATGCTTTAGACAGAAAACCTTGAGCATGTGAAGCATTACCCTCAGCTAAAGTTTCTTGACCTTCACTATGAGCGTATATACCTGAGGCTGAGGTGCGGTAACCTTCAGCGTGGTTATATCCGAATCCGGCTCCTCCAATATCAGGATTTTTAGTAGAAAGATTTTCTAAACCATGGACAAAACTTCCTAATACTGATCCTGAGTTAGCTCGTCCTGCTACAAAAGAAAAATCAGTAGCTACATTAAAGGCAGAAGTTTGGGGAATAACATTCTCTCTACCAAATGCTACACCATAATCTTCTCCTACAAAATTATTAAAGCCAAATGAAATAGCTGAAATAGCATTATCACTCACTTGGGAATTAATATTATCTCCTTCTGCAAGATTAGATATTAATCTTTTACCACAAGTAATAATTATATCACCACAGTTAAACCAATCACCTGTGTTTTCAGTAATGGGTAATATAGATTTTAATGATGAACCTGTAATTTCAAATTTAGTACCTCCTGTTGAACCTGTTGTTCCCAATACAAGAGTACCCCCTAAACCATCACCTTTAGTTTTTAATAATTCTTGATCTGAGGCGACAAGCGTAAGTTCGCCTGATACACTTGCTTTTAAAAAAGTACTATCATCAGCTTCGTTAAAAAATGCTTGTTGTTGTGAAAAATCATTAAAACCAGCTTTTGATTCAGTAACTATTGCTCTACCTCTTTTTAAATTTTTTACGTCGTCAGATGTAAATGATGAAGTGCTAAAATCAGATTCAACAAATTTTATAGATCCATCCGAAACAAAAATATCTTTCCAAGCCTGATCAGGTAAACCTAAAGAAAAGCTAGAAATAGCTTCACCATTAGTAGTAGTAGGAACTAAATTACCACTTATAAATAAACTTCCTGAAAAATTTGAGTCTCCTACAGAAACCAAAGATCCACTAGATATAAACGAGCCTGTTGCTCTTAATCCTGAGTTAGCTTCTATAGTTCCTGCAGAACCCGTAGGACCTGCTGGTCCTTGGTCTCCTCTTGGCCCTTGTGGGCCCCTAGTAATTACCTGAATGATGTTTGCCATGCTGTGTTTTTTTATAAATATCAAAAAAGGCCCCGAAGTTGGGGCCTTTCTATCATATATTTAAAAAATTTTATCCTTGAGAAACACATAATACTCTAAAGGCAGTTCCATCTAAGTTACCACCAGTACCTGCACTTTGTGTAGTAAACAATTGACCCGCAGCTTCAGGGTCAGTTGTTGGAAGAGTATTAACCTTAACAATAGTATTAGCTCCAGAAACAATAAGTAAACTACCACTTAAAGTCATATTACCCGTGTAAAATTCGACTAAATTTCTTCTAGCACTTGCACCACTACCATTACCAATTACAGAAAGTGCATTTGAATTTACAATGTTATATTGACCTTCAACATGTTGGTAAACTTTACCTGTGCCAGTAGCCCAACCTTCAGCGTGTGAATAATTAAATGAAGCTGTTGTGTTTTTTCCTTCTACGTGAGAACCTATACCACCTGCTATACCTCCTTCTCCTTCAGCATGAGCTTTGGAAGCTGAGGCTTGAGTTTGAAATCCTTCAGCATGTGAATATTCAAAAAGTGCTTTAGTATACCCACCTTCAGCATGTGAATTATTAGCAGAAGCTGTAACAGATTGACCATGAGCAAAAGCACCATTTACACTTGCAGGGATAACGTTAGGTGCAGTTGCTATTGACCCCGAAAGGGCTAAGCTATCATTTATACTAAGGGGGCTAGTACCCGTATAAGATTCAATATTATTTACTTTAAGGTTGCTCATTGTGTGATTTTATTAATAAATATCCAAAAGGGATTAAAGAGTTATAGAAACGAAAGAACCTGTTACAATTGTTAAAGTTACACTTTCACTTACTGTAAGTGTAGGGCCTATAAATTGATGATTTACATTAGCTGGGACTGTTGTATTATTAGATAATAAGTTAGGGTTACCATATCCTGCTAAGACTAGCATTAAATCATTTACGTTAACCTGACCATCGAAGTTAATATCCCCAGCTGCTATTCCATTATCACTACCTGTGGCTGCACTTCCTGTTTCAAGTCCTGCGTTTCCAAAATTAGCTAATAAATTTAGTAAATCATTTACGGCAAAAGATCCTGTAGTGATAAATGAACCTGTGTTATTAAGTGAACCCGAGATGCTTAAAGATCCAGTATTTTCAAATGAACCATCATTTACGGTAGATCCTGTAATAGCAACTTTAGCGGCTGCAATGTTTACTTTTGATGCGTTAGTACGTCCAACATTTACTGATTTAGCGGTTCCCGAAATGTCCATTAATTCAAAATCATTGGCCACAAACGTCATTTTATCATCTACGTCGTTTTTAATAAATGTATCAGGATCAGATGTATTAACTACTTGTTTACCTGATGCTGTAGTGATACTTTTACCTTCTTTAAGGGCTTCAACATCTCGTAAACTTAAAGAAGCAGTTACACCTCCCGGCCCAACAAATACTAAAGACCCAGTTGACACATAAATATCTCTCCAAGCGGCGGTTGCACTACCTAAATCAAATGTAGAAGAAGTAGTAGCATTAGGGGAAACTAAAGGAAGAATACTAGCACTTATAGTTAAAGTACCAGCATCACCAGCGGACCCAGTGTATCCAAAAATAGCCCCAGAAGAACCTGTAGTGCCAAATTGGGCTTCAACTGCATTGTATAAATCATTTACAGATGAAGAAATATCATTAAATATGGAAGCACTAATTGAACTATCGGCTCCTGAATTAGTTCTTGGGGTCCATGTTATTTTTGCCATGTCGTATTTTTATTGATAAATATTAAAAAAAATTAGTAAATCAAATTTTTACTTATTTTAAGTAATAATTATTATTTTTTCAGGAGAATCTGGTGGGGTTGGGGTATTAGGTTTGATTACTTTAGTAAACTTAGAAGTAACTATATTTACTTGATTTTCTGTTTGTATAGAAAAATCAAATGAATTTTTAACAAAAGGTATTACAGTATTTTCCATAATTTAAAACTGACCTAAAGTTACATTTTTAGAAAGTTTAATTTTTCCTTCTAATACTCTAGTTACAACATAACAATTACCACTTCCACTAGAGATTTCTAGATCATATATTGCTCTATCAAAATCTAATTGAGAAGAAGAAACAGCAGAAAGATATATTCCTATAGTACCTGAAGTGGGAGGATTTAAACTATCAGAACCACTCATATTAAGGCCAGTTTTACAAGGACTTAAGCTACTAGAAAGTGTAAAATATACTTCACTAGATCCTACATTAGGACGAACTTGCATCCTTGCTTGATAGTCTGTTAAATCTATAGCTACAGAAGCAGAATCTTTATATGCTATTTCAAAATCTAAAGTAGCTCCTTGTTCTATGGTAAAATTATATTTTCCTGCTGACATATTATTTTTCGATAAATATCAAAAAATAGGGTTATCTTCATAATAATTTCTCAAATCTTCAACAATTTCATTTCTATGGTTAGAAGTAAGTGTAATTGCTTCAAGATTTTTAACTTTATAAGATGCCTTGTATAAGTATTTAAAACCTGAATCTGCTTTTTTCTTTAGATCTATTTGATAATCATCACCACAAACCATCATTTTTGACCTTAGTCCTAAACGAGTTACTATCATTTCCATTTGTTCGTGTGTTACGTTTTGAGCCTCATCTACAATAACACATGAATCTAAAAATGTTCTACCTCTCATAAATGAAACAGGTACAATCTCTATTTTACCATCAGCTATAAGTTTTTCAACTTTAACTTTATCATATAACATAAACAAGTTTTGATAAATGGGTTGAACCCAAGGATCCATTTTTTCTCTTAAATCACCTGGGAGAAAACCAATTTCTTCTTTTGAAACTGTGGGGCGGGTAATAATAATTTTATCATAAACTCTTCTTAAAAGACCATCTAGAGCAATTTGACATGCTAATAATGTTTTTCCAGATCCCGCTTGACCTGCTAAAAGCGTAACAGTACTATCTAATATTCTTTGTTTTGCTTCCTTTTGCTCGTCGTTTAATTGTAATTTAAATTTAATTGGGTTTTTCACTACTTTTTTCTCTCTAAAGATTTCTTTAGCTTCTTGGGTATTGTTGAAATGAGTCATTTTTAAAGTTAATTTTAACTAGTTTATCTAAACCTGCATTAATATGCATCTCATCTTCTAAGACAAGGTCAAAATCGTATCTTTTATCCAAAGGAAGGACTAAATCAACTTGTGAACCCCATCTTATTAACGAGAAACGTTCATTTTGTGAAACGGGTGCGTTTTGATCATTAATAAAGGGAGCAATTACATTTACATCTTCATCAGCAATCTGTACTAAGTAATAAGTATAATCTAATTGAGGAGAATATATTTTATTTAACATCCTCTCATTATACTTTAAGTAATCCATATTATTGGGATTAATAGCAGCATTAAGAATATCTTTTTCTACTGCTAACATAGGTTTGTTAGTAGATTCAATAGGGTCTAATCCTTTGTATTGTAAAATACCAGGATAAGGAATTCTGTTTACATGAACATCATAGAATGACATAAATATTCCAATTACAAGAGAGGGTTGACTATAGGTTTTGTCGCCTAAAACATCTTGTAATGTATAATCTATACCTTTAATTTCTATTATAGGATCAGTAGCTTTTTCTACAAATTTTTGGTAAAGGATAGTACCATCTGCTGGGGAGTAGAAATGTTTATGGTCTATGTAATTAGGGCGCATGGGGTCCCTAAAAAAGAAAGTATTAGATAATTCACCTACTTCTAATTTAGAAAGTTCTGCTACTTCTCCTTCTAACCAATCTTCTAAATATTGAGCCATTAAAGAAGAGATTTTGTTTGGTCCACATAATTTAAGTGCATCATCATACAACTTAACATAGCACCCGATTTCATATATTCTGAGATGTTGAAGAAGACTGGTTCTAACCCTTCGTTAAAACATATTTTTTCTAATGTGTTTATTTTATGTTTTTCAGCTTCATAATTTTCATCTGCTCTAGTCATTTCTGAAATGTTTGAAGCACATAGTATCATATTACCTAATCTAGCGGCGTTAGCAATTCCGTTAAGGGTATCATCAATACTTATGTCTATTATATTAGTATATTGTGATATTAACGCTAGTTCCTCAGGAGTATATAGTTCCGTACAAATTAATGTTTTATCGTTAGTTAACGGGAAAATTGAACAATCTAAATGATAAAGATACTCATCTACCATTTCGATTTTAATAATATTCATATTAAATTTTTCTTCCATCCACTCAAAAGCTTCAATATCTGAGCGTTGGCCATATCCTCCTATGTAAACATTGTCATAAAGGTATTTTAAATCTGCTTCACCTTCCCATTTAAAAGGACACATGTGTACTTCATATCCCATTGATTCAAAAAATGGTTTTCCAACTTTTTCTTCACCTTGTCTAGGTTCGGAAGTAAAATTCGAAATTACAATATTATTTGAATCTTTAATATGAGGTAAATAAATACCCATATTAGCAACGTAAACTAAATCTTGAAAATCACCTGTAGAAGGTAAAGTGTATACAAGAGAGTTACCTGCTACAAATTGGTATAAATCTAAAAATTGTCGATAAGCGTTTCCTTTATTTATTTTTAACGCTTCTTCCTCCATTTCTTGCATCCAAATATTATTTGGGACTGCTGTGTCTAAAGTGAAGGGAAAATTCATAACGAATGCCGGTATAGGCAACTGAGAGGGGGTTTCTTTCATTTTTAAAACTATTTATTACTTTACTATAAATATGTACTAGCTACTAGAGACACAAAAAGCCCCGCCGAAGCGGGGCTTTCCTTAGTGTATTAACTAATACCTAGATTAGAGACGGTCTAAACCGTTAACGTAAATCTTAGCATAGTATTCAGGTCTTAACATCTTCTTCGCGTAGCGAGTTAAGAGACCTTTTCTTGGAGTAAAGGTATCTGGGTCGTACACGAGAGGAGTCATAATTAATGGAATGTAAGGAGCGAAAGTAGCACCTGTTTCCAAGAATTGTGAACCTTTGAAGCCCAACAAGATTGTGTTTTCAGTCATGTATGGGTTCTTGTAAACCTGGTATTTCTGATTCAAGTTACCCATTTTCTGGATACCGAATGCATAATTCATATCTTCAGCACCAACACCATCAGCAGCAGCGAATCCAGGAATTGATTCTAAAACAGTACCGATAGTTGGGGAGCAAACCATAAAGTTAGCACCACCTCTTAAGGTTAACTGGTGGATCTTGTTAGATACCTTGTTAACTTTAGTACCGAGGGTTTGGAACCATTGGCCCTGAGTGTTATAGAACGCATCAGCTTGAGTAACTTCACCAGTTCCGTTAAAGAACTTATTGTTCTGGACTGACCAGTACTCAGTAGTGAGTGCATTCTCAATCAACATGTCCATAATCTCCAAATCGATCTCAAGAGCGATGTACTCACTCATGATTGAAGTTAACTCAGCCTCAGCATCTAAGCTGTGGTAAGCGTTCAAATCTTGAGCAAATTCTGGAGTCCAGACAGCCTTAAGCTTTTTAGTTTTAGCAACAATTGCTTCAGACTTAAGCTTAACATTGATTTCTGGGATAGTGATACCAGCTGCAGCATCGTTTTCACCGTTAAGGTTACCGTTACCATCCTCAAAGTCACCTCTGTTATTATCAGCAGGTTGGAGGGCATAAGTAACTTTAGACTTATCAGCAGCAGCAACAAGATCAGTAGAGTGACCTGAACCAGTAACAAACAAGTAAACATAAGTAGCATCACAGTAGTTGTACTCATTTAAGTTTTGAGAAGCACCTGTAGAGTCACCTGCCTGGAGGTTAGATCCAGAGAAAATAGTAGCTCTTGCTGCTTCAGCATCAAAATTAGGGAGTGCTGTTTTTAACACTCTAACCTTTTTAATGACACCTTCGGTAGTTAAACCAGCAACAGAAGCTGAGAGATCACTGTTGTATCCAACTTCAGCCCAAGAAGCTGTAGTAAGATCAGTACCATCTGTCAGTGTGATTTCACTAGAGGCAGTAAGGTTAGTAGTGAAAGTCCACTTACCAGCACCATACAAACCATCAGTTGGGGCAGCAGCGGTATCAGTAACACCGTACATAGAGCCAGTACCAAATACGTCACCACCAACATTAAATAAGCCGTTATTAACAGCTGTGGTAGCACCATATTGGAAATCAAGGAAGAACACGAGGCCTGAAGGTAAGCTCATTGGTTGAACGCTAACGAATTCTTTCGCTGCGATTTGACCAAATACCTTTCTTACGAGAGGAAGAGCAATACCAGCCCACTGTTCACCCTGACCAGCACTAAATCCAGCGTCTACGACACCACCACCTGTTTGTGATGATTCAACGACAAGCTGTTTAGCTTGGTTTTCGAGGATCAAGGACATGTTGTTTTTCTCAGTCTCAGACTTAAGACCTTCTAACAAACCTGTCTTGTTCCACTTATTTGCTAATCTAGCAGAGTCGCTTTGCATTGACTTCCACTGATTAGAGCTCTCTAAAAGAGAATTTAAGTTTGACATTTTTTTTGTTTTTAAATTAAGTTAAAATTATTGTATACCCGCGAGTTGCTTAAAACGATTTACCATAGCATCTTCTTGTACAACATTTTCAGTTATAGGACGCTTTGGAGCAACACCCGCAGGCTTAGAAGCAGCACCTAAAGATTCTCTAATATTAGATTTTTTAGTTTTGGTAACTAAATTCTCATTAAGAGTTTCAAAAATAGTTTTTGCTTGCTTAACTGTTTCAGCTTTATCAAAAGCCTTAAGAACCTTAATTTTTTGATTTTCTGTAAGGTTTTTGCCTTTGAAAATCTTATTAGTGTAGAGTAATTTAGAATTAAGTAAGTTAACCTCGTTAAGATCAGAACGTAATTGCTCAATAGCAGATTTTGCTTCTTCGAGTTCTTCCTTCATTTTTTCTTTTTCTTCATCAACTTTTTTTTCTTTACCTTCTTCAAGGTCAATATCATCAACTTCAATGTCTACGTCAGCGTCTCCTTCCATACCATCATCTGTGTCTTCCATTTCTTCTTCTTCAGACTCATCTGCAT
>MDSV01059402.1_pt1 | contig 22345 bp, 12 predicted proteins | sample 810851 | NCBI WGS metagenome assembly MDSV01 (sample SAMN05326640, study PRJNA326480) | marine metagenome | isolation source: seawater | place: Atlantic Ocean: North East | collected 2012 | reverse complement strand
TTGGAGTCCATCTTGTAGGTGTACTTTAGAACAGCCTGTGAGTAAGTAATAATCACGTTCTTCATGACTGTGTCAACTGCAGCGTTGTATGCAGTTGCATCACTTGCTTGTAGAGCAGCTAGACCATCAACCATAGCAGCTTCAGATGTCATCAATGCGTTAGAAACGCCGTCAGTCTCTGTTCCAAAGTCTGCTGCTCTCTTCTTCATTGTGTAAGCAGGAGAGCAAGACCAGTCTTCATCTGGTCCGTGGAAGAAAGCCCATCCTTCGTCCCAGTTGTGTGGAGCGCCGGAGTCGTTGTCTACATTGCCTGCGTCAGCCTTAGCTACAGCGGCATTTAGCTCGTGGATAGTGTAAGCAACCATTCCCATATTTGCTGTCAACTTTGCGATACCTTGGTATCTAACGGTGTCAGATGCGTTTTCGAAGTCACCTGTTCCGTCCATGGCATGCATGATGTGAGCACCAACAGATCCGTCAGCACCGTAGAAATTGTCGTATTCGTGGTTCTTGCCGGTTGCAGCTGCAAATCCTGCAAGTGTTCTAAATGAACCGTCGCTCTTTTCAGCGTTCTTTCCGTTCATGTAGATTGACTTAGCTTCTGCGAAGTCGTATCCTCCGTCAGAACTAGCCGCGCTCTTAATGTCACAAAGGTCCTTCATCAAGGAGCGGTGGTTGTCTACATCAGAAGCATAGGTGTAACCTGCATCGGATGCATCAAGCCAATCAGGCTTTGCATCAGCACTATCTTCCTCTTCTTCGTCATCATCGCTTCCAAGGCAACCAGCAAAAGCGGCGCAAGCCATAAGCAATATCATTAGCATAGATTTCATCTTCAAACTCATATAAATCATCCCGATTTAGGGCACCCGAAAAGCCAGACCTACATAAGTTTTAGGTTGCCCTAAAAAACATGTTTCCGTATCCAGTTAAATAATTTTATTCGAGGTACTGGAGCACAATTTGTTCTTCGAAAACATCATCTTGAGAAGACGTAATTGGTCGCGTTATTGTAAGAAGCGTTAGCTCGCCACCAGCATTTGGGAAGCCTACAATCAGAACAGTAGCAAGTATTGGTTCAAAGCCATCCCGCTTCACATTGAATCTGGCTATGAAAAATTCATCATCACCATAAGTATGTTCTCCTTCACTATCTACGTCTTCAAGCCAAAACGCCTCTGGATCTATACTAAAGCCAGGTATGTAAGAATTCATTACATCTATTGATTGTCGCATTCTTTCATCATGCATACCGAGCATAACTCCCAATGCCATGCTTGAAGAATCCTGAGAAAATGGTGAAAACGTATGTGGTGTTCTCGCATTTACCACACTAATTACCGCACCTTCATACAACCAAGTATACTGTTCGCTAGCTGGCCATGCTGGAGCATGAGGATTCTCAGTTGCAATCGGGTTACCCCACTCACTTGGCGCTTCTGGTTCGCTTACAGGGTAAAACCCAAAAGAATTCAATAGCAATACTACAACGATGCTAATTGCAATTCTCCTTTTCTTGAACTTAAGCCATTCTTCTCTTGCTGCAGGGCTTGCAAAAGATACCGTAATTGCGACCGGAATTAAGACGAATAATCCCCATGGAACTAGCCACAATAGCGCTATACATCCACCCATTCCAAACATCATTGACCTATCGAAGTCATCTGCCCGAAATTTCAACATTCCAAACAGTGCTACGATGGTAATGACAGATGCTACAATGCCTCCCAGCACAAAACGCCCTGTAACATAACAAGGATAAGTTGAACCCTAGATGCATTGGTCAAGCGGCACATTGTAATGGGTGAATGTAGGCTTCGAGGTTGATGGAGGCAATCCTCACTCTATCCGAAGTGTCGTGGCGGCACAAAGTTCGGGACTTTTCCTCGTGGAAGCCTTGGGCAAAAAGGGATGGAGCGGGAATTTATTCAGTCAATATGGAAATCAAGCCCGGAACAATTCTTGGATTAATTGGCCCCAATGGTGCTGGGAAAACAACACTTATGCGAGCAATATGTGGTTTGTATGATTGTGATGGTTTCAACAAATCATGTGAAACTCGTAGGATAGAGATAGGATACATGCCAGAACAGGTAAGATGGGAAGGAAGGATTACTGTATCTCAAGCTCTAAAATCAATCGCTATGATGCGAAATGGTACAATCGACGTAGATGAATTAGTGAAAACGGTTGGTCTTTCATCCAAAGCAGATCAAATGCTTGACAATCTCTCCCAGGGAATGAGACAGAGACTATCTCTAGCTTGTGCATTGATTGGTAATCCAAAATTACTGGTTATGGATGAACCTTTGAACGGTTTAGACCCATTAGCCCAAAGAGCATTTTCCAACCTACTCAAAAATCTAGCAAATAAGGGAGTTGCCATAGTAATTTCATCCCATCAAGTAGCAGGCCTTGAATCATTAGTAGATGAAATTGCATTACTTCACCAAGGCCAATTGTTGATTGAGGGAAGCCTTGCAAAAGTTAGGAAAAACCTTGGACTAGAAGAGGATTCTGGAATTGTTGAGATGATTTGTTCAGCGACTGGAATTGACCCCGAAGATATCAGTTTAGAATTATCTAGAGACAATATGCTTCCTTTCAAGAACATTGGAGGTGAGGAGGAATGAATGCCTTTTCACTTGGAGTTCAGATAATGAAAGAACGTCTAACCGCTGGCCGAATGATGGTAATTTGGCCACTTCTCGCGATGTTTATTTTATTCTCAAGTTGGGGTTTATCAGATCCAAAGGTCAACTTACCTGCCAGTATTATGATAGATTCTGCTTATGATGTGATGTTCGTTTCAACAGCATTCATTATTTTCTCTGCAACTCTTGGTGCAGTGTTAATCTCTTTTGACGGTGTTAGTCGAGATAGGTTATCAGGAGTTCTTGAAGTTAAACTATCCCAGCCAATCGACCGTTCTCTCTTTGCAAAAGCCCTACTATTCGGGCACTGGAGTGCTATTTTCTTCCCTGTAATGATTCTGAACCTCATCAGTTTATTTGTGATTAACCATAGGATGGGTGATTTACCAAGCCTAGAAGAATTTTTCATTTACAATTTAGGAACTGCACTACTACTGTTGTGGTATACGTCAATCCAATTATTAGCATCATCATGGGCAAAGGATTTGGGTTCATCAATAGCAGTTGGATTAGGAGTATGGATGGTTTTCACCCTTCTTTGGTTGGTCCTAACTACAGTGGTTGCTGGCCTATCAGGAGTTGGAGTTGATGACTTAAATTCGAAAGAATATATCAGAATTGATGCAATTATGGATTTGTTCTCACCAAATGGAGTTTATCATCACCTATTGGAAATGCCACTGGATGATGTCGACAGGGGTATGTCTCCACTATACATCAGCATCGCAGCAATCCTATGGAGCATCATACCAATCCATCTATTCACGAGGCGGATAGAACGCCTTCAACCTTAGCAAACATAGGAACACACTAAGAATAGCCTGCCCTACGCACGTAACATGAAGAGAAGGTTATGTGCGGTCTTGCTTGCTATTTTGATGGCAACAGTGTCAATGACTGGAACTACAAATGCTGAAGATTCCGGAAGACAATCAGGAACAGATACATTGGATGTTGACTGTTCAGGATATACATTCGAAGATTTATTTGAGTATGATAACGCTATTTTCATGTTTGAAATTCTTGATGATTGGGCTACCTCTGACTTGTATGCAAACTCTTGGGTTAACGAAAGTCGTGCCGCCACTGTTCGAGAAAACTTGGATTCCTTGTTCGAAGGGGTTCCAGGTGGTAACAACTCCTGGATTTCAACCGATGAAAGAGATGCTGTAAGGTCTATTGGAGCGAAATGCATAGCAGATATGTACACTAGAATAGGAATTCGCGAGGGAATTCCTCATAGAGACGGAGTAAGTTGGAACAATGCTACCTTCGTCGAAGAAGGGATTGGCCTAGCAGAAGTTGATCTAATTCCAGAAGGCCACCCCCAGGAAAGAGATTGCGATACAAGTTCAGACCCCTTCAATTACCAAAGTGAAGATTGTAGAGAAGTTCCTGTTGAAGCAACCAATAATCTAGAAATTTCGATGTTTGTGAGGGATGGAGAAACTCACAACACTCGATTCGACCAATTATCAAATTTTGGACAGAGCAACTTTACAGTAGCGATGAATGTAACCAATGTAACTAGCGCGACAATGATGTTCACATTCCCATATGTTGATGGCATGAGGCTAGCAAATTGGACTATTCAGGACGATGGCGTAGAAAACTTAGTACCGGGTAACGTTGAAGAAATCTTCCTTCCCGATGGCAGTGTTAGAGTTAGTGTTTCAATGACTTATGATAAAGCAGATTACCCAATGATTAGAAATATCTTCTTTGACATGACAACTACTCCTCCAGAAACAAATGATTTCCCTGAGTGGACAGGTAATGAACCTGCAGATGATACAATTATTCCAATCATCAATGATGGTAGTGAAGTTGTTGCAATTTCCAGTGAGACAATGGAAAATTGGGGCACAGACAGTGATGCATGGGGATTAGACTGCCAGTTTGCTGAGAACGGATGGTCCAGCATCACCAATGCAAATGGGGAGTTACTGGTAACACCAGGTAGTTCATCGTCTTCTGATGCAACCTGTCACTTGGTGGACCCATACGACGCAGTAAGCAATGCAAGTCACACATGGAGGTTTGGACAACCTGCTAGCTTTACAGCAAGTGTTGGAATGTATTCAGATTCTGTAGATATTGATTCAACACCTTCTCTATTGGTGCAGAATCTAGCAGTAGCAATATCTGCTAGTCAAGGAAGCACTACCGGAATTGCGACCAATGTAAACCTAGGTTCTACAACATCTAGTGATTCTGTAAGCCTATCAGGAATATCGCCAGGGGCTTTCAAGATTCATGTAACTGCCACATCACCAGGAATGCTAGATTGGGAAGCGGAGTTCGATTTAGGATTAGAAAAGAGGAATTCCCTGCCGGTAGTAGAAATAAACTATGATTCGATAGAGGGAACTTATGCAACTTGGTCTTCTGACCAATACTCATTCACTCTAACCGGAACCGCATTAGACCCTGATGGAGGAATGGTTAGCCTATCCGCTAACATGTGTGATGAAACAACCACCGGTTTCAATGTAAATGGAGAAATTTGGTCTGTTACATTGTCAATAGCAAATTGCATGGCTCAAGGGATTACTGATTATTATGTGGTGATAACAGCTACAGATTCTGTAGAAGCAGAAAGTTCTGCTGACGTTACAATACCTGACCCATTCGCTAGTGATAACTCTGGAACAGACAGTGGAGATGACACCTCTGAAGAATCATCTGGATTGCCTTCGATAGGGATGTTTGCATCAATCATTGCGATGCTGGGTGCAGCACTATTGAGTAGAAAAGATTGAAATCAACTGGATTTCGAGGTTTTTCTTATGTTTAAAGGAAGGGTGGAGAAAGTCAGCCATGAAGGCGGACTTTTGGTGAGTTACACCGGAGCATGCCCTGCTTTAGGAAGCGTAATGGTAGATTCAAGTGAGACTTACATTGGGAAGGTTGACGGAGTAATTGGCAATCTCGAAAACTCTCTAGTCCATGTTGCTCATCTAGATAGAAAGGCAAACCCGAATGAAATGGTCGGCCTAGAGATTACAATTCGAACTAGAAAACCAAAAGAGAATTATCGCTCAAGAGACAATAACCGATCCAATGATAATCGTAGAGGTCGTAATGACAGGTATTCTAGTGGTGACAGACGAGGACGAGAAGAAAGAGGAGAGAGGCGTTCACGTGATGACCAAAGAGGTGGTCGTTCACGTGATGATAGAGGTGGTCGTTCACGTGATGATAGAGGTGGCAACAGACGAGATAGAAGCGACAACCGTCGCCAAAAAGAGACACACTCACGAAACGATTGGGATTGTAGCGAATGTGGAAACTCAAACTTCTCATTCAGAACCGAATGTAATCGATGTGGTGCTCCAAAAGGCCGCAAAGGCAGGGGTCATTCTAGGCAATGGAGTGGCAACGATCGAAGACCTGGTGATAGAAACGACGACCCACAGCCAAGACCTGGAGATTGGGAATGTCGCAAATGCAAAAAAATGAATTTCGCTAAGAGAAGTGAATGCTTTAGTTGTAAGACTCCAAAGAGAGTTGGTGGTCCGAAAAGAAAGGGCCACCACAGAAGCCACAGAGACCCCCCACCACTGCACTCAGCAAAATATGGTCGTGGTAGGAGGGATGAGAGATGAGTGCAGAAAGCCATTACCTTGATGCGATTGAAGCAGAAGAAAATGGTGAATTAGAGGATGCTTTGAACCATGCACAACTAGCTGTGAAAGCAGATCCTGAACATTCTAATGCTTGGTGGATGATTGTTTGCCTACTGGCTCCAGATGGAAAGTATCCCGATATTGAACAGGCATCAAAAGCACTTGCTGCGTGTACAAAAGTGATAGAAATTGACCCGTCGAGAGTAGATGCTTGGGTAAAGGGTGGACGCTTGATGGTAGACCATCTTGGCCTCTATGAAGATGCATTGCATTGGTGGCAAAGATGCAGAGAGGCTACGCCTTTTGAATCAGTTCCAATTATTGAACAGACTACAATACTTGCAGACCTAGGCATGTATTCAGAAGCAAGGGACAGGTTGAGTTCTTTGTTTGAAGAAAACCTAGATATTGCAAACTCTCAATTGGCAAAGATAAGTCATTTACATAGAACTCTAGAAATGTCTGCTCAACAAGACCCTAATTCTCATTTCAAACCCTGGAAAAAGAATGATGGTGGCTGGACCGCGATTAAAATGCGTGCAAATAAAGCACCAGTTTCTGAAAATATGCTGTTCATGATGACAACCATACCTTTCCTTATGCTGGAGGTTTTCCTATCACGTTCACTTTTCGGAGATGGTTGGAGTGGCTTCTGTTTAACCAGCCTCCTTATCTTGGTTACAGTAATTATTGGAATGGGCTTTACACGACGGCTTTATCGTAGTGTGAATAAACCAGGTTTCAACCTATTAAGGGCAATACAATTCGAAGCGAGTAGTGCAAGATTGGTTATTCCAAGCGATATAAGAATGTCAAAACTCTATATGTTCCTATTTTCAAGACATCCTCCTGCTTTCCAGCAAAGGTTAGAGAGAATTATTGAGGCTGACAAAAAGTTGCCAAAAAATTGGAAAATGAACTTGCCTGACTTCGATTCACACCTTGATGAAATAGGATTCATAGAAGATGCTAATGAGGATGCTGAGTTGTCTTCTTACGAAGAAGAATGATTCAAGTTCCCGCTGTGTAATCTGTAGAGTAAGAGATTTGTTCTTCAGTCAACTTATCGATTGAAAACCCTAGTGTGCCCAATTTTGTCGTTGCAAGATCCATATCTTGTTCAAGAGTAATATCGTAGACCTTAGCATCCATATTTGCACCTTCTGCAGCTAAGCGACATAGAGACAAGAACTGGTTTGCAAAACTCATGTCCATAACCTCAGAAGGATGACCTTCTGCTGCGGCTAAATTCACTAATCTACCCTCTGCAAGAAGGTGTATCTTCCTTCCATCTTTCATTGTATATTCTTGATTTTCTGCACGAATTGTCCGCACGGAAGCAGACCGAACTGCAAGTTCATCTATGTTGATTTCACAATCATAATGACCGGTATTGGAAATAATGGCTCCTTCTTTCATTACGTCAAAATGACGACCAACAATAACATCCTTCATTCCAGTAGCTGTACAGAATATGTCGCCTAAAGCCACTGCATCATCCATTTTCATGACTCTGAAACCATCCATTACAGCTCTAAGTCCAGGCAGAGGGTCAACTTCAGTTATGATGACATTAGCACCCATCCCGCGAGCACGCATAGCAACACCCTTTCCACAGTGACCATAACCTGCAACAACGAATGTTTTTCCTGCGATAAGTACACTCGTAGAGCGAATGATTCCATCAATGGTAGATTGTCCTGTTCCGTATACATTATCGAAATCCCACTTTGTTATCGCATCGTTAACTGCTATCACTGGATACTTTAGGTCGCCTGCTGCAGCCATCGCTCTCAAACGATGGACTCCTGTCGTGGTTTCTTCAGTTCCACCAATTACTCCACTAGCATATTCTGATTTTTCCCCGTGAACTCTAACGATCAGGTCAGCACCATCATCAAGTGTTAGATTTGGTTTGAATTCAAGTGTTTTATCGATGCACCAATAAAAATCGGTAACTGATTGGCCATGCCAAGCATGGACAGAGTATCCTTCTCTTGCTAACCATGCTGCAACATCATCCTGAGTAGATAATGGATTGCAACCAGACCAAGACAACTCAGCACCTGCTGCTCTTATCGTCTCGATTAGAACTGCCGTTTCCTTTGTAACGTGCAAACATCCTGCTACGCGCATTCCAGCAAGTGGCTTATCCTTCTCCGCTTTAGCGCGTAAGGCTGCAAGGACAGGCATTCTAGAACGCGCCCAATCGACACGCAAAGCGCCTTCATCAGCGAGGCTCAAATCTGCAACGGTATACAATTCACCCTTGTCCATGAACACGGGCGAGCGCACATACCTCATAGGTCAATCGGTTACACAATTCACCCCCGTGAAGGGGTGAATTGTGCACTCAAATCAACTACTGTTGTTGCTGGAAATGCCCGGCATATTGCTGAGCATAGGCCCGAGCAGTTTCCTCCGGATAGCCCTGAGCAATCAGTTGTTGGACGTATTGTTCCATTGGGTCCATCTGTGCCACACCTGCATATCCTGCAGCAGTAGCACCGAAGTCGTCGCCCATGTCAGAATCGATTATATCGCCTTCCTTACCGCCCTTTAGAACGAAGAATAAGGATAGGATAACTAATACTGCTAGTCCAATTCCTCCACCAAGGTAAAGCATCAAATTATCTTCATCACCCTTTGCATTGTCGCTGACTGGCTCCTTGTCAGGAACACCGTCGCCATCTGAATCGGTATATTCTCCAGACCATTCACACTCGCCGGTTTCATCATTCCAAATCCAATATGCGTCTGGTTCTGCATCTACAACAGCGACTGGAGCAACAAGACCTCGACATTCAGATAGGTCTATCTCAATCCAGTAAATTATCGGCCACCTCTTGTCATCACCTTCATAGATCTTCAGGTATACTCTCTTGTTAAACACGGTCTCGTTGTTATACAAATGATCTAAACTCAATGTCAGCGAGAAGTCATCATCGTTACCCAAAGCATCTGACTTTGCCCACTTTTGCTCTAATTGCAATGTGTACTTTGCGACAGCAGTTTGGTCAAACGTTTCCTCATCAAGTGCAGCCTCTACGTATACGTCGCCTTGTTCAGCACCATCTAGGATTGTTCCAGTAAGCGTGATAGTGTCACTGTCAACTTGTGTCCCGTTCATTCCAAAATCAATTTGCACTGTTGGTTCGGCATCACCGAATCCTTCAGGAACTACAGAGAAATACATCTTATACTCAGCCGATGATTTACCTGCTTGATCATATACTACCAATACGATACGTACTAGTGATTCTGTTTGACCACTAGGATCTACAGTTACGTTGTTGAATTGATATGCCCATTTTCCATCACTTTCTCCAGGAGTAATGAAGGTATGTCCGTCCAACTTGTAGTCATCTACATTGTATGGCTTATCGAACAAGACAGTCCATTGATAAGATGAAATTCCGTTTCCAGTAAGTGCATCAGGGTCTGAAGAATTACCTGCATCGAAGTTAACTACCAAAGAACCTGAATCACCTAGGATAATTCTCTTCTGAGGCCATTCCTTTCCTGAAACTGTCTTTAATCCCTGGTCTTCGATTTGGTCTTCGTATTCAGGCCGCATATCGATTTCCGCATAAGCAGTCGGATCTGACTCGTCAGCTCTTGCATCATCGGTTTGAACTGTTACAGAAATAGTTCTTGAGTGGCCCTCATTGTCATGTAGATACAATTTGATTTCCCATGTAGCGCCTTGTAGACAACCTGTTGCAGAATCCAAGTCTACCTTACAGAAATCGACGATTGGGTTAGCGACATCTGTGTGGTCAGTACCACTTGCCATTGAAGAGCCTGCCCAGTTGGTTGGACCACTTATGACCCAATCAGTATTTAGAGAACTTGATGTGGATGTTTCGTATCCAAATGTTACTTCGGCATTGGATTTCATATAGTGATATTTGTATCCCCCAGTTGTGAAGTCATAAGTTGGAACATTGCCATTGATTGTCAAGTTCAATCCATCACCGAGTGTACCAAATCCATCTGGATATTTTGAGACATGGTAGTCCAACATATTTCCTAGTAATGGGAATGTTTGGCTGTCTGCCCTTTCTGAAACACTTTCAACATCTATTGTGGTGACGATTAGTCCACCATCATTGAAACTGCAAATACCTAGGACAGCGTCTTGAGGTTTGGCCTTGGATTGAATAAGCCTCTGGAATGAGCCTCCTTCTTCTGAGTAACCTCCACATGCTCGTGGGATGGATGTTGCATTAGCGCTATTTGTGTTAATAATCGCCTCAGTAACGGTTCCAAACTGGTCAAAGCCTTGGAATGCAGTTAAGTCTACACCGTCAAGAATCGGGTGATATGGGTCTGCAACATCCATATTGCTGTATGTAATCCTTGTTTCAGCAGTGTCTTTTTGTTGTATTCTCATGTTAAATGGAAGCAAACTCTTTCCTGTTGAAGAAGAGTATTCATAGTAATTTGTATCACTGGAGAGGTGAACTTGAACAGTTCCTCCAGAAGACATGAAGCTCCTTAATGCAGTTTGATATGAAGTCTTTCCAATCAACTCATAGTATCCTTTACCGCCTTCATCACTTGGTTTGGCAGTGTTTACGTCTTGCATTGGCATAATCACCTTGTTGTAGTGGCTTAACCAACCAAGATCTAGATATGTATCCCAGTCATTGATATCATACTGAGTGTATGACATTCCAAGGATGTCCAAATCTTCCTTAATTGCAACTACTCTAGATGAGTCCCCTGAGAGAATTGCTACATCTACATCGTATGCAAATTCGGCATGGAAGTATCGAACATTTCCAGATTCACTGCCATCAGGAAGAGTTGCATAGAAGCTAATATTGTACTTGTGACCATCTGTCCAACCATTCCAAGGTGTGAACGTAATCGGTACCCTTTCATGCGGACCTATTGTTTGGCTAGGCCCTGCTGTGACTGTATGAACCTGTGTTCCAAGATCCATGTCAAAGACGGTCATGTGGAAGGTGTAATCTCCCTGCAAAACTCCATTTGTAGCAGATAGTGACCAATCATGGCTTGTGATATTATCAAGTGGAAGGACACAATCTAAGACCACATCGTCCAAACAAGATAATTGGTTTGGTTTATTTATTACGATGTCGACTGATTCGACTGAGAAAATTACTCTTCCGAAGTTATTAGAAACCTCAATCTCATCGTATCCATACCAAGGTGTTCCGACAGTTGCATTGTCGAATATTGATTCTACTTCAATCAAGTAAACACCAGAAATGAATTCGTGGTTTGCAATTGAGACTGTCCTGTTTTCTTCAGCATCCAAGTCTACTACTGATGTGCTGTATACTGCATCCTCCGTGAAAGAGAACTCTTGCAAGGAGATGTTGTCGAATGCTACACCGCGCACACCATCGTTCTGTCCATTATGGATGTCATCGTTGGAGCGGAATTCGAAATTGATGTCAGCAGTAGAACCTGCTAAGCTAATACACTCAAAGCCCCACTCGTTAGAATCAACTGAAGATCTATTGAAGATATACAAATGTGTTAGATCAATGCTTCGGCTTTGGATTAAACCATCTGTATTGAAGAATACTTCTCGATTGCCCGAGCCTCCGTTGATGTTTCTTGGGTCTCCAATCCACTCGATTTCAACTTGGTCGGTGGTCGTTTCATTCTCTGGATCGATGAAACCATTTCCATCCTCATCAACTATACAGAAGCCATCTTCGTTGTAGTCATTCCATTGCCCAATGAGAATACCTTCGTAGTCATTTCCTGCTTTTTCCCAATCAGTTGTAATGATTGCGTAGTCATTGACGTCGGTTGTTTCACCAGATTGTAAGATGTCAAACCATGTCTCTGCAAAGTATTCGAAATTGAGTGCGACATAATCACCGCTCATACTTGTTAAGTCAATATTAGGGATTGTTAGTGTTTCATTTTCCCAAACACTACCGTAACTGTTTGGTGTATCACAAGGGTGTCCGAACCAATAAGCGGCTGAACCGAACAGAACCTCTGCACAATTCGAATCATCCAAAATTCCACCCTTTGAGTTGGCATCATCAGTGTATCTGAAGCCAGAAGAACCGCCTTCGAAATCTTCAACACAGACCGCTAATGGATCACCACAGGTTACATTGGTGGGTATTGCACTGTATACCGTTGCTTCAACGTCGAAGGTTACATTGGTATTTCCAAGATGCTCTACCTTAACGTTGATTGGGAAGTTGCCTTCAGCATAGAGAATACCAGGTCTGAAATCCTCTATCTCAACAATTCCAGGGTCGAATAGGTTGAATGCTGTAACATATCGAACAATATCATCGTTAGCTGGTTGCTGATCTTGTCCATAGTTAAGAACAGCAGAAATACGGTATGTGGTGCCGTTTGTGAAATCCGCTGAGATTGCAGTTGTGTATTCCTCATTAGGCGCCAAATTGTTCATTGTAATTGTTGATTGTTTGTTCTGCACATTGCCAGTAAAAACAGTATTCTGCTTCCAAATCGTAATGTTATCAATTGCAAATCCATCTAGACCTCTCCAAGTTGATTCGTTAGATCCTAGAGATCCTTCCCAACCGGACTTAAATCTGAATCTGATATCGACTGTTTCCCCAGCGAAGCGAGATAGTTCAAACGCTCCCAAATCTTCTTCAGTGAAATCACCCCATCCATACTGAGTTCCTGCTGAAGCAGCACCATACTGGTAAATTGCTGAGTCGCTTCCAGCATTCCTTTGATTGTCAAGTCTGTCAACGTCATATCCGCCCCAATAGCTAGTTCCTGATGCACACTGAGCTGCGAAGAAAGCAGATGTAGGACAATTAATCAAGACCCATCCCTCGTCTTCTGAAAATACTTCAATCATTGCTGCATCGTCCCAAACCTCTGCCAGGACCGGTCCGTTCTGGTCTGAGATGTAAAGGTCAGACAATCCGAGTTGTCGGAAGATTTCAATACCCATCCATGCTCTATCTGCCCCTGTTAAGTCTACATCATTCAGGACCAATTCTTCATCCCAATTAGGTTCATATCCAGACCATGTGTCGCCACTGGAATTGGTCTTCATAACACCGGACCACATAAAATCGGTTGGATTGTTACCATTAGCCGATTCACCAGCCGAATTGTCACCTGATCCAGTATGACCAATTGAACTGTTTGCAGCGACTTCTTCGTGCCAGTGGGAGGCACCATAGTATGACTTGCTTGACCAAGTGCATCCTGTACCACAACCGCTTCTATCCTCTGGATTGTCCCAGTCCATTGCATACACAGTTACGTTACTAGATGCTGCTTCGTCGACTTCTTTGATCTCGACATCAAGAATGGCTTGCCCATTTAGAATGTCCATTCCTGTGTTGGTTACAGTGACCTCAACCTCGCGATTTCCTTCACCGAGAACTCCGAAATAACCGTCTGTTGGACTGATATCGATACTAGATACAGCCAAATCCCTGTTATCCATTTCGATAACTACAATTCTATCATATGAACCATCCCAACCAAAGTTGTCGTCGTAGCCAAATACGTCATACGCCCCGTGCCCTACAATCAGGTCTGGAGCGCTGTTTGGACCTCCAATTACTTGCCCTACGGCAACGGTGGTCGGCCTCATTGCCCCAAAGTATTCCAACGGGTTCATGTGCCCTCCTGCACCGTTTGAGAGAGTTACTTGGACGCTAGTTGGTAATTCTAGGAAGTAATTGGTGGTTGTATCTCCTGTAGAAGAGGTAGAGTTTGATTGCCTAAACTTTGCAGCGTGAACGAAATCAGGTTCACCGTCACCGTTTAACTCCGCAACCGTAACCTCCCAAGAGATATAAGGTCCAAAGTAAACAGTTTTAGTTTGGCTAAATGTGTGAGTCGACTGGGTTATAGTTGCATAACTTACATTCTCAGTGTTACCTTGATTTATGGCAACTACGTCAACAATACCGTCATCATCCATATCTCCAATATCGAAACCACCGAATGGCACTCCGAGTTGATGGTTGTGAGCAGAACCTGTGTAGCCAACTCCTGTTCCTTGACCACCAGTGGCAGCCCATGCGAATGTTTCTGGGAATTTATCTGAGTTACAGTCGAATTCGATTACTGTGATGTTGTCTGAATTACCAGGATTTGTAGTTGCTCCGGCGAGGTAGTCGACACCTTCTGACCGAACAAGCCACATGTCTACGTCATCACAAGAACCGCCGATACCAGTTTGTGATGGTTCGCCCCATTCTCCTAATTCTAGATCTCTATATGCGTTTTGCGTTGAATCCCCTAAAGCGGTTATTTGACCCTGGGTTGATGAGGTAATTGGGCCCATGTAGGTTACAGTTCTTTGGTTTTTCAAGTCAGCAAGTAATTCTAGAGTGACGATATCATCGTTTCCATCTTTGTTTAGATCTGCAACTGCAAGGTCCCACATCCAAATGACATCGAATTGCTGCCCGATAGAGAAAGTTTGTTCGTCGCAACCACCGTTTTCGATAACGGTCACGTTACCTGGCGTATCTACAACAATCGCTCCAGATGCGTCACGGGTAAGAGGTCTGTTTCTTGCATAGATTACTATGTCAATAGCGTTGTCACCGTTAAACTCCCCGACCTCAACCTGTTGAGTGTTGGAATGGTCCTCAAAGTCCGCATCTTGGTTTGGATTTCCAGAGGTCCATATATCGGTTCTATCCTGGAAATGGCCATCTTCATTCCACAGAACTGAAATCTTTGTGCTGCGATCATTTGCAGTTACAATATCCAAATCGCCATCACAATCGAAATCACCCAGTGCGACATCAACAGGGTCTGTATCGGTCGTATAGGTTCTCGAAATCGAAGCAGACACAAGGTTTGCGGCGGTTGTTGAAAGTAACATTACTAAAACTAAGAATAACGCTCTTCCGCGTCCTTCTACATTCATACTCTTCCAAAGCATCTTCATCACTCATTTCTGCGGACCACAACTACCACTTTAATTCCTTTGGAATGATGTCTGAAAGTAATTTGAGAAAAACCGTTGCAGTATCACGTTTTTCTTGAAAACGAAATATTTTGTTAACAATCACAATCCAGAGGCTAACCAAGCAGGCGAAGGGCCCCATCCTGTGTTGTCTCCGCCGTGAACTTTAACCAATTTCCCAGACCTGAACATCGCTTCGAGGAAAAGTTCGAGTTCCATACCTTCTCTATCACCCAAGAAATCGCTTGCTGCTAAAGCAATCGTTTCGGATGTGATAGCGGTAACACCGTGAGACCTAACTACGATTCGCAATAATTCCTTGAGCCATGCTTCAGCCATTGGATCTTTGACCATCGGGCCTTGAGCGGGTAATGGTTCATCGATTTCTTGTAACTGTTCCCTCAATTCATCAGGAGTTGGACGGACTGGCCTTTCAAGCCCAACTTCTACCAACTTTGAAGCCAAATCCAATTCACCAATCGGCCTCCTTATCACAGGAATTCGGGAGGGATCTGGTTCTGGACCCATATCCTTAGGCTTTTCATCGCCTAGTGAGACCTCGCTGGCAAAGCCAGAATTAGAAAGTGATGTGCTGTCAACAGCCATCGGCATAGACCATCCTACATCGGATAATCCCAATTCTTTCACAATACTGCGAACCCAGTCAGCCTCTCCTTCTAGGAGAACATCAACATTGTCATCATCGCTGCGGAATCGATAGCGAATGTAGCCTCTCAACTCCTGCATAAATTAGCCTGCAAGCAAGGTAACATCAATCCACCGGTTACTGGGCTAAGTTTCTCAATACTGTGTGAAGAATTCCACCATTTCGATAGTAATCAACTTCAACCGGAGTATCTAGGCGAACATCAACACTGAAATCGATTGAAGTGCCGTCTGCTTTGTTTGCTGTGACAACCAATTCCTGTAAAGCTTGAACCTCATCTGTAACAGGTATATCATAGGATTCTGTCCCATCCAGTCCAAGAGAATCTGCATCTTGTCCTTCTTTGAAGGTCAGAGGGAGAACACCCATTCCAACTAAATTAGAGCGGTGAATTCTTTCAAATGATGTTGCAATTACTGCCTTTACTCCAAGTAAGTAGGTTCCTTTAGCGGCCCAATCCCTACTGCTTCCAGTTCCATATTGTGACCCCGCTAACACGACCATAGGACCTTCGTTATCCATCGCTGCTTCAAAAACAGAAGATATCTCCTCCGTCTTATGATTGAATGCGAAACCACCCTCGGTTCCGGGAGCCATTTGGTTGCGAACTCTAACATTTGCAAAAGTTCCCCTCATCATGATTTCATGATTTCCTCTTCTACTGCCAAATGAGTTGAAATCATCTTTTTGGACGCCTCTTTCGGTTAACCACTTTCCAGCAGGACCGTCTGCAGGGAAAGCTCCTGCTGGTGAAATGTGGTCGGTAGTAATTGAATCGCCGAGTTTCAATAGAACTTTTGCACCATTAATGGATTCGATTGGCTGTGCTTCCTTTGACAAACCTTGGAAGAATGATGGCAGTCGAATGTAAGTAGAATCTTCTTGCCACGGATACAGCGGGGATGATTCGCTCGGTATAGAATCCCAACGTGGTTCTTGCATTACAGTTGAATATCTTTCTCTAAACATTTCAGGAGTGATTTTAGACATAGCATGTTGCAACTGTTCGTCACTTGGCCAAATATCTCCAAGCATAACCGGCTCGCCTTTCCTATCAAATCCAACTGGTTCAGTAGTCAAATCAACATTGAGACTTCCAGCGAGTGCATAGGCCACAACTAGTGGCGGGCTTGCTAAGTATGATGCTTTCACCTTTTGATGCACTCTACCTTCGAAATTACGATTTCCGGATAGTACAGACCCAACTATTAATCCGGACTCATCGATTGCTGCTTCGATATCTTCTGGAATAGGGCCAGAATTTCCGATACAAGTGGTACAGCCATAGCCAACATTGTTGAATCCTAGAGCCGCTAGATCATCAGCCAGCCCATTGGCCTCGTAATATTCTGTTACTACTCTCGAACCCGGGGCAAGTGATGTTTTCACCCAAGGTTTCACAGTTAGTCCACGCTTTCGAGCGTTTCTAGCGAGTAGCCCAGCGGCAAGCATAACTCCAGGATTTGAAGTATTGGTGCAAGATGTAATTGCAGCTATGACAACATCACCATGGTTCAGATCATAATCTGTATTCCCAACAATTGAGGATTTAGAGAGATCCTCTTGAGACAGTCCATGCCCATGATGACCTAAATCGTGTGTAAGAGATTCCTCGAAATGCTTTGCCATGTTAGATAAATCGACTCTATCCTGGGGCCTCTTTGGGCCTGCAAGTGCTGGTTCAACGGTAGACAAATCAAGTTCAAGCATCGCCGTGTAACTCTTTTCTGGAGCGCTTGAATCATACCACAGACCTTGAGCCTTACAATACGCTTCTACTCCGGCAATTTCCTCTTCCATCCTACCTGACAAACGCATGTATGACAATGTGTTTTCATCAATAGGGAAGAAGCCACAAGTTGCTCCATATTCTGGAGCCATGTTTGCTATTGTGGCTCGGTCCGGCAAAGAAAGTGCCGCCATACCTTGGCCAAAGAATTCAACGAATTTACCAACTACTCCATGTTCTCGAAGCATCTCTACAATCTTCAATGTCATGTCGGTTGCGGTTACCCCTGCATTTAGTGAACCATTCAAACGGAAACCTACAACATCGGGAGAAAGCATGTAGATTGGCTGGCCAAGCATGACAGCTTCTGCTTCAATTCCACCAACACCCCATCCTAAGACACCAAGTCCGTTGATCATAGTAGTGTGTGAATCGGTCCCAACAAGAGAATCTGGAAGCCATACGCCGTTTTCTTGACGTGCAACGGTAGCAATCCATTCAAGATTTACCTGATGTACAATGCCTCTTGAAGGTGGCACTGCTCTGAAATTCTTCAAGGATTGCTGTCCCCACTTCAAGAATGTGTAACGCTCCATATTTCTATGATATTCCATATCTAAATTTAGATCCAAAGCCTCCGGATTTGCACCAGAAATATCAACCTGAACGGAGTGGTCAATTACCAAGTCTACAGGAACTTGTGGGTTGACTTTTTCTGGGTTACCGCCCATCTCAACCATAGCGTCCCTAAGTGCTGCCAAATCGACTACAGCAGGCACTCCTGTGAAGTCTTGTAGAATTACTCTAGAAGGGCGGAACGGAATTTCTCCGCGCTCTCCATTTGCGGTCCATCCAGCGATGTTTCGAACATCTTGTTCGGTGATTAGGAAGCCATCGCAGTTTCTCAAAGCTCCTTCTAGTAAAACACGGATTGAGTATGGAAGTTTGGAGGTGTCAAGACCCGAAGCATCAAGGGAATCTAGTGAATGATAATGCCCACCTAGTGGGAAATCTTTCTTGGATGAGAAGGGGTCCGACTCGCTCATGAATAGACTGCGATACAGCCAATCATATCAACATGCCTTTTAGTGGCTTAATCACCAAAATTGATACCAAGCAGAACTATCTTTGATTCCATCATCAGTAATTGTAACTGAAACAACTGTTACGTCATTAACTGGTTTATCGTTTTGACCCGTTGGAACTTCTGAGATTGCATCAACGTATTCTTGGCCACCAATTACTGTGCCGTAGACCGTGTGACAGGATTCCTGTGAACAGTCCTTACCCTCTTCCCAATCAAGCCAAGTTGGTTGCGAACCGGTTGGTACGATGTAAAATTGTGATCCATCAGTGTTCAAACCAGCATGTGCTGCAGCAAGAGAACCGGTGTTGTGCTTCAAACCGTTATCGTGTTCTCCCGGCAGTGTCCACTGGTTTTGTGGACATCCATCAGAGTCGGTTTGGGATTGGCCATTGCAGTATCCAAACCACTTTGCGGCGTAACCTCCACCGCCATTGTTCGATTCAAAATCGCCACCCTGGATCATAAATCCTGAAATTACCCTGTGGTAAATCACGTTGTTGTAATTACCTTCCTCCGAGTGGAGAATAAAATTTTCAACGTGTATTGGCGCTTCAGCCCTGTGTAATGCGATAGTGATATTTTCATCGTGGAAGACTCCATCGCTGTCAGTCCAAGTTACTCTCATTACCGCTTCACCGTCTTCAAATTCGTCTTCGGTTTGTAGAAGTTGGAACGCTGCGAGGATTAGTAGTAGAGATGCCACTATAGCGAAAAGTCCCGCTGGAGTCGGCGTCCCATCATTGATTAATCTAGGAATTATTGTTTGTGAAATTCTCTTGTCCTGCATTTCATTTAGGAGTTGGTTATATTGAGCATTTGCCTGCTTGTCACGCGGGTTAATTTTCACTGAATCTCTAAGCAAACTAGCTGCTTTTCTATAATCAGAAGGTGCGCCGGTTTTCTGGGCTTTGAGATGCATTGCCTTGCCTGCTAGGCGTAGCGTAGTTGCTTCTTTCCCTTCGGCATCAGTCTGTCTCAAAACCGATAGCGCTGCTTCAAATTTACCTTTGTCTAGAAGTTTCTCTGCATCCTTCCAAGTATCAGCAAGGTTCTCATCCGCCATGATTGTCCGAAACCCGTTTTGGTTTTGAGGCCTACCCTTCCAAAAATACGAATTTTGTCGCCAACACATTCAAAGGTCGTGGGCCAACGCAAGGGGGCAATGGAAAACTCCCCGAAGGGGGGACTTCACAGGGGACAACCCGAAATGGACAGAATTGTAAACGATTTTACCATCAACATAGCAACAGCAAATGGTACTGGTTCTCAGTCCGCAAACCTAATTCTCCTGCAAACATTGTTTGATATGGGAATCCCAGTTAGCGGCAAGAATTTGTTCCCATCAAATATCTCTGGTCTCCCTACATGGTATATCGTTAGGCTGTCAGAAAAGGGATATCAGGCACCAGGTGACAGAACCCACATCCAAGTTTTGGTTAACCCAGCAACATGGGAAGAAGACCTCGCATCCCTAGAGCCGGGAAGCGTTGTAATTTGGAACATGGACTCAAAAATGGTAATGGATAGAGAGGACGTAATCTCTTATCCTGTTCCCATGACAAAAATCGCTCGTGGGCTAAATCCTAAGTTGGCAAGAATGATCGCCAACGTTGTTTACGTCGGAGTTCTTGCCGAATTACTAGGCATGGATCAAGACGTACTTGAGGCTGCAATTGCAAAGCAATTTGGTGGCAAAGCAAGGGCGATTGAGTTGAATGCTGAAGCAGCTAGACTTGGAAGAGCATACTGCTCAGAAGAGTTGACGAAGAGTGATTCCTATGCAGTCGAAGCAAGAGATGTAGAAGAAGGAGGATTCTTCATAGAAGGAAATGAAGCGGTTGCACTCGGGTCTATCTTCGGGGGCGTACAGATGCTTTCGTGGTATCCAATCACTCCATCTTCAAGTCTAGCAGAGGGAATTATCGCATGGCTTCCACAACTAAGAACTCATGAAGGAAAGGCAACATACGCTGTTCTACAGGCTGAAGATGAACTGGCTGCTGCTGGAATGGTTCTAGGAGCAGGTTGGGCTGGAGCACGTGGTATGACTGCAACCTCTGGACCAGGTATCTCTCTTATGCAGGAATTCATCGGTCTGTCTTACTTCGCAGAAGTTCCTTCTGTATTTTGGGACGTAAACCGTGTTGGACCATCTACAGGTCTGCCAACAAGAACACAGCAAGGCGACCTTACAATGCTGTACGAGAGTAGCCATGGTGACACTCAACATATCGTATTCATTCCAGGAACTGTTGAGGAATGTTTCGAATTTGGCTGGAGAGTATTTGATGCTGCTGAAAGGTATCAAACTCCTGTATTTGGGTTCTCTGACCTTGACTTGGGTATGAATAAGTGGGCAATGCGTGACTTTGAATATCCATCAGAACCGATGGACAGAGGAAAAGTTGTCCTAACTCAAGAACAAATGGACTCAATCGAAAACTATGGTCGCTATCGTGATGTTGATGGTGACGGAATCCCCTACAGAACACTACCTGGATCTGGCTTAGACCCAATCCTGTATCGTGGAACTGGTCATGATGAAGATGGTACATATTCTGAGAAACCTGATGTCTACTTCAAACTCATGCAACGCCTAAAGAGAAAGATTGACGGAGCAAGAGACAAACTTCCAGCCCCTGTGGTGAGAGAAGAGGATGAACAGGATATTGGAGTAATATTCTACGGATCTATGGAGAATACAATCGAAGAAATCGACGACATACTGGAAGAAATGTCTAGTAAGAAAGTCAGCACTTTGAGAGTTAGAGCACTTCCGCTGCACAGCGAAGTGCAGGCATTCATAGAGAGACATAACAACGTAATAGTACTCGAAATTAACCGTGATGCACAACTTTACGGAATCATGCGTAAGGAGTATCCAAATCACCTGCTAGACAAGATGCATAGCGTTGCTTACAGCGACGGTATGCCGCCACGAGCACGCTTGTATGCTGAGAGAATAATGGACGTACTAAAGGAGGTGCGTGCATGAGTGAGAAACCTGTTAGAGCTGTCAAATTGAACGTTATCAATGAACCAAAGGATTCCTACACAGGTGGGAAGTCATCCCTATGTCCTGGTTGTGGACACGACCAAATCTCAAGCGTGATTGTCAACGCTGCATGGGATAACGGAGTTGAACCTCACAAAATCGCAAAGATGAGCGGAATTGGATGTTCTTCCAAGACTCCAGCATATTACCTCGGGCAGTCTCACGGTTTCAATACAGTTCACGGAAGGATGCCATCAGTAACTACTGGTGCTAACGTTGTAAACACCGACCTAACTTACCTCGGAGTTTCTGGAGACGGCGACTCTGCTTCCATTGGAATTGGACAGTTAATCCACGCAATCAGAAGAAACGTCGACATGGTTTACATTGTGGAAAATAACGGTGTTTACGGATTGACAAAGGGACAATATTCTGCAACAGCTGATGTTGGTTCTAAGAAAAAGAAAGGTGCAGTTAATGAAACCCAGCCTATCGACCTTTGTGCTATGGCAATCAACCTAGGTTGCTCATTCGTAGCACGCTCATTCAGTGGTTCAAAGAAGCAATTGACTGCAATCATCAAGGCTGCAATGTCGCACAAAGGATTTGCATTAATCGATGTAATCAGCCCGTGTGTTACATTCAACAATAACGATGAATC
>MDSV01248691.1_pt1 | contig 22358 bp, 23 predicted proteins | sample 810851 | NCBI WGS metagenome assembly MDSV01 (sample SAMN05326640, study PRJNA326480) | marine metagenome | isolation source: seawater | place: Atlantic Ocean: North East | collected 2012 | reverse complement strand
CTTTGGTCTGTATGGCTTATGCAAGATGCTGCAAATATTGCCGTGTATTTACCAAGAAGCCTAAATACAGGAGAGTTTATTGGGTTTACTTCTATTGTAGTAATTGGGTTAGGATTACTTCTTTATTACAAAGGGGGAAGAATACAGAAAATTGTAACAGAAAAATCTGTTGTTACAGATGTTAGGTTTGCTACATTAATTGATCTTATTTATTGTGTAATTTTATTTTACTTCAAACTACACTCAAAAGTACCTATGAGTACAACTTGGGTATTTATTGGTCTATTAGCTGGTAGAGAACTAGGTATGGCAATTATGAAAACAGGAGACAATAGTCTTTTAAAAAGCATTAAGCTTGGCTTAAAAGATATGAGCTATGCACTAATAGGTTTAATTATTTCTATTGCGATAGCTATTGGTGTAAATGATCAGTTAACTGTTAGTTCTATGGTTAGCAGTATTCCTCAAGAGTTTGCTGCTGGTGTTACAAAGTTCTTTTCTAAAATTGGCTTTTAATTAACATTAAATTAATATTTATTTAACACATAGAATTAAATACTGTATTACTTTTGAAGAAAATTAAAAAATATAAATTATGAAAAAAATAATAATAATTACAATTGCTTGCGCAGCATTTATTTACTCAAATGCTCAAACAGGAAAACCACATGTAAAAGTGTTCTCTAATTTTAATTATGACATGTCAGCTGATGAAGGAGAGAATGCATTTAAAGAATTTGAATTTAAAAGATCTTACTTGGGATATTCATACAAATTTGATGAAAAATTCTCAGCTAAGGTAACCTTTGATGTTGGTAGCAATAGTGCTGGTAGTGCATATACTGCTTTTTTAAAAATTGCATCATTAACTTGGAATTATAATGAAAAAATGGCTGTAAATTTTGGTCAAATCGGAACTAAGAACTTCAAATTTATGGAAAAAGCCTGGGGTAAAAGATACATATATAAATCGTTACAAGATCAGAATAAATGGGCTAATTCTGCAGATCTTGGTATGACAATAGATTACTCCATCAACAATAATATTAGTATAGACATTCAAGTTTTAAATGGTGAAGGCTATAAAAAAACTCAGTCTGATGATGGTCTTATGAGAGGTGGATTAGGATTAACCTATAAAATGGGAAGTTTATCTGTAAGAGCATCAAGAGATATTATGCCAAGAAGCTCGTACAGTGAAACAAATGCAAATCAAATAATTAATACAATTGCTGGTGTTTATCAAATGGGAGATGTGAAAGTTGGAGGTGAGTATAATATACAAGAAAATGCAGGCAATATTCTTGACAAGCAAAAAGATGGGGTTTCTGTGTATGCTGATTATAAACTAAATAGTAACTATTCTGTATTTGGAAGGTATGATAAACTAAGTTCCGAAGATGAAAATGGAAATCAATGGAATCTGGAAAAAGATGGGGATTTTACAATATTTGGTATTCAAAGAAAAATGACAAAAGGAGTAACCGTTTCTTTAAATATGCAAACATGGAAAGATGCAACATTAGAGGGTGAGGATGATGCTGAACAAGAAAGCACTTTGTTTTTAAATCTAGAATATAAATTTTAGAATTTATTTATATAATTTTAATAGAGCAACACCTGTTGCTCTATTTTTATTTAAACGGTTTTTTATCAATAAATGCTTTAACATGAACATCAACGTGAGTCCATGTTTTTGATATTCCATCACTTCCCTTGTGAAGATCGTGACATTTTTCAGAAATATTATTATATGCTTCTATTGCATTAAATTGTTCTTTTAAATCTATACTCCCTTTTATCTCTAACAAATAATCATAATGGTTTTCTGATGGACTAGATTTAACATCTATTTGTCTATATCCTAATCTAATTATTTTTGATTCTGAAAATATTTTGAATTTCACATCAATAGAATCTCCAACTACAGATATTATAGAACCTTTTAATTCAAAATTATCAGTAAACTGTTTAAAAAAATAATATTTTAAATTTAAATCTCGTATCTGATTTCCTGAAATAGATGATGATGTTTTAATAGAAAAATTAAGGCCTGTTATCAAATCATTTAATGATGTGTATTCACTATTATTACGATCACAAGTAAAATCAGTAAACATCCCTACAACTTTTTCTCTATCTGTAGTCATGTATCCATTCCATATAATCTTTGTCCTGCTCAAATCTAATTGATATAAGTTATCAGAACTTAACTTGTCTTTTGTAATAACTTTAGTTTCTTTATTACTATTACAAGAACAAAGTAGTAAGAAAAAACCTAAAAAAATACAGAATGATTGAAAAAGGCGCAATATTATAGTTTTCTTGTAAAAATACTACTTTTGCTTAATTAAGATGAAAGACATTATAAATAACATTTTTAGTATAGAGTCAGAATCTGATTTTACAGATACTGCTCTTAAGTTATTTGATTATCAAATAAAAAACAATAATGTGTATGCAAACTACATAAAATTACTTGGAATAAATCTGAAGCCTACTAGTATAAATGAAATTCCTTTTTTACCAATTTCTTTATTTAAAAAAGAGAAAATAAAATGTAGTAATAAAAGAGAAGAAAAAATATTTTATAGTAGTGGTACTACAAAACTTCAAAGCAAACATATTATTCAAGATTTATCTATTTATGATCAAGCTTATAAAAAAAGTTTTAATTCTTTTTATGGTGATATAAGTGAATATTGTTTTTTGGCTTTACTTCCCTCCTATAAGGAAAATGAATCCTCTTCTTTAATTTATATGATGGATGGACTAATAAATCAAAGTAAAAATCATAATAGTGGCTACTATCTTAGAAATTATATAGAATTAAATAATATTTTAAAGACGCTAGAAAAAAACAAACAAAAAACAATATTATTTGGTGTTACATATGCATTGATTGAATTTGCCAAATTGTTTCCTCAGCATCTAAAAAATACAATTGTAATGGAAACTGGAGGTATGAAAGGAAAAAGAAAAGAGATGCATAAACAAGAAGTACATAGTGTTCTAAAAAAATCTTTTTCTACTGAAAAGATTCATTCTGAATATAGCATGACAGAACTATTATCTCAAGCATACTCTAAAGGAGAAAATATATTTAAAAGCCCTGCGTGGATGAAAATACTTATTAGAGATATTAATGATCCTTTATCTATTATAGGATATAATAAAACAGGTGCAATAAATATAATTGATTTAGCAAATATCTATTCTTGTCCATTTATAGCAACTGAAGATTGTGGACAATTATATAAAGATAATAGTTTTTCAGTAATTGGTAGACTATCGGAATCTGATATTAGAGGTTGCAACTTACTTATAGCATGATTATACGTCAAGCAAAAATATCTGATCTTAATAATATTATGAGAATGTATGATTCTTGTGTAAAAAAAATGATCAGTATAGGTGTTGACCAATGGGATAAAACCTATCCTGATTTAGAAACAATTAAAGAAGATATAAAGTCCAGAACATACTATGTGGCTTTGAAAAAGAATTTTATTGTTGGAGGAATTAATATTGACGCTATTCAAGACAAAACATATCTTGCAATTGATTGGGAAGATAAATACAATAAATTTTTAGTAGTTCATCGATTAGCGGTTGATGGAAAGTATTGGAAAAATAAAATAGGAAAGCAACTAATGCTATTTGCTGAAAAAAAAGTACTAGAAAAAAAATTAAATTCGATTAGATTAGACACATACTCTAACAATCCACAAGCGATGCTATTTTATGAAATGTTAGGTTATAAAAAATTAGGTGCTATAAATTTAAAACCTAATAAAAATGAATATTATTGTTTTGAAAAGATAATCAAATGAGAACTATAGCTTTATCAATATTAATTTGTTTATTAGCATGCCAATCTAATAAGATGAACAATAATCAAACTCATCCCTATATTGTAGTTCTTGGTATTGCACAAGATGCAGGCTATCCTCAAGCTAATTGCAATAAACAATGTTGTCAAAAAGCATGGAAAAATAAAAACTTAACTAAATATGTTTCTTGCATAGCTCTAGTTGATCCTGTAAGTAAACAGCAATGGTTATTTGATGCAACACCAGATATAAAATTTCAATTACAAGAATTAGAAAAGACAACAAATGTCAATCCAATTAACGGGATTTTTCTCACGCACGCTCATATTGGACATTATGTAGGCCTTTTACAGCTTGGTAGAGAAGTGATGGGAACACAAAACATGCCCGTATATGCAATGGAAAAAATGCATAAATTTTTAAAAAATAATGCACCTTGGAATCAATTAATTAAAATTAAAAACATAAATATAAATACAATTAGCAATAATAATTCTGTTCAGTTAAACGAAAGAATAACAGTAACACCATTCTTAGTCCCGCATAGAGATGAATACTCTGAAACCGTCGGATATAAAATAAATACCGATGATAAATCATTAATATTTATTCCAGATATTGACAAATGGGAAGACTGGGATAAAAATGTGAAAGAAATAATTAAAGAAGTTGATTTTGCTTTTATAGATGGGACATTCTATGATGATGGTGAATTAGATAGGGATATGAGTGAAATACCCCATCCTTTTGTAAGTGAAAGTATAGATTTATTTTCTAAAATGTCTATTGAGGATAAAGAAAAAATATATTTTACACACTTTAATCACACTAATCCACTGCTACAAGAAAATAGTAAAGCACAGCAAGAGGTAATTTCTTTAGGATTTAACTTTGCACAGCAAGGAAATATAATACAACTATAAATTGATAAAACTGCTAACTTCTAAATAAAATTGATCAGGATTTTCTGCATGTACCCAATGACCTGCATGATTTATTTTTTTAATTATAGCTTGTGAAAAGTGATTTTTAATTAAATTTTCATCTTTTACAGTTATATAATTAGATCTTTCACCTTTTAAAAATAAAGAAGGAGTATCAATAGGTTTTCCTATTAAAAAATCTTCATTAATATTATGTAAATTATTTAACAGTGAATCTATATTAAATTTCCAGGCAAATAATTTGTTTTCATTTCTATATAAATTTTTTAACAAAAAACTTCTTATGTTTTTATCTGGAATATCATTTGATAAATTATGATCTATTTCTTGTCTGCTAAAATGTTTACTTAGGTCTATAGCATTTAATATCTTTAATATATTTTGATGAAACATAATGTCATAATTTCTTGGAGATATATCGACAATAACTATTTTTTCTACTATACTAGATTGAGTTGCAACTAATTTCATAGTAATCTTACCTCCTAATGAATGTCCTATTATTACTGGCTTAAACAACCTTTGTTGATTTATATATTCTAAGATATCTTCAGACAATAACTTATAATTAAAATGTGGTGAATGTGGTGAATAGCCATGATTTCTTAAATCAACTACATGAACACAAAAATCTTTAGAAAATTTCTTTGCAAGGGTATTCCAATTATCACTCATTCCAAATAAACCATGAATAATAATTATTGGTTTCCCTTCTCCAAATATTCTAGAAAAAAGTTTCATGTAAGTAATCTTTTATACATCTGTATGGTGTTTTCTAAACCTAAATAAAGTGCATCAGAAATAATTGCATGCCCTATAGAAACTTCTTTTAAATTGGGTATATTTTTTGAAAAATAAGCTAAATTATGTAAGTTTAAGTCATGACCAGCATTTATATCTAGTCCTATTTCTGTAGCTTTTTTTGCTGCCAGCACATACGAATGAATTGATTTTGATTTATCAACATTATAATTTATCGCAAAATCTTCTGTATACAACTCGATTCTACTAGAACCACATTCTTTCGCACCAATAACCATATCTATGTTAGGATCCACAAAAATTGAAGTTCTAATATTATGACTATTAAATTCAGATATGATTTCATTTAAAAAATTCTTATTATTAATTGTATCCCACCCTTGACAAGAAGTAATTACATCAGGTTTGTCTGGCACTAAAGTAACTTGATCTGGCTTAACTTCAAGTATCATTTTTATAAAATCATTTGAGGGATAGCCTTCAATATTATACTCTTTATGTATAACATTTTTAATGTCATATACATCTTTTTTTGTTATATGTCGTTCATCTGGTCTAGGATGAATAGTGATTCCATCTGCTCCAAAATCTTGACATTTAATTGCTGCATCCATAACATTTGGAACTTTTCCTCCTCTAGCATTTCTGATTGTTGCTATTTTATTAATATTTACACTTAGTTTTGTCATTTGATACAAAAGTAAAAAATAGTATGTTTGTCGCGTGAATGCAAGTGATTTAATTTCATCTTCTATAATTAGTCTACACCCAAATGATGACGGGGAAAGAGCAATAGAGCTTATGGAAGAGTTAAGAGTAAATCATCTTCCTGTTGTTAGAAATAATTTTTACTTGGGTATTATATCAGAAAATGATGTGTTGAATTGGGATAGTTCATCTGAAATAATCCAAGAACATCTAGAAGAGCTTAACGCCCCTTCTGTAAATGAATCGCAACATCTTTTTGATATTATTGAAGAATTAGAGAAATTTAGTTTAAGTACAATACCCGTTCTAAATAAGCAAAAACAATATCTTGGCTCAATTACAAATAGAAAACTATTATATACTATAGCAAAAAGTACCGCTATTAAAAGTAAAGGAAGTGTTATAGTTCTTCAAATGAAACAAAATGATTATAGTATGAGTGAAATATCAAGAATCGTAGAATCAAATAACGCAAAAATACTTAGCTCATATATGACTTCAATACCTACAATGCAAAATATAGAAATAACATTAAAATTAAATATTATTAATGTTCTTCCCATAATAAAAGATTTTGAACGATTTGATTATACAGTAATAGCTTCTTACAAAAGGGATAAAAATAATGATGATGATCTATTAGATAGATATGAGTCATTAATGAGATTTTTAAATCCTTAAAATGAAACAATTTATCTTTATTTTATCGCTTATTGCTTTAGCTATAAATTTAACGGCACAAGAAAAAATACTAATCTCTGAGATAATTTTTACAGGCAACAATATAACTAAAGATTATGTGCTTAACAGGGAATTAGAGTTTGAACAATTTGAAACTTATAAAATTGAAGAGTTTGATAAAAAAATTAAATCAAGTAAGGAAAATTTGTTAAACCTTAAAATTTTCAACTTCGTTGAAATATCTAAAAAAATTATTACGAATAATGATTTAATTAAAAAAGCATCCATAACAGTTAAAGTTACAGAAAGATGGTACGTATGGCCTTTTCCTATTTTAGAAATATCTGAAAGAAATTTTAATAGCTGGTGGCAGGATTTTGAGGGTAGTAATTATAGTGATTTTTCTAGATTAAATTATGGTGTTTTTTTAAATTGGGAGAATTTTAGAGGTCGAAATGAATTGATAAAAGCAAAATTTAGGCGCGGATTTAAAGAGCACTATCTCTTTTATTACCAAATACCTTTTTTGAATAAAGAAAAAACAATTGGGCTAAATATATGTAGTCAACTTTTTAGAAAAAAGAAAGATTATTATGAAACAGATAATAACGTATTACTTTATCACCATGATGAGAATTATGCCACTAAAAATTTAGAATTATATTCTGAAATTGTTTATAGAAAAAAAATAAATCAAACTCATAAATTAAAAATGAGTTATTTTAAAGTCGAAGTAAGTGATAGTATTATAATTAAAAATCCAAATTATTTAGGTGTTAACTTAAATGCTGGCTCTTTTTATAAATTAACCTATGAATATATTTTTGAAAATAGAGATTATATAATTTATCCGCTAGATGGATTTTATATAAATTTTGAAGCTAATAAATTCTTTCAAAATAATATTCCTGTAAATCACTATGAATTTTCTGGTCATTTAGAACAGCACATACCTATTACAAATAATATTTTTTTAGGCTCTAGCATTAGAGCAAAAGCATGTTCAAATGAATATCAACCATACCATATAGAAGAGGGGTTTGGTTTTGACGACTACGTAAGAGGCTATGAGTATTACGTGATAAATGGACAAAACAATTTACTTTCAAAAACAGCAATCAAATATGCGCTAACAAAAAAGAAAACATTTGAACTTCCATATATTAACATGGATCAATTTAAAAAATCATATTTTGCATTATATTTAGGTGTTTTTTCAGATCTTGGATACGTTGATGATAATCAAAATTCTGATAAAAATCCACTTGGAAATACTTTGCTTTGGGGAAATGGAATCAGTCTTGATTATGTGACTTATTACGATAAATTAATAAGAATTGAATTTTCAATTAATCATTTAGGTGAAAAAGGATTATTTTTACATTTTTCAAACCCATTTGGTAACAAAAAGAAATTATGACAATTGCAATATTTGGAACAGAATATCCAGAACAATTTAATAAATATATACACCATCTAATAAAAAAAATAGAAGGGGAACATATTAATTTATTAATAGAGAAAGACTTTTATTCTTTTTTAAAAAAAGACATTCGTTTTAAAAAAACAGTAAATACATTTAATAACTATGATCAATTAAAAGATAATGCAGATTTTCTTTTAAGTATCGGAGGGGATGGCACATTATTAAAGGCTGTAACATATATTCGTGATTCTGAAATACCTATTTTAGGTATTAACACGGGAAGATTGGGATTTATTTCTAGTGTATCAACAGATCAAATAGATGCTGCTATTAATGATTTGCTTAAAAATAATTACACAATTAATGAAAGAACATTATTAGAATTAAATACTACAAACAATCTGTTTATGAATAAGAATTTTGCATTAAATGAGGTTGCTGTATCTAAAAAAGATACTTCGTCAATGATTCGTATTGACGCTTTTGTAGATGAAGAATACTTAAATACATATTGGGCCGATGGATTAGTCGTGTCAACTGCAACTGGATCAACAGGTTACTCACTAAGTTGTGGGGGTCCAATTATAATGCCTGGTACTAATAATATTATAATTACTCCTAATGCTCCACATAATTTAAATGTAAGACCAATAGTAATAAGTGACAATTCTATTATTAGATTAAAAATTGAAGATAGAGATCAATTAGCGTTAGTATCATTAGATGCTAGATCTAGAGCTTTTGATAATAAAATAGAATTAATTATTAAAAAAGCTAAATTTAAAATAAAATTAGTACAACCTCAAAATAATTCTTTCACTACAACGATAAGAAATAAATTAATGTGGGGTCTAGACAAAAGAAATTAATATATTTATACTAGAATTAAGTATATTTGCGAACAAGAAGAAAAAAATGAAGAGATTAAAAACAATTTATAAAAAACTATTTTCTTTAACAATTTGCTTATTAGTGATAACAAACAGTTTGTTTTGTCAAAAATTTAGATATACTGAAAATACTGAGCTCGGTGTTTTAGCGGGGGGGTCATATTATTTAGGCGATCTTAACAAATTGCACTTCAATCAAACTTTACCATTTTTCGGACTTGTTTTAAGAAAAAATATTGACAGAAGAATATCCTACAAAGCTCAAGCATTACTTATTAACCTACAATCTGATGAAAGAAATTCAACAGATACATTTGCGCTAAATAGAGGGCTTCATTTTAGCAATAATGCCTTTGAGGATAATGGAAGTCCATTATATGAACTTTCAGGCCAAATAGAATTTAATTTTCTTCCGTTCCAAAGCGGGAATGTATTATATACTTGGACTCCTTTTATTTATACTGGTGTTTCTATATTTCATTTTAATCCAAAAGCAGAAAATAAAAATGGAGAGTGGATTAGTCTCCAACCTCTGGGTACTGAAGGGCAAGGAACAACCTATAGTTTTGATGGTGAAGTGAGAGAAAAATATTCTCTAATTCAAATTAGTATTCCAATGGGGGGAGGTATTAAATATGCTGTTAACGAATATTTTAATATTATCTTAGAATATAGTGTTAGGAAAACATTTACGGATTATTTAGATGATGTTAGTAAAACTTATCCTGGAAAAAATACGATAGGGGCAGAAGAATATCCTCTAGATATGAGCCAACAAGCAATAGAAATGTCTGATCCAAAAGGAACTCATTTTTTAGATGAACAAAGAGGAAATCCAAATAAAAAAGACTGGTATGCTTTTGCAGGCATTACACTTTCATTTAAATTAAATTCTAAAAACAAAGAATGTGTTGAAAGAAATAAGATTTGGACTGAATATTAGTTTTTACAATTTTAATGAATACCCTAGACAAAAATAACTTACCACAACATATTGCAATTATTATGGATGGTAATGGCAGATGGGCTAAGAAAAAAGGCAAACTACGTGCTTTTGGGCATAAAAATGGTGTTGGCGCAGTTCGAGAAACTGTAGAATCATGTGCAGAATTAGGTGTTAAACACTTAACATTATATGCATTCTCTACTGAAAACTGGAATCGACCAACAAGTGAAGTTAATGCGTTAATGTCATTACTTATTTCTGCAATTGTTAAAGAAACCAAAACATTAATGAAAAATGACATACAACTAAATGCAATTGGGAATTTAAATGATCTTCCTGAATCTGCTTTTAAAAAATTAAAAACTGTAATAAATAAAACAAAAAACAACTCCAGAATGAATCTTATACTAGCATTAAGTTATAGTGGAAGGTGGGAAATAATTAATGCAATTAAAAAAATTATGAAAGATTCAATTAATTATAAAAAAATTAATGATACGATATTCAAACAATATCTTACAACTAAACTCGTTCCTGAACCTGAATTATTAATTAGAACTGGAGGAGAAAAACGCATAAGCAATTTTCTCTTATGGCAAATAGCGTATACAGAGCTATACTTCACTGAAACGCTATGGCCTGATTTTAAAAAAATTGATTTAGAAAAAGCTATTATGAATTATCAAAGTAGAGAAAGAAGGTTTGGAAAAACAACAGAACAATTACAAAAATAAAATGTTAAAAATAAATATATTATTAATTTTTAGCCTTCTAGCAGGATCGATTAATGCTCAAATAATTGAAAGTGTTGATTATACAAATCCAAAAACATACGAAATTGGAGGTATAACCATAAATGGAACTAATAATTTAAATGACAATGCTTTAATAAATATTAGTGGCCTATCTATAGGAGAAAAAATCAAGGTTCCTAGCGATCGTATTTCTTCAGCGATTACAAAATTATGGAAGCAAGGTATATTTTCTGAAATTGAAATTAATATCGATAAAATTCAAGATAACATTATATTTATTAATATTGAAGTTAAAGAATACCCTAGATTATCAAAATTTAAATTTAAAGGGAAAATTAGCAAATCAGATATTTCAACATTAAAAGAAGATCTTAAATTAATTCGAGGAAAAGTCTTAACAAAAAATCTCATTAATAACAGTGTAAATAAAATTAAATCATATTACATAGATAAGGGGTTTTTTAATATTTCTGTAAAACATAACACTTCTATTGACTCTACATTAAGCAACTCTAAAAGCCTGACATTTCACATAAAAAAAGGAAAAAAAATAAAAATCAAAAAGATTAAAATTAATGGTAGAAAAAAAATACAAAACCCAAATAAAAACCTATTTAGTCAAAATGATACAATCTATGCGATAAAAGAAAATATACTGCAAAAAAGCATGAAAGAAACCAAAAGAAAAAATTTTTGGAGAATTTGGAAGGTGTCAAAATTTATTGAGGAAAATTACGAGAATGATAAAATTAATTTAATAAATAAATATAATGAATTTGGATATCGAGATGCTAGAATATTAAAAGATACTTTCTATTTAAATAATGATAATACAATTAATATTGAAATAGATATCGAAGAAGGGGAAACTTATAATTTTGGTGAAATTAGCTTTGTAGGAAACAAAAAATATACCAATGAACAATTATCTCAACAGCTTGCGATAAAGGAAGGAGAAATTTATGATCAATCGATACTTGAAAGTCGTCTTTTTGGATCTCCAGAAGCCAATGACATTAGTTCCCTATACCTAAATGATGGGTATTTATTTTTTAACGCTACTCCAATTGAAAAAAGTACAAATAATAAAAAAATAGATATTGAGGTGCGAATATATGAAGGTGAACAAGCAAAAGTAAATAAGGTATCTGTAGTTGGAAATACCAAAACAAATGATCATGTTATAATGCGTGAAATTCGTACAAATCCTGGAGATTTATTTAACAGATCTAATATTATTCGTTCACAAAGAGAATTAGCACAAATGCAATACTTTAATCCCGAAGCTTTTGATGTAAAAGTTGATCCAGATCCAGTTAGAAATGAAGTAGATATTACATATATTGTTGAAGAAAAATCATCAGACCAAATACAATTACAAGGAGGTTGGGGTGCAGGTAGAATTGTAGGCTCACTAGGATTCACATTTAATAATTTTTCAACAAAAAATTTCTTTAAAAGAGATAAATGGGACCCTCTTCCTTCAGGTGATGGGCAAAGATTTAATATTACAGCTTCATCAAATGGAGTCTACTACCAACAATACAGAATGTCATTTGTGGAACCCTGGCTAGGCGGAAAAAAACCAAACTCATTATCTGTTTCTTTATATAAATCAATATCATCTAATGGATTAGAAGATGATGAAAGGCAAGCAATAGAACTTTTAGGGCTCACTCTAGGTCTAGGTAAAAGGTTAAAAATACCTGATGATTATTTCACTATATATAATGGCTTGAATTTTCAAAAATATGAGTTATTTAACTCTCAATCTTTTTTCTCATTTACAAATGGCTCCTCAAATAACATTAGTTATGAAGTTCGATTAGGAAGAAATTCTGTTGATCAATTAATATTCCCAAGAAGAGGTTCTAACTTATCTTTAAGTTTAAAATTAACTCCACCATACTCATTGTTTGATGGAATTGAAGATTATGAGTCAATTGGAGATGATGAGAAATATTTGTGGATGGAATTTTATAAATGGAATTTTAAATCAAAATGGTTTTCATCTTTTAATGAAAATTTAGTGTTAGCTACACGTATTGAAATGGGTTTATTAGGTGCATATAATAATAATCTTGGTATTGCTCCTTTTGAAAGGTTTTATGTTGGGGGAGATGGTTTAAGCGGAATGGGTATGGTATATGATGGGAGGGAGTTAGTTTCTCTAAGAGGATATAATAACAATACTGTATCTCCACAAACTGGAGCAACAATATATAATAAGTATACAACGGAATTAAGATATGCTATCAGTCTTAATCCTAACTCTACAGTATATGCTCTAGGATTTTTAGAAGCTGGTAATGCTTGGGAAAAGTTTGATGATTTTAATCCATTTATAGTAAAAAGATCTGTAGGTTTTGGAGTAAGAATTGCATTGCCAATGATTGGTATGATGGGACTAGATTATGGTTGGGGGTTAGATAATCTTCCTCTTCATCCAGATGCAAATGGAGGACAATTCCATTTCTCAATAGGTCAACAATTTTAACTAAATTTGCAACAATGAAACATATAAAAAAAATAATTTTAACTCTTATATTTTGTTTTGCTTTTAGCTCTATACTATCTGCTCAAAAATTTGCATATATAGATTCAGATTATATATTAAATAAAATCCCTGAATTTAAACAAGCGCAAGATAAACTGGATGCATTATCTGCTGAATGGCAAAAAGAAATTGAAACTAAATATACAGAAGTAGAACAAATGTATCGAGCATACCAACAAGAGCAAATACTTTTAACAGAAGAAATGAAAATTAAAAGAGAAGAGGCTATTATAAATAAAGAAAATCAAGCCAAAAAATTACAAAAAAAATATTTTGGGCCAGAAGGCATGCTTTATTTAAAAAGGCAAGAGCTTATTAAACCCATACAAGAAAAAATATATGACGCAATTCAAAAACTTGCAGACAACAATAAATATCAAATAGTTTTTGACAGCTCAAGTGATCTAATCATGCTATATAAAAATAATAATTTAGATAAATCTGATAAAGTGCTTGATCTAATGGGGTACTAATTTTAAAAAATATTAACTATAATAAATACATCAAAATGAAAAAAAACATCTTTATAATTCTATTAAGTTTTATAACTTTATTCTTAAATGCACAAAATAAATTTGGATATATAGATTCTCAAGAATTATTAATTTTAATGCCAGAAAGAGATGCCGCTGAAAAAGAGGTGCAAGAATTTGCTAAAACATTAGAAGGTCAACTATCTTCTATGACTGCAGAGTATCAACAAAGAGTTGAAGAATATCAAAATAATGAATCTACATATACAGATTTAGTTAAACAAGATAAAATTGCTGAAATCACTGGATTAGAACAACGAATTCAAACTTTCCAACAAAACGCACAGCAGTCTTTACAAATTAAAGAACAAGAACTATTAGAACCTATATTAACAAAAGCAAGGAATGCAATTGAAGAAGTTGCTCAAGAAGGAAATTATACATATATATTTGATAAAAGTATAGGCTCTATTCTATATGCTAAAGAAAGTGAAAATGTGTTACCTTTAGTAAAAAATAAATTAGGATTATAATATTCTTTAAGAATAATTATTAATTCTAAATGAACGAGTTTCCAATAGGTGTTTTTGATTCAGGAATAGGTGGTCTAACCGTTGCTTATTCTATCAAAAAAAAATTACCTCAAGAAAGTATTATTTATTTTGGTGATACAAAACACTTGCCTTATGGAGAAAAATCAAGTGAAGCAATTCAAAAATTTTCAAAAATAATTACAGACTTTTTAATTAAAAAGAAATGTAAAGCTATTATTGTAGCATGTAACTCTGCTTCTTCTGTTGCATATAATAAAATCAAATCATACAACTCAGAAATTCCAATATTTAATGTAATTGACCCAGTTATTAATGAGATCAATACTCTTAATAATAAAAATAATATTGGAGTTATTGGGACTAAAACGACTATTGAATCATGTGTTTACAATAAGAAAATTATAAAAAAAAATAAAAAAATAAAAGTTTCTTCTTTAGCAACTCCACTACTAGCTCCAATGATTGAAGAAGGGTTCATTAATGATGAAATTAGTAATACTATAATATCAAATTATTTATCAAATTCCAAATTATCAAATATTGATCACTTAATTTTAGCATGCACACACTATCCATTGATACATAAAAAAATTGAAAGATTTTACAATAATAAAGTGAATGTTATAGATACTACTAATATAATTGCTGAATATATTTCAAACACCTTAAAGAGAAAAAAAATGCTGAATGGTACTAAGAAGAAAACAACATATTCTTTTTTTGTTTCTAACTATACTAAATCATTTGAAGAGAGTGCAAAATTTTTTTTTAAAGAAAATATTGCTTTAGAAGAGGTTAATTTATTCCCCTAGATTTCTTTATGCCAATTACTATACTTAATATAATTTTTAGCCATATAAGTTGTTAATTGATTTACCTCTTTTTTTGTAATTTTTTTAATCCTTCTTGCAGGTACACCTCCAAAAACCTGACCTGATTTAATAATTGTATTCTCTAAAACAACTGAACCTGCTGCGATAATTGTGTTTTTTTCAATAATTGCATTATCCATAATAATTGCCCCCATACCTATCATAACATTATCTTTGATGCTACACCCGTGTATAATAGCATTATGTCCAATTGTAATATTATTACCAATTATTGTTTTAGATTTTTGGAAACTGCTATGTATAACAACACCATCTTGTATATTTACATTATTACCAATTTTTATTTTACCAACATCGCCTCTAATTACAGTATTATACCATATAGAAGTATTTTCTCCAATAATTACATCTCCTATTACAGTAGAATTTTCTGCTAAAAAAACATTTTTACTAAATGTAGGAGTGAAATTTTTAATAGATTTTATTAGTGCCATAATATACTTTGTTTGTATTTTTACAAAAATAAAAAATATGTTATATAGTATTTACGCAGAAAGTACTCCCAACCCAGAAGTTATGAAATTTGTAGCTAATAGACCTTTAACTGCTAATTCTATTGAAGTAACTTCTGAAGATGAAGTAAAAGACCACCTAATTATAATAGAATTGTTTAAATTCACATATATTAAAAAAATATATATAAATAATAATTTTATTTCTATTACAAAAAATTCTGAAGAAAAATGGGAAAATATTGTAATGCATATAAGAAACTTTATTACAGATATATTAAATAATAATAAAAACTTTATTTCAAAAAATAATGATGCAGTTCAACAGAAAAATTTGAAAAAAAATAACTCTTTTTCAAATTCAGAAAAAGAAATTGAAAAAATCCTTAATGAATATATTAGGCCTGCAGTAGAAGGTGATGGAGGAGAAATAGCCTTAAAATCTGTTGAAGGAAATATAGTAACTGTTATTATGAAAGGAGCTTGTAGTGGTTGTCCTTCTGCTAGTATAACTTTAAAAAATGGTGTTGAACACTTACTACAAACAAAAATTAATAAAGATATTAAAGTTGTAGCTGAAGAAATCTAATATAACTATCCCTATTATTCTTCATGTAATTTTTTTACTTTAGATAACAATTCCTCTTCTGTCTCTATATTATCCTCATCATCTATACAACAATCAACAGGACAGACAGCTGCGCACTGAGGTTCATCAAAAAAACCTTTACATTCTGTACATTTATCTGTTGCAATGTAATAAAACTCATCAGAAAATCCTCCGTCTGACCTTTCTGCATCATCTATTAAAGCTGTTCCATCAGACATCTTCCATAATACATCTGGTTCATAAATAGCATTATTTGGACATTCAGCTTCACAAGCACCACAATTTATACAATCTTCCGTAATCTTAATTGCCATAACTAAATACAAAAATATAAAGATTTAATGTTATATATACCATTAATATAAAAATAAACAAGCATGAGTAGTAAAACTTATTAAATTTGCAAAAAATAACATTATTTTAATGATTAAAACAGATATATTAATTATTGGAGCAGGTCCAGTTGGTTTATTTACAGTATTTGAAGCTGGTCTTTTAAAACTTAAATGCCACTTAATTGATGCTCTAGCAAAACCAGGTGGACAATGTTCTGAAATCTACCCCAAAAAGCCTATTTATGATATTCCAGGCTTTCCAGAAATATTAGCCGGAGATCTGACAAAAAATTTATTAGATCAATGTAAGCAATTTCAACCTGGATTTACACTAGGTGAAAGAGCTGATACTATTAAAAAAGATGATAATGGTGTGTTTACAGTAATAACTAATAAAGGTACTGTTCATCAGGCCAAAGTGATTGCTATAGCAGCTGGGCTTGGAAGTTTTGAACCAAGAAAGCCTAAAATTAATAATATCTCCTTCTATGAAGGCAAAGGTCTGGAATATATGATAAAAGATCCTGAAATATATCGAAACAAAAGTGTTGTTATTGCAGGAGGTGGTGATTCTGCTTTGGATTGGAGTATTTTTCTAGCTAATATAAATGCTGAAGTAACGTTGGTTCATAGAAGAAATGAATTTAGAGGAGCCTTAGATTCAGTAGAAAAAGTTGGGGAATTAAAACAAAAAAATAAAATAAAAGTTATTACTCCAGCTGAAATCATAAAAATTAATGGAGAAAAAAAAGTTGAAAGTCTAATTATACAAAAAGAGAAAAAAGAAATAATTGTAGATACGGATTACTTTATACCATTATTTGGTTTATCTCCTAAATTAGGTCCCATAGGAGATTGGGGACTAGAAATTGAAAAAAATGCAATTAAAGTAAATACCTATGATTATCAAACAAATGTTCCTGGTATTTTTGCGATAGGTGATATTAACACCTATCCTGGTAAGCTAAAACTGATTTTATGTGGATTTCATGAAGCAACTCTTATGTGTCAATCTGCTTTTCAAATAATTAACCCTGGAAAGAAAAATATACTTAAATATACTACTGTTAGTGGTGTTGATGGTTTTGATGGTTCAAGAAAAGAAGCTCCAAAATCAGTTATTAAATCAATAAATGATTAGCTAATATGTCGGATATTGAATTGTCGGTTATTGACAGAGAAGGAGAAACACATAAATTAACAGCACCAACTGATATGGCAATGAACTTAATGGAAGTTATAAGGCTATATAATTTAGCAGAAGAGGGAACTATCGGGATATGTGGTGGAATGGCAATGTGCGCCTCATGTCAGTGCTACATTAAATCCAATAATCATATACCTGAAATGGAGGGTGATGAAGAAGCAATGCTATCTGAAGCTTTTAATGTAAAAGAAAACAGTAGACTTAGCTGTCAAATAAAGATAACTGAAGAATTAGAAGGATTAATTTGTGAATTAGCTCCAGAGGAATAATTTTTACAAATCTAGAGCTTCTTTCATTTTATCATTCATTAAATGTTTTTGTGGATTTTCCAAACACTCTTTTACTCTACACAAAAATCCTACTGACTCTCGACCATCAATAATTCGATGATCATAAGAAAGAGCTATAAACATAATAGGTCTAATCTTAATTTCACCTTCGACTACAACAGGCCTGTCAACTATATTATGCATACCTAAAATAGCTGACTGAGGCGGATTAATAATTGGTGTCGCTAACATAGATCCAAAAACACCACCATTAGTGATTGTAAATGTACCTCCCAACATTTCATCTATAGTAATTTTACCTTCTCTGGCTTTCTCAGCTAATCTTTTTATTTCTAATTCTATTTCTGAAAATTTCATTAGTTCTGCATTTCGAAGAACTGGGACCATTAATCCTTTAGGTGCACTTACTGCTATACCAATATCAGCATAATTATATTGAATTATATTATCTCCATCAATCATACTATTCACATCAGGGAAATCTAATATCGCTGCTGTAACTGCCTTAGTGAAAAAAGACATATAACCCAAGTTAACACCGTATTTATCTTTAAATTTATTTTTATATTCTTTTCTTATATCTGAAATAGCTGTCATATCAACTTCATTAAAAGTAGTTAACATTGCTGTTTCATTTTTAACAGCTACTAATCTTTTTGATATCTTTCTTCTTAAAGAAGACATTTTTTTAACTGAACTAGATCTTAATGATTCTTGATGTAAAATTTCTTCCACGTCCGTTTTCCTTAATTTTTTATCTACGTTCTGGCCTTTTATTTTATCAATGGATATATTATGTTGTGAAATCATAGATGATGCTAACGGTGTTGCATTAATATGATTATCTTTTTTATGTTCATTAGTTTGAGCTTGATTAGAAGATTCTTTTTTCTCCTCTTGTATTTTATTTTCGTTTTCTATATTTGGCTCTTTGTTTTTTTCTGATTTTTTTTCTACAGTAGTATCTATTGTACAAACAACTGCACCAACAGCAACTATATCTCCATTATTAACTAACAATTTAATAATACCACTTTCTTCAGCTGGTAATTCTAATGTCGCTTTATCAGAATCAATCTCTGCAATAGATTGGTCTTTTTCAACATATTCACCATCCTCAACAAGCCATTCAGCTATTTCAACTTCTGAAATAGATTCACCTGGACTTGGAACTTTCATTTCTAATAGCATATTTTTATTTTTTATTAAATACTTTGTCAATTATATCTTCTTGTTCTTTTAATGACTGCTTTATAGAACCAGTTGCTGTTGCTGGAGAGGCAGCCCTAGAAATAAGATTTATTTTTATATCTTTTAAATTTGAATATATATAACTCCAAGCTCCCATATTCTCTGGTTCTTCTTGAGCCCAAAAAATATTATCTGTTTTATATGCTTTAATAATTCTATATATTTCTTTTTTATGTAGTGGAAATAATTGTTCTACACGTATAAGAGCTGTATCCTCAGCTTTTAAAAGTTCTCTTCTTTCTAATAATTCGTAATATATTTTTCCTGTACAAAAGACCAAACTATTCACTTTATTTACATCTATATTATCATCTATTATATGTTTGAAGGATCCAGATGTCAACTCATTTATATTCGAAATACATTTAGGATGTCTTAATAAACTTTTTGGAGTAAAAATAATAAGCGGTTTTCTAAATTTTCTTTTTAATTGTCTTCTTAAAATATGGAAAAAATTTGCTGGAGTTGTACAGTTTGCAATTTGGATGTTATACTTAGCACACATTTGTAAATACCTTTCCATTCTAGCAGATGAATGTTCTGCACCCTGCCCTTCGTATCCATGAGGTAATAAAATAACTAGACCGCTCATTATTTTCCACTTATCTTCTGCAGAAGAAATAAACTGATCTATAATTATTTGAGCTCCATTAGAAAAATCGCCGAATTGTGCCTCCCAAATTGTAAGAGTATCTGGTCTTGTAATTGAATAGCCATAATCAAAACCTAATACTCCAAATTCTGACAAATGAGAATTAAATACTCTAAAATTAGCGTTTTTATTTATCCATGATAATGGACATATTTCTTTTTCTGAATCCTCTAATTTTAAAATAGAATGTCTGTGTGAAAATGTTCCTCTTTCTACATCCTGTCCGCTTAGCCTAATGTCATGTCCTTCGTTTAATAGTGAAGCATACGCCAATACCTCTGCTAATCCCCAATCTATTTTATTCTTTTCTTCTATTGTTTTTTTTCTGTCTAAAAGTAGTCTCCTAGTCTTTTTAAACAAATTATAATCTTTTGGAATTGTGTAAGTTATAGTTGCCAAATTCTTTAATAATTCTTTTTTTACTGCAGTTAAATCATTCTTAAAACAATCTATCTTTTGTGGTTCAATAGCTTTCCATTCTTCGTTCATAAACGGAGAAATTTTTGCCTTTTTTATTTCTTTTGCCTCATCAAATCTGTCTTGTAATAAAATCTTATATTCTTCTTCTAAACTTGCAACGACATCAGCATCAATACCTTCATTTTTTAATTTATCTCTGTATATTTCTCTTGGATTAGGATGCTTAGAAATTATATCATATAATTTGGGTTGAGTAAACCTAGGCTCATCTCCTTCGTTATGACCATATTTTCTATAACATAACAAATCTATAAATACATCTTTTCCAAATTCTTGTCGATACTCTACAGCTATTTTTAAAGCATGTACTACTGCTTCAACATCATCTCCATTAACATGCATAACAGGAGATAAAGTAACTTTTGCAATATCAGTACAATATGTACTCGATCTTGCATCAATATAATTAGTAGTAAAACCAATTTGATTATTTATTGCTATATGTATTGTACCTCCAGTTTTATATCCATCTAAATTTGCCATCTGTATTACTTCATATACGATTCCTTGACCAGCAAGTGCAGCATCACCATGAATTAAGATAGGAATGACTTGTTTATAATCAGAAGTGTAAACGCTATCAGCTTTAGCTCTAGTAATACCCTCTACAATAGGATCTACAGCTTCTAAATGTGATGGATTGGGTGATAAGTTTAATTTAATTTGATTTCCATTATTGCATTTTTGAATTGATGTAAATCCAATATGGTATTTTACATCTCCTGAAATATGGTCGTCCTCATAAATTTTACCTTCAAACTCTGAAAATATTTCTTTATAAGTTTTATTGAAAATATTTGCTAAAACATTTAATCTTCCTCTATGAGCCATTCCCATAACAAATTCTTTAGCTCCAATTTCTGAGCCTCTTTCTATTAATTCATCTAAAGCAGGAATGAGAGATTCTGCGCCTTCTAATGAAAATCTTTTCTGTCCAACAAATTTTCTATGTAAAAAGTTTTCAAAAGCTACAGCTTGATTTAACTTGTGTAAAATATGTTTTTTTTGTTCAAGATTAAAATTAGGTGTGTTTGAATTCTTGTGCAATCGATTTTTTATCCAATCTATTTCTTCTGGATTTCTAATATACATATATTCAATACCTATAGATTGACAATATACTTTTTTTAAATGGTCAATGATTTCTGATAATTTTGATGGTCCTATTCCAACCTGCTCACCAGCTTGAAATACTGTATCAAGGTCTTTATCTTCTAATCCAAAATTAGCTATATCTAAAGTTGGAGAATATTTTCTTCTTTCTCTTACTGGATTCGTCTTAGTAAATAAATGCCCTCTTTTTCTATATGCATCAATTAAATTAATAACATTAAATTCTTTATGAAAAATATGAGGAATATCGTTTTCTTCATATGATTGTTTTGCAAAATCAAAACCTTGAAAAAATTTTTTCCATTCAACATCTATTTTTGTTGGATCTTGCATGTATGTAGAATACATCTTTTCAATCATTCCTACATCCATAGCTCCTAAAAATGAAAATTTATCCATTTATATATATTTAAGTACAAAACTATCTAATTTTATAGACCTAGCAATATAAAAAAGAATGGATTTTAACACTTGTTAATATTAACTTATTCTATCTAACAATGTATCTGAGAAATTTTCTAGAGGTTTCTTTTTTTCAGAATTAAT
>MDSV01201852.1_pt1 | contig 22362 bp, 14 predicted proteins | sample 810851 | NCBI WGS metagenome assembly MDSV01 (sample SAMN05326640, study PRJNA326480) | marine metagenome | isolation source: seawater | place: Atlantic Ocean: North East | collected 2012 | reverse complement strand
AGCTCCTGATAAATCCTCCAGGGTGGGAACACAGCAAAGGTATTCGGTTGTAGCAGTGTGATGTAGATAGCTTGCCATTTTTTTTATGATGAAAAAAGTTGTTTTAGTTACTGGTGCTTCCTCTGGTATAGGTTTGTCAATTGCAAATTATCTCTATTTTCAAAAAAAATATATTGTATATGGAACATCTAGAAAAATTAATAATAGCTCAGACTTTTCTTTTAATTTAATGGAGCTTGATGTTACAGACAAATCATCCATTAAAAATTGCATTTCTGATATTTTAAAAAAAGAGTCTAAAATTGATATTTTAATCAACAATGCTGGTGTTGGTATTACTGGTCCGTTAGAAGAAATACCAACAAGTGAAATCAATAAACACTTTCAAACAAATTTTATTGGTCCAATATTATTGATAAAGGAGGTTTTGCCTTTCATGAGGTCTAGTAAAAATGGAGTTATTATTAATATAACTTCGATTGCTGGTGAAATTGCAACACCATTTCGGTCCATCTACAGCGGAGGTAAAGCTGCTTTAGAGATTATCTCAGAAACCTTAGCAATGGAGGTTAGAAATTTTGGAATTGATGTAGTTTCAATTGCCCCTGGAGATTTTAAGACAAACATTTCTAAAAGAAGATTTCATTCTCCTGTGATAGAAAAATCAGATTATAAATCCTATGCTGAATCACTTAAAAAAATAAACCTAGGAGTTAATAAAGGCTCTGATCCAGAAAAAATTGCAAAATTAGTTAGTAGTATTTTGCTTAAAAAAAGACCCAAAATTAGATACAAAGTAGGTTCGTTCATTGAAAAAAATGGAGTAATTTTAAAAAGAATTTTACCTCAAAGAATATATGAAAAGTTAATCCTTAAGCTTTTTAGTTAAAATCTAATCCCTTTTCTCTTTTAATTTGTTGTAAATTCGCAAAAAATAATTTACATGAAATTCTTTATAGATACAGCTAATTTAAATCAGATTGAAGAAGCGCAAAATTTAGGTGTTCTAGATGGTGTTACTACAAACCCATCCTTAATGGCAAAAGAAGGAATCACAGGAAAACAAAATATTTTAGACCATTATGCTAAAATTTGTAAAATTGTTGATGGAGATGTTTCTGCTGAGGTGATTGCAACTGATTATGAAAATATGATAATTGAAGGCGAAGAGCTTGCATTAATAAATCCACAAATAGTTATTAAATTACCAATGACACATGATGGTATAAAAGCTGGAAAATATTTTTCAAATAAAGGCACTAAAACTAATGTTACTCTTGTTTTCTCTGCTGGTCAAGCTTTGCTCGCGGCAAAAGCTGGTGCTACCTACGTTTCTCCATTTTTGGGAAGATTAGACGATATTTCAACTGATGGTTTGAATTTAATTTCTGAAATTAGAGAAATTTATGATAATTATAATTTTCAGACACAAATACTTGCTGCATCAATTAGACATACTATGCATATTATTGATTGTGCTAAAATTGGTGCGGATGTTATAACATCCCCGTTAAGTTCAATCTTAGGATTGCTAAATCACCCACTTACAGATATTGGTTTAGAAAAGTTTTTAAGTGATCACAAAAAAGGAAATAAATAATATAAAACATGTTATCAGTTTCTAATTTATCCATTCAATTTGGAAAAAGGGTTCTTTTTGATAATGTTAATACAACCTTCAATAATGGTAATTGTTACGGAATTATTGGGGCTAATGGGGCAGGAAAATCAACATTCCTTAAAATGCTCAGTGGTAAATTAGACCCTACATCTGGAAATGTTTTTTTAGAGCCTGGTAAAAGAATGTCAGTTCTTGAACAAGATCATAGAATTTTTGATGACAATTCTGTAATTGAGACAGTAATTATGGGAAATATGAATCTTTTTAAGATTAAAAAGGAAATTGATAGTCTTTATGAAAATTACACAGATGAGAATGCTGATAAAATTGGTTCTTTACAGGTTAAGTATGAAGAAATGGATGGTTGGAATGCAGAAAGTAATGCTGCTTCATTATTATCAAATCTCGGAATAAAAGAGGACCTGCATTATTCCAAAATGGTTGATATTGATCCAAAAATTAAAGTAAGGATTTTATTAGCTAAATCATTATTTGGTATTCCTGATGTTTTAATTATGGATGAACCAACTAATGATTTAGATTATGAAACAATTTCCTGGCTGGAAGAGTATTTAGCAAATTTTGACAACTGTATTATTGTTGTTTCGCATGACAGGCATTTTTTAGATTCTGTATGTACGCATATTTCCGATATTGATTTTGGAAAAATCAATCATTATTCGGGTAATTATACTTTTTGGTATGAATCTTCTCAATTAGCTGCCAGACAAAGAGCGCAGCAAAATAAAAAAGCGGAAGAGAAAAAGAAAGAATTAGAAGAATTTATTGCAAGATTTAGTGCGAATGTTGCAAAAAGTAAGCAAGCTACAAGCAGAAAAAAAATGATTGATAAATTAAATATACATGAAATTAAACCCTCAAGCAGAAGGTATCCCGCTATTATATTTGAAAGAGAGCGAGAAGCTGGTGATCAAATTTTAAATGTTGAAAACCTATCTAAATCTATTGAAAATGAGATTTTATTTAAAAATATTGATCTAAATCTTTCAAAGGGGGACAAAGTTTTGGTTTTTTCAAGAGACTCCAGAGCCACTACAAACTTTTTTCAAATAATTAATAATTGTTTGCAGTCTGATTCAGGTTCTTTTAATTGGGGAATTACAACATCGCAATCATATTTACCACTAGATAACAGTGATTTTTTTAATAAAAACATTAATCTTGTTGAATGGTTAAGAGAATATGCAAATACTGAGGAAGAAAGAGAAGAAGTTTACTTAAGAGGTTTTTTGGGTAAAATGATTTTTTCAGGAGATGAAGCATTAAAAAAATGTAATGTTCTGTCAGGGGGAGAAAAAGTTAGGTGTATGATTTCTAGAATGATGATGAAAAAAGGTAATGTTTTAATTTTGGATGAACCAACAAATCACTTGGATCTGGAAAGTATTACTGCTTTTAACAATTCACTCAAAAATTTCAAGGGGACTGTATTGTTTTCTACTCATGATCATGAATTTGCTCAAACTATTGCAAATAGGATTATTGAGCTTACTCCATCTGGTATTATTGATCGATACATGACATTTGAAGAATATATGAAAGATTCAAAGATCAAACAAATAAGGGAGTCAATGTTGGAGTCTACCTAAGTTTAGCTCCAAAGTTTTTTTCAAGGTTAACAATAATTTTATTTATTAGTGAATCAATTTCTTTAATAGAGAGGGTTTTTGTTTTATCCGAAATTTTAAAGCCAATTCCATAACTCTTTTTTCCAGCTGGAAGATTCTTACCTCTGTAAACATCAAATAACGCTACTTTTTTTATTAAACCTTGATTAACCTTTTTTATTGACTCCTGAATATTTCTGAATTTAATATTTTCATCAACTAATATTGAAATATCTCTTGAAACACTAGGGAATTTTGAAACTTTTTTGAATATTTTAGGTTTAGTATCAATATGTTTTTCAATTTTATCAAAATCTAATTCGGCATAAAACACTTCATTTTCAATTTCAATTGAATTCGTTTGTAATGAAGAAATAAGTCCATACTTGAAAATCATGTCTTTACCAACAGAAATTGACTCTGCATAATCGTAACAGTTGTTTGAGAATTCATCATAAATTATATTTTCAATACCAACAAGCTTAATAATGGATTGAACTATTCCCTTTAGAAAGTAAAAATCAACTGACTTTTGATCACTGTTCCATGATGATTCAGAGTTTTTATTTCCACAAACAAAAATGCCAGTTATATTTTTTTCTGAATACTTTGATTTGCTGTTGTTACTGTAAACTTTTCCAAATTCAAATAGTTTTAAATTATCATTTTGCCTATTAATATTATGGCTAATTACATTTAGGCCTGAGAATACCATTGAAGTCCTAAGATTTGATAAATCACTACTTTGCGAGTTTAAAATTTTTACTGCTTTATGGTTTTCTTTATTCAAAGGCTCTGCAACTAAGGAGTTTGTTATTATTTCATAAAATCCTAATGAAACCAGATGGTTTGATATTATATTCACTAATTTATTTTTGAGATTTTTCTTTTCAATAATAATTGATTGATTCAATTTTATTGATGATTTTATATTATTATAGCCATAGACTCTGAGTATTTCTTCAATAACATCGGCTTCTCTTTTTACATCATTTCTATAAGGTGGGATGGATAGTCCTAAGTTAGACTCTGTTATGCTGTTTATTTTTATATCAAGGGAGCTAATTATATTTTTTATTGATTCTTTATCTATGTTTTGCCCAACAATTCTCTTGATTTTATTAAACCCTAATATTATTTGAGTATCCTCAATTTTTTTTGGATACAAATCAATTAAATCACTTGATATAACTGATTCTGGGCAAATTTCTTTAATTAAAAGTACAGCTCTTTTAAGCGCGTATTTTGTTGCGTTGGGATCTATTCCGCGTTCAAATCTATATGAAGAATCAGTTGATAGATTATGATATTTGGCACTTTTTCTCACAGAAACGGGATCAAAAAAAGCACTTTCTAAAAAAATTGTATTTGTTTTTTTTGAAACACCAGAATCTAAACCACCAAAGACTCCAGCAAGACACATTGGTTTTTTTGAATCACAAATTAGAAGATCATCAGTTGTAATGTTTCTTTCGTTTTCATCTAATGTCTTGAATTTAAGTTTTTTTGAACTTCTTTTAATTATGACTTGATTTTCTTCAATTTTGTAGTAGTCAAATGCATGAAGTGGTTGACCAACATCCATCATTACATAATTGGTTGCATCAACTATATTATTAATTGGATTTATTCCAATTGACTTTAATTTATTTTTTAACCATGAAGGGGATTCACAAACTTTAATGTTTTCAAGCACTATACCACAGTATCTTTTTGCTAAATTTTCATCTTCAACATGGATCTTTATATTTTTTGTTCTTTTTTCAACACGAAAATTACTAACTGAGGGAGTTTTTAGATCTAAATTAAATCCATTATGAATTAATCGAGCTCTCAAATCTCGGGCAACTCCGAGATGACTCATCGCATCTGCTCTATTTGGGGTTAAGCCAATTTCAAAAATCCAATCACTGTAAATTTTGTAAATGGAATTAAGTTTAGTACCTGCCTTGATATTCTCATCCAGAACCATAATACCGCTTGTGGAGGGACCGATATTAAGTTCATCTTCACCGCAGATCATTCCATTACTTAATTCTCCTCTAATTTTAGCTTTTGTAATTTTTAATTTTTCATCATTTGGGTAAAGAGTAGTGCCATTGGTAGCTACAGCAACAGTAAGTTTATTTTTAACATTTGGTGCTCCACAAATGATTTGGAGCTCATCTTTTTCACCAATATCTACAGTCGTAATTTTAAGTCTATCCGCATTAGGATGTTTTTTTAGAGAAGTTATTTTTCCAACTACAACTCCTTCTAAAGATCCAGGGATAGATTCATATTTTGAAATTCCTTCAACTTCAAGACCTAGATCGGTTAGAATTTCTGCAACCAAGTTGTGATCTAGATCAAAGTCTAAGTATTCTTTAAGCCAATTGTAAGAAATATTCATTGCTTATTTTTGGAATTCATAACAAATATAATAACTAAACTAAAAGTCTTAGTAAATCAAAAACTTTTTTAATAACAATAATTTTATTGATATTGCATAGATGAATAAATTTTTAGTATTTTTTTTAATACTTGTATTTTCTTGCAGCTATAATAAAGAATCAAATAGAAATTATGTTGGTTATTTAGTTTCAAATGATTCAATTAAGATTCCATTTAATTTTGAGTATAAAAAATCTGGAATTTCAATTAATAACGGTGATGAATTAGTTTTCTTAAGATTAAATAATAGTTTCAAAGATTCCTTAAGATTTGAATCACCATTTTTTGAAGAGTATATAAATTTTAAAATAAATGGAGATTCATTAAACGGTTATTTATATAACCAAAGTTTATATAGAAAAATTCCTTTTTATGCTATTCCTGGGATGGAGAGATTTGAAAATAAATTTTTTTCTGAGAATGTAGATTTTAATGGAGAATGGCGTATCATTTTTAATTTTTCAAAAAGTGATAGTTATGAGGGTAAATTAATCGTGAATCAATCTGATTCAGATGTCATTTCTACTGTTAGAACTGAGACAGGTGATTATGGATACATGCAAGGAAAAATAAATTTCAATGAATTAAGTATTTCAAATTTTAACGGAAGTAGAGCTTATCTGATTAATGGTAAATTAAATAATGATACGATACGCGGTGATTTTTACAGAGGAAATTATGGTCAAAGTGATTTTATAGCTTTTAAGGATGATAAATTCAAACTTTCAGATCCTTATGGCCTCACAAGCTTAAAGAAAGGATATAAATCATTTGACTTTAAATTTGATGATATAAATGGAGAAATTATTTCTGACAATGATAAAAAGTTTGAAGATAAGGTGGTATTAGTGCAAATAATGGGTTCATGGTGCCCGAATTGTATCGATGAATCTAAGTATTTATCAGAGCTTAGCAGAAAATACAAAGATATTTCAATTGTTTCTATTGCATTTGAATATGCAAAAGATAAAAATCAGGCAATTAATAACTTAAAAAAAATAAAAAAGAATTTGAATCTTAATTATGATTTATTATTGGGTGGATATGGTGGTACAGATAAAAAAAATATTTTAGAAAAATTAAATTCTTTAGATAAGCTAATTTCCTATCCAACACTAATTGTTATTGACAAAAATAAAATTGTTAGAAAAATTCATACAGGATTTAACGGTCCGGCTACAGGTGATGAATACGAAAAATTTAAATATAATTTTGAAGAATTTTTAAAGCTTCTTATCACGGAATAAATGCTAGCTTATATATTCCCAAATTTCTTTTTTGTCAAAAATATTTTTTAAGTTTTTTGAAATGATGTAATTTTCTTTACTCCTTAGATTAGGATCTTTTTTGAGAATATCGCTAACTAATAATCTAACTTTTGAGATTAACTCATTATCCTTAACAAGATTTGTTATTTTAAGGGGGATTTCACCGCTTTGCTGAGTTCCCATTAAATTACCTGGCCCTCTGATTTCTAAATCCTTTTCAGCTATGACAAATCCATCATTAGTTGAAACCATTGTTTCCATTCTCATGATACTTTCTTTTGTTTTTTTATAACCGGTAACCAAGAAGCAAAAACTTTTCTCACTGCCTCTGCCAACTCTTCCTCTAAGTTGGTGTAGCTGAGATAAACCAAATCTTTCGGCACTTTCAATAACCATAACTGTAGCATTCGGAACATCAACACCAACTTCAATGACTGTTGTAGAAACTAAAATTTGTGTTTTGTTTTCTACAAAACGTTTCATTTCATTTGCTTTTTCATCATTTTTCATTTTACCATGCACAATTGAAATGTGATAATCAGGCATTGGAAAATCTCTAGAAAAGGACTCATAACCATCTAATAAGTCTTTAAAATCGAGCTTTTCGCTTTCTTTAATCAATGGATATACGATATATGCTTGTTTACCTTTGTGAATTTGACTTTTTATAAATCTTATTAGCTTTAATCTATCTCTTTCAGTTTGGTGAAAAGTTTTAATATGTTTTCTTCCAGGTGGGAGCTCGTCAATAATAGACATATCAAGATCTCCATATACTGACATGGCTAGAGTTCTTGGAATAGGGGTTGCGGTCATAATTAAAACATGTGGAGGAAATTTATTTTTTAACCAAAGTTTACTCCTTTGAGCGACACCAAATTTATGTTGTTCGTCTATTATTGCAATGCCTAAATTATTGAATTGTATACCATCATATATTAGCGCATGTGTGCCAATTAATAAATCAATTTTACCATCTTTAAGGTCATTTTTTATATCTTTTTTAATTGAACCTTTACTTGATCCAGATATTATTTTAATATTGATTTTCAATTGTTTACATATTTCATAAAATTTATTATAGTGCTGGTATGACAAAATTTCAGTTGGGGTCATTATACATGCTTGAAATCCATTACCAATCGCAATTAAGGCACTCATAAAAGCCACAATAGTTTTGCCTGAGCCAACATCACCTTGTAATAATCTATTCATCTGTGCTCCGCTCCCTAAATCCTTTCTGATTTCTTTTATTACTCTTTTTTGTGCATTTGTCAAATCAAAATCTAGAATAGATTCATAAAATTTCTCAAAATGCTTTCCAATTGAATTAAAGTTGTATCCTTTAATTTTTTCTTTTCTCAACAGATTCTTTTTAATTAACCTTATCTGTAGATAAAATATTTCTTCAAATTTTAGTCTTAAAATAGATTGATTTAGCTCCCTAGACGATTGAGGGTTGTGGATACTTATGTAAGCTGAATTTCTATCTAATAATTTAAATTTTTTTATGATATATTCAGGAAGGTTTTCATGAATTTTTTTATTTGTTTGGATTAAGATTTCATTAATTAAGTTTCGTATTGACTTGTTGGTAATACCTTTTTTTATTAACATTTCTGTTGAAGGATAAACTCCAATTAGCTTAGATTTTTTTTTCAGATTTTCACCTTTGTATATTTCTAGATCAGGGTGTGGTATTGATTTAATACCATTATATATATTAAGCTTTCCAAAAACCACATAGCTATGATTTATTTTGATTGATTCAATTAACCATTTATTAATTTTAAACCATACCAGATCAATTGATCCAGTATCATCAGATAAAGTAGCAATTACTCTTTTCTTTCTTCCAATTCCAAGCTCTTTTAAATTAGTAATTTTACCGATTATCTGAACCTCTGTAAGTAAGTTGTCGATTGACGAAATTTTATGAAATTTTGTTCTATCAATATACCTGTAGGGAAACGTATATAATAGATCCTTGTAGGTAAATATTTTTAGCTCATCTTTAAGTAATTTTGCCCTGTTTGGACCTACACCTTTCAGATATTCAATTGGAGTATTAAATAGATCAATATTCATTAAGCTAAATTTAATATTTTTTACTCATGAAATTGAATAAATTTTGTTTATAACTAAATAATTAATTCTTAATATTTATATACAACAATATTTAATTTCACTTTTAATTTAATTTATTTGAAACATTTTTTAGAAAATTTAAATACTTCTCAACTAGAGTCTACTTTGCAGATGAATGGCCCTATGATTGTGATAGCTGGTGCCGGCTCTGGAAAAACAAGGGTTTTAACATATAAAATAGCTTATCTCATTACTCAGGGAGTGGATCCTTTTAATATTCTATCCCTAACCTTTACAAATAAGGCTGCTAAAGAAATGAAAGAAAGAATAACCAAAATTGTTGGAGATGAGGCAAAAAATTTATGGATGGGAACTTTTCACTCGGTATTTGCTAAAATATTGAGAATTGAGGCACATAAAATTGGATATACAGCAAATTTTACTATATATGATTCTGATGATTCACAAAAGTTAGTTAATAGAATAATCAAAGAACTTAATCTTGATAAAGACATTTATAAACACAAATTAGTTTTTTCAAGAATATCTTCCATGAAAAATAATTTTATATCAGATATAGATTACAAAAAAAATGAAGAGTTACTATTTTCTGATAAAATATCCAATCAACCTAAGTTTCACATGATTTATACGGAGTATGTTAATAGATGTTTTAAAGCTGGAGCTATGGATTTTGATGATTTGCTATCAAAAACAAATGAACTTCTTTCAAACTACCCTGAAACGCTATCCAAGTACCAAAATATATTTAAATATATATTAGTTGATGAGTATCAGGATACCAATCATTCTCAATATTTAATCGTAAAAGCTCTTTCAGATAAATTTCAAAATATATGTGTTGTTGGTGATGACGCGCAGAGTATATATAGTTTTAGAGGAGCAAATATTAATAATATTTTGAACTTTCAAAATGATTTTCAGGATTCCAAAATATTTAGGTTAGAACAAAACTACAGATCAACTAAAAATATTGTAAACGCTGCAAATAGCTTAATTAAAAATAATCAAAACAGGCTTGAAAAAAATATTTGGACTGAAAATGAAAGTGGTGAAAAGATTAGCGTAAATAGATTACTAACGGATGGAGAGGAAGGAAGGTTTGTTGCAAGCTCTATTTTTGAGGCAAAAATGCAACATCAACTAAAAAATAATGATTTTGCAATTCTTTACAGGACTAATGCCCAATCAAGGTCATTTGAAGATGCACTGAGAAAAAAAAATATACCATATCGTGTTTTTGGTGGGCTTTCGTTTTATCAAAGAAAAGAAATTAAGGATGTTTTAGCGTATTTGAAAATTATTGTTAATATTAATGATGAAGAGGCATTAAAAAGAATTATAAACTTTCCACCAAGGGGCTTAGGGCAAACTACAGTGAATAAAATTTCGATAGAATCTAACAAATTGAATATTTCAGATTATAAGTTTATTAAAGATTATTCTAAAGATTCGGAAGTATTCAATAAATCAACCAAAAATAGATTATATGAATTTATGGTTCTGATCGAGAGCTTGAAGATAAAAAATGAAGTGACAAATGTATTTGAAATGACGAAAGAGGTTTTAAAAAAATCTGGCCTATACAAATACTTTAATGATGACGAGTCAATTGACGGGATAAATAGGATTCAAAATATAGAAGAATTATTAAACGGGATTAAAGATTTTGTAGACAATGATATTTCAGAGGAAAAGACTGTTTCCTCATTTTTACAAAGTGTTGCGCTTATCACGGATCAAGATAATGACGAACAAGATTTAAATAAAGTTCAACTAATGACAGTTCATTTAGCAAAAGGACTTGAATTTCCTTACGTCTACATTGTGGGTATGGAAGAAAATTTATTTCCAAGTGCAATGAATTTAAATTCTAGAAATGAACTTGAGGAGGAAAGAAGGTTGTTCTATGTTGCTTTAACTAGAGCTGAAAAGAAAGTTTTTTTATCATACGTTTTATCAAGATACCGCTGGGGGAAGTTAATTGATTCAGAAAAAAGTAGATTTATTGATGAAATTGATAGTCAGTACAGAAGCGAAAATTTAAAACAGAAGCAATCATATATTAATGAAAGAGATGAATATTCTTACAATAAGGTTGGAATTAGATTCAAAGTGCCTGAAAAAAAACCTCCCAAAAACTTCGTAAAGGTCAAAAGTAGTACCTCTAAAAGTAATTTATTTGATAATAGTATAATTAAGGGCAATATAGTTTTTCATGAAAGGTTCAAAAAGGGGATAGTAGTATCTATCGAGGGTAATGGTGATGACAAAAAAGCTGAGATAAGGTTTGATAAATTTGGAATCAAAAAATTATTACTCAGGTTCTCAAAGTTGAAGATTATATCATAAAAAATCCCACCGAAGTAGGATTTTTGTATTGTTCTATTTTAAAATTAATTGGATAGACTTTGCATTTCCTTTTCAATCATATCATAAAATTGATCAATTTTAGGCATAATTATAATTCTAGTACGTCTATTTATTGATCTATTTTCAGCAGTATCATTATCTACTAGAGGGTCAAAATAACTTCTTCCCGCAGCTATTAATCTACTAGGATTTACATCAAGATCTTTGAGAACACGAACAATGGATGTAGCTCTTTTTACACTAAGGTCCCAATTATCCAATAATACACCTCCAGCTTTGTAAGTTAAATTATCAGTATGTCCTTCTACCATACATTCAAAATCAGGTTTGCCATTAACTACTGTTGCAACTTTACCTAAAATTTCTTTGGCTCTATCAGAAACCTGGTAGCTGCCAGATTTAAATAATAATTTATCTGAAAGAGAAATAAATACTACTGCCTTATCAACATTAACCTCAATATCAGGATCGTTAATACCAATTTCTTTTTTCAAGCTTGTAACAAGTGCAAAAGTAACACTATCTTTTCTATTCAAAGCGTCTTGAATTCTTGTAATTTTAAGATCTTTTTCTTTTATACTTTCCAAAGTTTTTTCTAAATTTTCGGCTCCTTTTGCTGTAAGTTCCAAATAATCTTGACTTTGAATAAATAATTGGTCATTTCTTCTTTTCAAGTCTGATAATTGTTCTTTATAGGCTTCAGAAAGAGCTCCAGCTGTAGATAATTCTTCTAGACAAGAATTTAGTTTAACTGTAGCTGTATTTAATAAATCTTGAGTTTTTTTGTGTCTGTTTTCAAGAGAAGTATATTCTTTTTTACTTACACATGAAGACATTATAAATAGTGTAATTAAGCTTAAAAAAAATGTTTTTTTCATTTTGAAATATTTAATATTTATTAATTAGTATAAAATTAGCAAAAAAGGAAACTTAAAATAGTTAAAATCTTAGCTTTTGTGAAATAGATATTCACAAATAATAGATCTAGTTTTATAATGAATAATTTCCCTTTTACTATTTCGTCTATATTCAATTAACAGGTTAATATGTTTATAAAACGATAAATATGCCTTAATTATTGCCGTGAAATGATTGAGTCCTCTTGTAAATAATAAAAAAATAGCAATAATTGCATCAACAAAATGTTTTTCAATAAGCAGTAAAAATAAATTCTGTTTTGAATTTTTAGTTATTGTAAAAAGCATATTTCTATAATTGAAATATGTTTTCTTTGGATCATCAATATTTAATGTTGCAGCGTTTAGGTGATAAATGGTTGAATTAGGATTAAAGCTTATATGATAACCATTATTTTGTAATCTCCAACAGAAATCAATTTCCTCAAAATGAGCCCAAAAAATTTCATCAAAACCACCAAACTTTTTAAATGTATTATTTCTAACAAAAAAACAGGCTCCACATGCCCAAAAAATTTTATTAATTTCATTGTATTGATTATTGTCTTTTTCGATTTTCTTATAAATTCTACCGTTGCAATATGGGTATCCATATCTATCTAAAAACCCGCCTGAAGCTCCAGCATAATCAAAATAATCTTTATTGTTAAAGTTTTTCATTTTAGGTTGAATTACTGCGGTTTCTTTTTCATTTTCAAATTGAATCATAATTTTGTCAGTCCATTTATCAGTAACCTCAACATCATTATTCAAAAGACATAAAATATCATCATTAATATTTTTTAAACCAATATTGTATCCTTTGGCATACCCATAGTTTTTATCTAATTCTACAATTTTTACCCTTTTAAAATTAGATCTAATAAATTCAACTGAGCCATCAGAAGATCCATTATCAATTATATAAATTTTGTATTTGAAAGGTGTGAACTTAATTACAGAAGGCAAAAATTTCTTGATTAATTTTATACCATTATAATTTAAAATAACTACAGCTAAACTTTTCATATCAAGGGGAAATTAGCTAAGAATTTAATATTATTCCTATCTTCATTGATCTTGCAATAATAGTGATTTATTCCATTTGTGACCATAAGGTATTTAGATTTTAAAATTTTGTTATAAATCAAAATTTGATCAAAGGTTTTTTGGTTGATTTCAATATTTGGTGCTTTACACTCAACTAGCAGATTTATTTTTCCTTCACTGCTATATGAAACTATATCAAATCTTTTTTTTATTCCATTAAATTCAATTTCTTTTTCAACTGCAATTGAAAACCTGCTTATTTTTTTTTCTTCAATTAAAAACCGGATACAATTTTGTCTAACCCATTCTTCTGAGCTTAATTGAATATATTTTTTTCTAATTAAATCGAAAATAAATCTTTTTTGACCTTCTTTTTTTAATCGAAATTCATAATTTGGAAAATTCAATTTTTTCATATAGATATTGTGAATACAATAAGTGAAATAAAAAACGACATCAAGTTAAAAAATTTTTCTCCAGTTTATTTATTAATGGGTGAAGAAGAGTTTTTTATTGACCAAATAACCGAAGTATTTATTGATAATGTATTAAATAAAAATGAAAAAGAGTTTAATCTAAATATTATTTATGGAAAAGATGCAAGTGTTGATACAATTGTTTCAATTTGTAAAAAATATCCGCTAATGTCAGATTATCAATTAGTAATAATCAAAGAAGCTCAGGATTTAGCCAATACAATTGAAAATTTGACAAATTATTTAAAAAATCCACTTTCCTCAACAATTTTAGTTATTAATTATAAGCATAAATTCATTGATAAAAGAAAATCAATTTTCAAACTTATCCAAAAAAAAGGGAAAATATTCGAATCTAAATTTATGTATGATAATCAGGTTCAAAAATGGATTTCCGACAGATTTGTTAACAACGATTTTACAATTGATCAAAAATCAGTATCTCTAATTAATGAACATTTAGGTAACAAGCTTAGCAATATAAATAATGAAATTTTAAAGTTATTAGAGATAAAAAAAGAATCCAAAACAATAACCATTAATGATATCCAAAAATATGTTGGTATTTCAAAAGACTTTAACAATTTTGAATTTAGAAAATCAATTGGAAGTTTGAATTTTAAAAAAGCACATTTAATTGCAGATTATTTTTCAAAAAACCCCAAATCAAATCCTTTGGTTGTAACTATAGCCCTCTTATTTGATTATTTCTCTAAGCTTATGGTTTATCAAATTAATTCTGATTTAAATCCCAAAATATTATCATCAAAAATTGGAATTAATCCATATTTTTTAAACGAGTTTGCTTCAGCGGGTAAAAATTATAGTATAAAAAAAATAGTCAAAGTAATTTCTGTTATTAGAGAGTATGATATGTATTCAAAGGGGGTAAAAGTTAAGAAAGTTTCACCAACGCTTTTACAAGAACTTGTAGCAAGAATTGCTAGTATACATTAAATTGGGAAATTGGTAGGATTTGTATCATTCATAATTTTATAAATAAAGTCAAAAATATCATCAATAGATGGTTTTGAAAAATAGTCCCCATCAGTTCCATATGCTGTTCTGTGATTTTTTGCTGTTAAGCAATAGGGTTTATTATCTAAATACTCAAAAACTTCTTGTTCATTTATAAGTTTGTCAAGAATGTATGCGCTGGCACTACCTGAATAATCTTCATCAATAATTAGTAATCTATTTGTTTTTTTAATGCTCTTTTTAATATCATGAGTAATGTCAAAAGGGATTAATGATTGACAATCTATTACCTCACATGTAATTCCGTGTTGTTTAAGCTCTTTGCATGCTTTTTCAATTAAATTTAGAGTTGAGCCGTAGGAAACAACAGTGATATCATCTCCAAACATTATAGTCTCTGTTTTTCCAATAGGTGTATTAAACTCCCCTAAATTAGTTGGTAATCTTTCTTTAGTTCTATATCCGTTTAAACACTCAATTACTATTGCAGGTTGATCACCACTTAAAAGAGTATTGTAAAAACCTGCAGCTTTTGTCATATTTCTAGGAACTAGTAGATAAACTCCTCTAATTAAATTTATTATACCTCCCATTGGTGATCCAGCATGCCACATACCTTCTAATCTATGACCTCTTGTTCTAATTATTAAGGGACACTTTTGTTTTCCTCTTGTCCTGTAATGAAGAGTTGCTAAATCATCACTTATGATTTGTAATGAATATAATAAGTAATCAAGGTATTGAATTTCCGCTATTGGTCTCAAACCTCTCAACGCTAATCCTATTCCCTGACCAATTATTGTTGCTTCCCTAATTCCAGTATCAAAAACTCTTATTTCCCCATATTTTTTTTGCAATCCTTCTAATCCTTGATTTACTCCACCTATTTTACCAGAATCTTGGCCAAATATCAAAACATTTTTATGTTTAGTTAAAATTTGGTCAAAATTATCTCTCAAAATTATCCTACCATCAACAATCTGCTGTTCCTGTTCAGTTTCATATTTAGGTTCAATGTAATTGACATTTACAGGATTCATATCTGATTCACTATACAAGTGAGAGCTATAATCAATTTGATAATTTTTTCTAAGATTTTTAATCCAAGAATCTATCTTTTTATAACTTTCAAAATTATTTTTAAGTAATTCTCTCTTGATTTGATATGCTGTTTTAAATAAATCTTTTTTGTAAGGATATTTAAGTTTCTTTAAATCATTTATTTTTGAGTTGACCTGGTTATTTTTTATATCCTCCAGGATATTTTCTAATGACTTTACATTTTGAATTGTTTTTTTTACTGATTCAAATTTAGCTTCATCACTAGCTGTTTTTACTTCATTTTTTGCATCAACTTCTAATTGATTAATCTCAATTTCATTAACAATCTTATTTGCCAGGATCCATTCACGAAATTTTGATAAGCAGTCATATTTATTTTCCCATGTAAGTCTCTTTTCTGATTTATACCTTTCGTGGGAGCCAGATGTTGAATGACCCAGCGGTTGTGTTAATTCTTTTACGTGAATTATAACTGGAATACTAGATTCTCTACATATTTTTTCAGCTTTTTCATATATCTTCATAAGCTCAACATAATCCCATCCCTTCACAGAAAAAATTTCAAAGCCATTACTTTTATTATCTCTTTTAAATCCCTTGAGTACTTCAGAGATATTCCCTTTAGTCGTCTGATACTTAGAAGAAACAGAAATCCCGTAATTATCATCCCATATGCTTAATACTACAGGAATTTCCATCACTCCAGCAGCATTTACAGTCTCAAAAAACAATCCTTCACTTGTTGCTGCATCTCCAATAGTTCCCCATGCTATTTCACTTCCTTTGTTTGAAAACTTTTCAGCTCCTGGAATATCTACATTTTTATATATTCTAGACGCTTGTGCCAATCCAAGTAGTCTTGGCATTTGACTAGCTGTTGGAGAAAGATCTGCACTTGAATTATACTGATTTACCAAATTTTTCCAATTATAATTAGCATCAAGACTCTGAGTGGCAAATGAGCTCCCCATTTGTCTGCCTGCACTCATAGGATCATAATCAATATCTGTATGTGCATACAAACCTGCAAAAAATTGTTTAGGAGTGACTTCATTAATAGAAAACATAAAGGTTTGATCTCTGTAATATCCAGATCTAAAATCCCCTTTTTTAAAATACTTAGCCATTGCTAACTGAGGCAATTCTTTACCATCACCAAAAATTCCAAAACTTGCTTTTCCTCTGAGGACTTCCTTACGACCGATTATACTACATTCTCTACTTACATATGCTAATTTGTAGTCTCTGAGAATCTCTTTTTTGAATTCATCTGCAGAAATATTTTTTTTTTGGTATTTGGTTGAAATTATCAAATCTAAGTGGAAAAACACAAATTTACTTAATACTTACTGTTTTTCCAATATTATTAATGAGACAACTTTAATAAAAACTTAGAAATTAGGAGAGAAGTTTTCTTTGTTATGAAAAGAATTTAAAATATTTAATACTTCATCACTGGAGTCTGTAAGGTGAAATAATTCTAAATCTTTTTCACTGATATTTTTATTTTGTTTTAATAAAATTTCTTTAATCCAGTCAAAAAGTCCAGACCAAAAATCAGATCCCACAAGTATTATTGGGAATCTTTCAGATTTATGAGTTTGAATTAAAGTAATTGCTTCAAAAAACTCATCAAGTGTTCCGAATCCACCAGGCATTACAACAAAACCTTGCGCATACTTGACAAACATAACTTTTCTGACAAAGAAATAGTCAAAATTAAGTTTTTTGTCACTATCAATGAATTCATTATCAGTATGTTCAAACGGTAGGTCAATACATAGTCCAACGGACTTCCCTTTTTCATTTTTTGCACCTTTGTTGGCTGCTTCCATTATGCCAAAACCACCACCAGTAATAACACCATATCCATTCTTTACAATTTTTGATGAAATTTCTTCTGCAAGTTTATAATATTTGTCGCTTGGCTCAGTTCTGGCAGATCCAAAAATTGAAATACAAGGTCCGATAGCACTTAGCTTTTCATATCCTTCAACAAATTCTCCCATAATTTTAAAGATTGACCAGGAATCATTTGTTTTAGTTTCATTCCATTTTTTATTGTGATTTTTATCCATAACCTCATAAATTTAGTTCTTTTTTTAAGAAATTAGAGGTTAAATTATTTTTAAGTTTAATAAAACGATCAATAAATCCTTGAAATAATAAATTACCTCCATTTTCGCCACCTTCTGGACCAAGATCTATCACATAGTCAGCTTTTTTAATTATATCAAGATTATGTTCTATTATTAATACCGTATTACCTTTATTGATTAAGGAGTTTATTACTTCAAGCAAAACTCTTATGTCTTCAAAGTGTAGTCCTGTTGTTGGTTCGTCTAGGATATATAATGTATTTCCTGTATCTCTTTTGCTTAGCTCTGTTGCAAGTTTTATTCTTTGTGCCTCACCTCCAGAAAGGTTTGTGCTTTGTTGACCTAGGGTTAAGTATCCAAGTCCAACATCTTCAATTGTCTTTAATTTTCTGTAAATTTTAGGAATATGATTAAAAAACTCAACCGCTTCGGTGATTTCCATCTCTAAAATATCATTTATTGATTTTCCTTTGTATTTAACTTCTAATGTTTCACGATTGAATCTTTTTTTCATGCAACTGTCACATTCAACAGAAACATTTGGTAAAAAATTCATTTCTAATAATTTTAATCCAGCCCCCTTGCATTCTTCACATCTTCCACCAGGAACATTAAAGCTGAATCTTCCTGGCTTATATCCTCTTATAACTGATTCATTTAATTTAGAATACAATGATCTTATTTCATCAAAAACTCCAGTATAAGTCGCTGGGTTACTCCTTGGTGTTCTACCAATTGGTGACTGATTAATTGTTATAACTTTATCAATTGTTTCCCAACCAGAAATTTTCTTGAAGGGTAAACATTTTCTTTCTGTTTTGTAAACTAAATTATGGATTGAAGGAGAAATAGTTTCATTAATCAATGTAGATTTTCCACTTCCGGAAACACCAGTTATAACATTCAAACAATTGAGTGGAAATTTTACTGAAATATCTTTTAAATTATTTCCAGTACAACCCAGAATTGAAAGGAAATTACCATTTCCTTTTCTATAATTTTTACTTTTTTTTATTTCTAATTCGTGATTTAAATATTTTGCTGTTAACGATTTAGATTTTTTAAGATTTTTTAAATTTCCGGAAAACATGATTTTACCACCATTTTTTCCAGCACCTGGTCCAATATCAATAATATGATCAGACTGGGTTATTATGTCTTTATCATGTTCCACAACAATAATGGAATTTCCAATTTCTTTGAGCTTTTTCAAAGAATTAATAAGTTTTTGATTATCGCTTTGATGTAGTCCAATACTGGGTTCATCTAAAATGTATAAAACTTCAGTAAGCTGTGACCCAATTTGTGATGCTAATCGAATTCTCTGACTTTCACCGCCAGATAATGATTTAGATGTGCGGTTTAGTTTTAAGTAACCTAGACCAACATTGATTAGAAAGGAACATCGATCACAAATTTCTTTAATAATTTCTTTTGCGATGATTTTTTTTCTTGGAACCAAACTTTTCTCAATATTTCTCACCCAATCATAAAGATCTTTAATTTCCATCTCAACTACATCATTAATATTTATATTTCCTATTCTAAAGAATAATGACTCTTTTTTAAGTCTGGAGCCTGAACAGTCATGACATGTATCTTCTTTCAAAAAATTACTTGCCCATCTCTTTAGTCTAATGGAATCATTAGAATTATACTGATTCTCAATATAATTGCATATTCCATCAAAGCTAATTGAGTAATCAATATTTACTCCTATAAAATTATTTGGTATGACAATTTTATCTTTCAACCCATATAAAATTGCATTTAGAGATTTGGTTGGTATATTTTTAATTGGATCATCCATTGAGAACTTAAGCTTCTTAGAAATCAAATTTATTTGTTTGTAAACCCAGGATTTTTTATTAGATACTATAGAAATACCGCCATTGTTAATTGATTTATTTTTGTCTGGAATTATTTTATTAATATCAACTGATTTATTAAATCCGATCCCTTTACAAGTTTTACATGAACCCCTCGGAGAATTAAAAGAAAAGTTATTAGGTTCAGGAATCTCATAGGAAATACCTGAATCCTCACACATCAAGTTCAAACTAAAAAATTTTGCCTCTTCATTTTCAATATCTATGATCAAAATTGATTTATTACCATGTGATAGACATGTTTCTATGCTTGATTTAAGTCTTTTTGACTTATTTTCATTATTTGATAGATGAACTTTGTCAATTACAATTTCAATATCATGATTTTTATATCTTTCTAAAGATGTGTTATTATTTATATCCATGATTTTTCCATCAATTCTACATTGGGTGTATCCTTTTTTAATAATTTGCTGAAATAGTTCTTGATAATTTCCTTTTCTAGATTTCACAACAGGAGCCAATAATATTATTTTCTTTTGATCAAATGTTTGTTTTATAAAATCAACTAATGACTCTAAATTGTAGCTAACCATTTTCTTATCAGTTATGTAACTGTAAGCATCAGAGCACCTTGAAAACAATAAACGCAGGAAATCATATATCTCAGTTGTTGTTCCAACTGTAGATCTGGGTGATTTATTGACAGTTTTTTGTTCAATTGAGATTACCGGTGATAAACCAGTAATTTTATCAACTTCAGGCCTATCTAATTTTGATAGGAATTGTCGAGCATATGCTGAAAAAGTTTCAACATATCTACGCTGACCTTCTGCATAGATAGTATCAAATGCTAAGGACGATTTTCCGCTTCCTGAAAGCCCTGTAATAACAACTAAATTATTTCTTGGAATGGTAACAGAAACATCTTTCAAATTGTTTGAATTAGCGGAATAAATTGATATAACATCTTTATTTTTCATGTTATTCAAAATCCGATTGCATAATCATTGCCTCTGTTATCTGAGCCACCTTCAAAGCATCCACATTCTAACGCAAGAATTCCATCCACTCGACCGTAGGGGCTGACAATTTCCAAATCGTAACCATCATTTTTAAGACCAGTTAATAACATTTCATTAAATTTATTTTTTTCAATTTTTATCACATCAGGGAATAATTGATGATGAAATCTTGGAGAATTAACTGACTCCTCCATACCCATACTAAATTCATGTACATTCAAAATTGTTTGGACGACAGAAGTGATAATTGTTGATCCACCAGGTGTCCCAACTGCCATGTAAAAATTATTATTTTTTTCTATGATCGTTGGACTCATGGAGCTTAACATTCTTTTTTCAGATTGAATACTATTAATCTCCCCACCAATAAGACCATAAATATTAGGATGTCCAGGTTTAATCGCAAAATCATCCATTTGATTATTTAAAAAAATCCCTAATTCATCGCAAAATAATTTAGATCCAAAAGAACTATTTAGTGTAGTAGTGGCAGAGACAGAATTACCAAAAGGATCAACAATGGAATAATGAGTGGTTTCTGTACTTTCCATTATTTCTGCATTAATCGAATAAATTTCTTCAATTGGTGTAGGTTTTTGAAAAGAAAATTGCTTCATTTTTTTACTTAGGTAATTATGACTGGTAATTTTCTTGTATGGAATATCATTAAAATCTGGATCACCAAGAAATATTGCACGATCTGCATAACTTCTTTTAAATGATTCAACTAAAAGTTTTATATAGTCAGATGAATTATGGCCTAATTTATTTAAATCATACGGCTCTATCATTTTCATAATTTGGTTTATACATATTCCTCCACTAGATGGTGGAGGCATTGAAATAATTTTGAGATCATCATATTGAAAGGTTATTGGAGTTCTCCAAATCGCATTGTATTTTTCAAGGTCCTTTGAGGAAATTATTGAACCTTTATTTTCTAAAAACTTAGTAAGTTTTTTAGATGATTCCCCTTTGTAAAACTCATCAGGTCCATTTTGCATAATTCTACTAAGTAAATTTGAGAGCTCGATATTTTTAATTGTATCTCCTGTTTTGTATTCCTTAGAATATATTGAACTTGCAGAATTAATTCTTCTAATTTCAGGTAAGTGTTTTTTTAATCTTTTACTTTGTTGATCATTAATTTTATAACCATTACTGGCTAATGCAATTATGGGTTTAAAAATTTCTTCAATGGGTAATGATCCAAATTTTTCATGTACTTTGAAGATACCAGCTATAGTCCCAGGAATTCCAATTGAAAGAGCACCATGTGTACTAGATTTTGGAATGATTTCATTTTCCTCATTTAAAAACATTTTTTTTGTAGCTTTTATTGGTGCTTTTTCTCTGTAATCTAATGATCCAACAGAACCATCACTGAGCCTATAAACCATAAAACCGCCTCCACCCAAATTTCCAGCAGATGGGTAAACTACTGCAAGAGCAAGTTCAGTTGCAATCATTGCATCAAATGCATTTCCACCCATTTTCATCATCATTAATCCTATT
>MDSV01006702.1_pt1 | contig 22369 bp, 20 predicted proteins | sample 810851 | NCBI WGS metagenome assembly MDSV01 (sample SAMN05326640, study PRJNA326480) | marine metagenome | isolation source: seawater | place: Atlantic Ocean: North East | collected 2012 | reverse complement strand
TTTCTATTGTGATAGACATCGAAGTATCAAACATGTAATATTTCTCTGCAGCTGCTAAAACTGATTCAAGAGCCCGCACTTCGCCGTGGCCGTAGACATTGTTTTGACGGTTCTTTGTTACAAGATTTTGTGCATCATTATCATCGCATCCATCAATTCCGGCAGGATCGCCCATGTATGTGCAAGCACGATATTCTGCAGTTTCCTGCATGAAATTTCTAACCTCAAATGGACTCAAGGCTGGATTTGCTTGTAACATTAAAGCAGCAACTCCTGCTGCTCCTGGAGTCGCCATTGAAGTTCCTGAAAAGGCGGTATAACCGTCACCCGTATTGTGGGCTACAGACATGACATCAGAACCGACATAAGCAACGTTTGGTTTGACTCTGTTTTCCTCGGTTGGGCCTTGGCTTGAGTAAGCTGCAATGGATGAATCCTTGTCAAGAGCACCCACTGTAATTGCATCCTCTGCACTACCGGGAGTTCCAATTGTTCCTCTACCTGCTGAATTCCCTGCTGCAATGAATAATGTGATGTCATTGTAGACCATTTCGTTAGCCATTCGATTTACGCTATCTTCTTCTGAGGATTGCCATTCGATAATTCCGAAAGCACCGAGTGACATTGAAGCGACTCTGATATTGAATTGGTAGCGGTTATCTATGGTCCACTGCATTCCGGCCATGACAACGGCAAAGGAGCCTGAGCCACCTGAATCTAGAACTTTTACTCCAACCAATTTTGCTTGTGGAGCCATTCCTGGATTCTCATATGTTGGAGCACCAGTTCCTGCAGTAGTTCCCGCGCAGTGTGAGCCATGACCTTGGTCATCATAAGGGAATACTTCAGTACCGTTGGTTAAACTTGGATTATTGACAGGATCATAAAATGCTACAACTTTGGGATCATTTGTTTCTGGGTCGTCATCTTGGTCGTCAAGACTTGCATGAGCCCCGTCAATTCCTGTATCAATGATTGCAACTGTAGTTCCCGAACCATCGTAACCAGTTTCAGCCCAAGCAGTATCTACTCCATGTAATGTGACAGCATCACCATTATGAATGGTCATTATACCATCCAATTCCAACATGACCACTCCAGGAAGTGTTGTGGTTTCTTCAAGCAATGAAACTGGTATTCTACCAGCTACAGCATCGATACCTGGAAGATACCATTCATGTTCATAATCAACAGATTGCTCAAGCATTTGAACATCAGCAGAATCAGGGGTGTGGTCGAAATCAACAATTATTGGCAAGGTTCCATCTTCCAAAAGAATTGGATTATCGAGATGGAGTTCAATCATATCCCCTATCCCGTTTTTGTTCCGGTCGACAGTGGTATCAACCCACCAGCCTTCTTCCTCAACCGTTGACTTCTCAGCATCAACAGGCACTATCGCTCCTATTGATGGTAGAAGCATCAGCGTAATCAAAGCAATCGAAATCACATTACTCATCTTTGTCATACAACTATCCGAATAATTACTGATTAATCAATAATTGGTCTCTTAGCACATTATTTGTTAACCAGTCAATCTCGCCAAGTAGCATATTCTTCATTTGAAATTTCTTCCATCGAGGATTCTGCACTGGGGTAAGCGCCCCAGTAAGATTCACGCATCTCTTGGTTTGCAGACATACAGGCTTCAACATCAGAGGGCCTATCGCCAAGAGATGAACTTTGATTGAGGTGCGCGATTATTGGTTCGATGTTGGAAAGGTTGACTAATCCCCAACCAGTTTGAGTACATGGCAGAACTGGAGAAATAGGCATAGTTCCAGATGTTGGATCCCAACCAAAATCAGGATACCAAGCTGAGAGATTAATTGCTTCTCTAAGTTGGGAATTTGAAACTGTGAAGTTATCACCTGTAACGAGCATACCCGCTCGCTCTTCAGATGCTCCAGAACCGTTATCTCCAAATTCTTGCCTAAGACTTTGCAGTACGAAAGAGATAATTCCAGCAGTTCTTGGTGTAGCAAAAGAGGTCCCTGAGGTTTCATGATATCCTTCTATGTCATCATGATTAGGAAGAAATTGTGTCCAGTCAGCTGAAATATCTGGATACGAACCAGACATTATTTCCTTTTGGTCGTCTCCTTCCTCAGCATATCCAGCAATACCAATTGACCAAGGTGGCCCTGCTGTTGCATCTTGAATTGCTGGTGAAGGAGAATTGTCGGCTGCGCCAGTGTGCAACTTATGCTTTTCAACTACAGCAACTTTTGTGGCATCTTCAATGCCAGGAACCGGAATTGAACCTATTGCCCCAAACGATGTTGAAATGACATCGACCAATGGCTGGTTTGCTGCAGCTAAAACTGCAGTATCTGAAAACCCTTCAACAAAGAAAATAACCGCATCAGGGTTTGCATCGATGACAGAACCTGTCACTGCCGTACCATGGCCATCAGATGGATCATCCAATATTAGAATCCCACCGTCGCCATCGGGGGAGGTACCGATAATTTTTGTTCCAGGAAAATAAACGATGTCTGAAGTTGTTAGATTGTCCCAACAACCTGTTCTATCAGCATCATATCTTTCCTGCCACGTTCCATTGAAAGTTAATTCGCAGACTTTGTTGACTCCAAGGTCATCAAGAAGCCATTGTGGATAGGTTTCGTTAGTTCGGAAGTGGTCGTGATAAACATTGATTCCCGTATCGATTGGAGCTATTACAGAAAAAGCTCTCCAATCGTTTGATTCGTTTTGTGGCATGGAATTTGAAATAGTGCCTTCATCTGGAGAATAAGCAATTGCCAAGAATAGCGCGCTGATTAAAATTGAAGCGATAAGCAGGCCTGCAAAAACATTGCGAGAAGAATCGTCGCCGATTAATTCAGCCTCCAATGCCTCCGCCATGAGTGACTGTTGCGCCTTTGTTAAATCAATATAACTAAACAATGGGCAATTAATAACAATCTAAATTGGTTATATTCAAGCAAGAGAAATTATTGCATTAGTCATGGAGGGTGATTTTTCAACACAACATCTCCCCTTCCCAATGCCCTCTAGAAAGCATACACTCTCTCAAGAATGGCGAGATCTAACTTTTATGCACTGGGAAGTTGACGCTGAAAAATTGAAACCGCATCTTCCAAAAGGTCTAGAGATTGATACTTTTGAGGGAAAGGCCTACGTTGGAATTGTTCCGTTTGTTATGAAAAATGTTAGACCAACTTGGTTCTTCAGCACTCCGTTTGTATCCACATTCCCCGAGTTTAACATTCGAACATATGTAACTAAAGATGGAATTCCCGGGGTATTTTTCCTAACATTAGAAGCAAAAAGCCTCGTAACTTGTAGTTATGCTCCCAAGGCCTATGGGCTTCCTTACAGGTACGCTAAAGCCAGGGTAAAAAAGCATGGTGAAATTGTCAATTGGCACAGTTCCAGAAACAATGGAAGATTGAAATTAACTGGGAGTACCGAAATTAATGGCGAGCAAAAACAAGCAAAACAGGGTACTTTGGAAGAATTTCTATTCGAGAGATATAGTTTGTATACAAACAAAAATGGAAAAATTATGAGAGGTTATACACACCACAAAAAATGGGATTTCCAATCCGCAAAAGTAACTATAACTGAAAATTCACTTACCGAAAGTTTTGATCTCGGAATTAAAAAATTGCTGTCTCCCGAGATTGTTCATTTTTCATCCGGCGTTAGAGTGAGAACTTATTCTATAGAAATTGCAGAACGTATTGGAACAGACATAAACAGAGATTACTTGTTTCTAGATGGCGATTGTGGCCTATGTCATAGACTTGCTACTTTTATGGATAAAAGGATGAGAAAGGGTGCTAATATTGGTTACCGACCCAATAGTTCAGATGATGCCAAACGAGTGATTGGATCAATGCCATCGAGATACATTAAATCCGATACTGTGTACTTGATTAGAAACGGTAAACCGTATATGAAATCTAGTGCTGCAATAAGATGTCTACTATACATGAAGTGGCACTACAGAATCCTTTTCCCATTCTGTTGGATTGTACCCTTGCCATTAAGAAACATAGCATACAACATCGTCGCTCGATTTAGACACAAAATATTCAAGCGTCCACAGGTTTGTTCATTCAGAATTGACTGATTCAAACATGATATTGAACTTTAATGGGCCGCCGTTTTGAAATGTGAAATCGTCTAGGAGTATGTATGGACGACAAGAGTCAGCGTATGGTTTGGATCGACTTAGAAATGACTGGACTTGATATTGATCGAGAATCAATCATTGAAATTGCTACAATAATCACAGACAGTGAACTGAATATTATTGCACAAGGGCCAAACTTAGCTGTAACTGTTTCAGAAGAATTACTTGCCGGAATGGATGAATGGAATACTACCCATCACAACCAAAGTGGCCTCGTTGACAGAATAAGAAATGAAGGCGTATCAATATTTGAAGCGCAGCAACAAACCCTTGAGTTTCTCAAAAAATGGGTAAGCCCAAATTCGGCGCCATTGTGTGGCAATAGTGTGTGGAATGATCGAAGATTCCTTGACAAAGAAATGCCTCTTGTAGCTGATTATTTGCATTATAGAATGGTTGATGTTTCAACGGTCAAAGAATTAGCGAGAAGATGGTATCCTGATGTCGAAAAATATCCGAAGAAACTATCTCACTTAGCATTGGATGACATATTAGAATCAATAGAAGAATTACAATACTTCAGAGAAAGAGTGTTTCAAAACTCAATTTGAGTCTCGCCAGTTTTTGTCTTCAGGAGAAACTCCTTTCGATAATGAAAGTATTTGTGCAGTTACTGCAATAGCAATTTCTTCAGGCGATTCTGCACCGATGTTAATGCCAATTGGACATATTACTTGATCCAATAGTTGAGTTTCAATTCCTTGATTTTGTGCTTTTTGGGAAAATGATTGCCACTTACTGCGACTACCTATGACGCCAATTCTAGGAAAGTTTTGGCCATCTAGATTTGTATTATTTTCTTGGCATAGTTTGAGCAATCCCAACAATCTATCTTGATCTTCAGACCAATCATGGCCTAATAACAAGATATCAGAGAATCGCTTGATTGAATCCGATGTCTCATTTTTGAGAAAATCGCTAACAGATGAGTGTATCAGTTCATTGGCATCCGGGAACGCGATTACATCACAATATTTTGACCTTGAATCCGTTACTGAATGATTCCAATTCAGCGATACAATGGTTTTTGCAAGTGAATTAGCACAGTGACCGCCGCCCATCATAAGTATGTGCGGTGGAGGGACTATCATTTCAATTGACACTGTTACTCTACCCCCGCAGAGTGAATCTAAAGGTTGTACTTCATAGCCCTTCGCACCTTTGTTTAAACCAAATGTTTGAACTTCACCAAAAGGTTCATGATAATCTGCAAGTATTTCTTTACACCTGCCAATCACTTTCAATTCTAGCCCTGCCCCACCAATTGTTCCATGCATATCATCAACTGATTCAGCGATTGCAAGCCTTGCCCCAACTTTACCCGGTACACTACCAGAGGTCTGAACAACGCTAGCAATTACCACCTTTCGCCTCTGCGCTAACTTGTCGACCGCCCAAGCCAGCGTCTGTTTCGTCATGTTCCGGGCTAATCTTCTTCACACATACTTTTTGCGTTTCAAAGTTCATCGAAAAATTGTGAATTTTCAGACAATTCCAATAAATCTTCAGGGGAATCAATATTCAATGATAACAGTGCACCGACAACTTCGATGTTGTCAAATTTAACTAAGTCTCTTAATGGAATATCGTCAGGCGCATTTATGATATTAAGTAAGTCACTCTTTACTAGATTCACTGGATGTCCTTTATTCCCGCTTTGAGACAAGCATGATGAATTATTTGCTTGGAAAAGTTGTGTGACATGAGATGATTTCCAACCTGGCCTATCTATTGGTGCCATAATCACAGAGTTTGGTAATCGCCCTAATTCTGCTATTATTGAATTGAGAGCCACCTTTAGACTGCCTGTTCTACCATTTTCTGGACTGTTATTAACTACAACAGTTGCACCTTTTGAATTCATTACAGAATCAAATTGTAGTTCCTTGTTAGCAACTATTACTACTGGATTACAACCAGCAAATAATAACCTATCTACGGCATGAGTTAACAGCGTTTTGCCATTAACTTGAATCAATGATTTTGGCTCTCCAAGACGTGTGCTATAGCCACTGTTGAGAATAATCGCAGGTATTGATTTTGTCAAAAATTACACCTCGATTTCCCTGGGTTTCAGAAATCTTTGGTTATTTCACGTCCAATTATCATTCTTTGTACTTGAGAAGACCCTTCATAAATCTGCATAACCTTAGCAGCCCTCATCAATCGAGCAACAGGGTATTCTTCAGAATAACCATATCCGCCGAATACTTGTACTGCATCAGTAGACACTTCCATTGCTGTATCAGCCGCAAAACGTTTGGCATGAGCGGCTGACTCAGTATTACGAATTCCTTGATCTGATTCAAAGGCAGATTTCCATGTAAGCATTCTTGATGCTTCAATTTTAGTTTTCATATCGGCTAACATGAATTGAATTGCTTGATGCTTATGCAACGGCTTTCCAAAAGTCATTCTTTCATTCGAATATTGTAGAGCGTGTTCGTATGATGCTCTCGCCAATCCTGTTGCATGCGCAGCAATATTTGGGCGGCTCAAATCAAATGCTTTCATTGCATTCATCCAGCCACCTGATTCACTTGCACCAACTAGTTGGTCTTTGTTTACTCTAACATTATCGAACACAATTGACCTTGTATCTGAGCACCTTTGACCCATATTCGTTTCTTTTTTACCCAATGAAAATCCTTCTGCATCTTTTTCAACTATGAATCCAGACATTCCACGATAGCCTGCATCAGGGTCTGTTTTTGCTAGAACGAAGAAGAAATCTGAATACCCTGCACCAGTTATCCACATTTTCTCGCCATTAATCACATATTCATCTCCATCGAGAATCGCTGTTGTCTTACACGCAGCGACATCTGAACCTGCACCTGGTTCAGTAACGGCATAAGAAGCGAGTTGTCCTTCTTCAGCGACCTTTCTAAGCCAGATTTCTTTTTGTTCTTCGGTTCCACCAGTAATTAATGGTGCACAAGCTAGTGCCGTAGCATATGCAGCAGTAGCAAAACCAGGGTCGCCCCAAGCAAGTTCTTCATTGACAAGGACTTCCTCAATACATCCTAATCCCATACCACCGTATTTTTCTGGAATGTGTAAGTTAAGAATACCCATTTCGTGGGCTGATGAAATAGCTTCCTTAGGGTACTGCGAATTTTCATCCCAATGTTCAGCATTAGGTCTTACCTCATCAATAGCAAATTCACGTGCCAGGTCTCTAAGACCTTCTTGCATATCGTCTAGTTTGAAGTTGACCATGACAATCCGAAAAGGTGGGGGGTTAAGATTTCATGGTTTAGAATCCTACACGTCTAAAGTATTCACAAACGCCAAGGAACATAAAATATAACACGATCAATATGATACCTTCCCACTTTCTAAATTCGTACGAAGTCCTCATGAGTAGTAATGCTACTGCCGTACTTATTATCGAGGCTGGAAGAATTACCAGCATTATCATGTCTGCACCTGCATCAGTAAGGTATAGCGGATGGACTGTTGATGCGATGCCAATTGACAATAATGGATCTGTAATATTCGACCCAATTAGTGTCCCTATAGCAACACCTTGAGAACGCTTGGCAGCCATAAATGCAATTGTTAATTCCGGTAGTGATGTTCCTAAACCAGAAACTACAGTACCAATAATTGAATGAGGAATATCCATTTCATAAGCCAAATCGCTGGCATTTACCACTAAATGATGGGCGGCAAAAACAGCTAATGCGAGTCCAATAAGGACCATCACAAAATAAGCCGCCCCAGACCATGACAAACTGCGTAATTCAATTGATTCGGCCTCACCACTATTTTCTTCATCCATTATCTCTTTTCTATTGTACAATAGCCAACTTATGTAAGCGATATAAAGGCTCGATAAAATTATGCCTTCCAACCTCGTGATGCCCTCGTCTGTAATCAGGAAGAAGGTCATCAAAAGCAAAGATAACATCATTATTAAACCATCACGATTAAGCCAAGATGGCCTGATTTTTAGGCCCTTAGCAAGAGCGACGAAGCCCAAAATTAAGGTGATTTGAACTAATACTGAACCCAATATCCCGCCTATAGCAAAGTCTGCTACTTCAGGAGTCTTCTCTACATTTAGGGCAGAAGTAGAGGTAACTAATATCTCAGGGAGTGAAGTACCAATTGAGACAATGGTCAATCCAATTACTACTTCTGGAATGCCACCTCTCATAGCTAAACCCTTGGCGCCTTCAATGAAGAAATCAGCAGACACCACTAATAATCCAAGAGCGAGTATTAGGATAATCACAGAATAGAGAATATTACTTCCTCCTAGATTTGCTGATAATATTTGGCTTCCAACTATTGCTAGAAACAGTGTTGCTAGGATAAGTAGGGTGTTAAATTGAAGCAGTTGAGGGATTCCCATCAACTTACCCTCCTGCGCCATAACGGTGCGTGTAAGTTTGACTTATTCACAATTATGTAGAATATATATAACGAGATAAATGGATTAACTTGATTGTTTTGGGAGTATCATGCGAAAGGAATTCTTATCGGAATTCTTTGGAACTTTTTTCATGGTTTTCATCGGCTGTTTTGCGGTTAAAAAAGGGCACTCAAGCCCCATAGTCGCTTTTGCCTTTGGTTTAGCCGTATGTTTAGTCATTCTTATTTCTCGTCGATTTAGTGGAGCACATATTAATCCTGCAGTTTCTATTGCATTTACTGTTACTGGCGAGTTAGAGCGACGGTTACTCCCAGCATATATCATTGCTCAATTAGCTGGAGGATTGCTCGCCGCACTAATTCTCGGTGAATATGGTGCTACAGAATTATCAACAAATTACAGTTTAGGAATTAGTATTGAAGTTTTTATCACATTCTTGCTTATGTTTGGCATTTATCTCACTATTTGGCATACCAATAACGATGCATATGTGGCAATAATTGTAGGAACAATCGTAGGACTATTGGCATTTTACTTTGGCCAATATACTGGGGCATCGATGAATCCTGCAAGGACATTTGGTCCAAATATGGTCGCAGGCGCTATCAGTCAAATACCAATTTACTTTGCAAGTACAATTATTGGTGGTTTAATAGCAGCATTTTGCGCCAAGAAATTACATAAATCGTATCAATCTTGATTGGGATTTAATTCAAAAGGTATTGGCGCCTGGTATTACCATGTCCGAGAAGCGAGTTATCCGCAAATTGAAGAAACTTGCTTCGAGAATTAATAGTAAAATCGAATCTGTAAGAGATGAAATGGACGACCTTGAGATTGAATTTGAACTACTACAACAACACATCGCTAAGTTAGAAGGGCAAGTCAGACAAACCACAACTAGCACTGATGAAGTTACAGTAATCCTCGAGGATGAAGATGAGGAAGATGAGATCGATCTCGAGAACACAAGTGCTGTTGGTGTTCCGAGAAAATTCTAATCAATTTTCGCTTAGCATTTTTGCCAATCGTTGTGATATTAAATCGCCAACCATGCTGCATGTTGAATCACCGCCAAGGTCGTATGTCAAATGCTTACCCTCTGCCAAGTGAGCAGACACACTTGATTCGATTGCGGTTGCAACATCCAGTATCTCTTGGCTGTTGTTTTTCCTGCCTAGCCAATCCATCATCATTTGAATTGAGTTAATCGATGCAATAGGATTGACTTTATTCATACCGGCATACTTTGGTGCAGAGCCGTGAACTGGTTCGAAGAATGCGTGATTATCACCAATATTTCCTGACCCTGCCATGCCCATTCCACCTTGAAGAACTGAGGCTAAATCTGTAGCGATATCGCCAAACATGTTGGATGTAACAACTACATCATAATGTTCTGGAATTCTAGTTAACCATTGAGTAAATGCATCGATATAGCCATAATCTGTAGAAATACTAGGATAACTTCCTGCGACTTTGTCAAAAGTTCTTCTAAATAGTTGACAGCCTCTTGTTACGTTACTCTTGTCAATACAGGAAACCCTACTGACTCCATCTAATGGCGCACCATTTCTCGTTTTTGAAATCTCGAATCCCATTTTTACTAATCTCTCAGTTCCATGAGATGATATTGGTCTAGGGTCATATACTACTTCACCGTGTAAGTCGGGAAATTCTACTTCTGGTATGACATATTCATCCAAGCCTTGAGCACGATTTGAGGCGCGCTTGAGTAAAGAATGATACAGCCCCTCGGTATTTTCTCTCAGTATAGTCATGTCAACCATTTCTGGCTCCCAGATCTGCCTAAACTTACCGTGTACTTTGTGCATTACTCCTTCAAATAACTTAACTGGCCTTACATTAGCATACAGATCCAGGCCAGACCTTAGACCCAAAATTACCGAGCCACCAGCTAAATCGCCGTTTGACAAGTAAGCCCCTGGATGGCCAATGGCTCCTAGGAAAATTGCATCTGCCTCATCACGACAGAATTCAAATGAGCCTTCTGCCCACTCTTCACCGGTTTCCTTGTAATTTTGGCCACCGCACGCTATGTCGGTCAATTCAAACCCTATGTTGGTGTTTTGACTGATCGTTTCAAGGATTTTTTGCGCTTCTAGAGCAACTTCTCGCCCTGTTCCGTCGCCGGGTAGTATCGCAATACGGAAGTCGCTCATGATTGCTCCACTAGCAACTGGTAAATGAACGAAACTGTCCAAATTTAAAGAATAAAATTGAGAATTTATAAACCAACACAAAATCTAGTTACAAGATGTTCGCAAAATTTCCACAACATGCTCAACCGAGGGAATTGTATAATTTTCAAGTGGTGGTGAAAATGGCACAGGTGTATCAAGTGCTCCAATTACACAGGGGGTAGATTCTAAGGCATAAAAGCAAGATTCTAGAATACGGCTTTGAATTGTATGACCCAAACCACCACTCCACTGTCCTTCTTGTAGAATAACTAGTCTGCCTGTTCTCATCACTGAATCAATACAAGTTTGTGCATCGAATGGAATGATTGTCCTCAAATCAATTATTTCGACTTCGATATCTTCATCCGCTAATATTTCAGCTGATTGATTGGCAACATGCAGCATTGCACCCCATGTGACAAGAGTAACATCTCTACCGCCTCTAACAACTTCAGCCTTACCAATTTTGTAAGAATTATGTTCTGCAATAGCATCATTGACGCTCTTAGTGTCAACTTTTTGATTGATATTTTGGCCCCAACCGGTTAAACCGCCTCTTAAGCCATACAATCCAATATGTTCCAACATAATAACAGGGTCTTTGATTTCTGCTGCTTCGACAAGTAAATCATAAGCATCTTGTGGTGTACCCGGAGCTAGAACAATAATTCCAGGATCATTAGCGAACCATGATTCTATCATATTAGCGTGGAATGGTCCAGAACGAGTTTTGGCTCCTAAAGGAATTCTAATTGTCATTGGACAATCTGCACCCCAACGCCATCTAAGCATAGCCGCGTTATTGACCAAGGCATTAAATCCGAGAGCGGCAAATCCGCCAAACTGTATCTCAACCATTGGTCGCATTCCTGATAATGCCGCACCTGTACCCGTGTGGACAATTATAGCCTCACACAGAGGCATGTCTACTAGTTTATCACTATGCCCAGCGTTTTTCAACGCAATATTCATACCAAAAGCACCAGCAACTTCCATATCTTCTCCAATGAAAACACAATCATCACCATAACGATTTGCAATATCTACCATCGCTTGCTGTATTGCTCTAGCATAAGTCCAACCGCCCTTTTCTGAATATTCTAGAGTAGTTTGTCCAACCCCTAATCGCGGTGAAGTGAAATCTGTAGAACTACTTTGTAGTCTTGAAAGATGGTCTTGATGAGTGTCCGCGTCGCTAATACTGGTTACTCCCTTGGTGACAGTTTCAGGCTTAGGCCAATCCATTTGAAGGAGTTTCTCTCTATCATTATCAACTAACAATCTCTCTTCTTGTTCAATCGATTCTATTGACTCTAGAGGAATTCCTAAATCTAGCATCAATTGTTTGTGAGTTGAAATTGGATCTTTAGCGGCCCAATAGTCCAATAGACTTCTATCGACATATCCAGGAGGAGTCCCGGATTCACTCCCCAAGTATAGGTCATCGTGATGATGAGCATGTCCGCAACCACGCATAGTTTCGACATGAATTAGAGTTGGGCCGCCCCCCTCTAGCGCAAATTCTCTTGCGCATGCAACGCTTGCGTACCATGATGCAGGGTCTGAACCATCAATTGTCCAACTTGGGAAGCCCATCGCTTTGGCTTTATCCGCCCAAATTTCAACTCCTGATTGATTAATTGTGGTCGTGTCAAGGGCGATTTGATTATTTTGTAAGATGTAAGTTATTGGCAGGCCGCGAGTTCCTGCGAGGTTAAGTGCCTCCCAAAATTCCCCAGATGATGAAGCACCCTCTCCTATACATGCAACATGGAAACGATCCATTTTCTTCTGCCACGCTGCAAAAGCCAAACCCGTCATGGTTGCGCTAGCAATTGGTAGAGGAGCAGTCGGTGGTAGAACTCCTACATGCCATGCACCGATGTGTAAATCTCTACCTCCTGAATCAGTCCATCCACCATTTTGATTAGAGCCGACTTTGCCCAAATTTGCTGCCATTACTGCTAATGGAGTATCACCCATTGCCAACGATAATCCAACATCTCTTATCATTGGGGCAACCAAATCTCCATCATAACCTTGCCCTGGCTTGGAATCAATACTTGAATGCTCATTTCTGTTGAGTGCAGTTGCAACAGCTACTACTGCTTCCTGCCAAGTAGAACGGAAACCTTTACCGCCAAATTTACTTCCATCGGGAGTTTCAATGCCATCGGTAAAAATTTCTTTCAATGCTTCATCCATATACCTTGTACGAGACATATTACGCTGCCATTCTAATCTCTGTTCAAAAGTCACCGACATATAGTGGGCAAGCCTCCTTAGCATCAATTTCATATCGATAAGGAAATGGGTATTCCTCCTATCGAGAAACACCTCTAAGGTTCTTCTTGGAATAACTTCAGTATCTTTTTCATCGGCCATTTTTACCTCGATTTGTGCGACCAAAGAAGTTTGTAATGAGGTTATGAAACGTTGACAAAATTTGCTCCAAGAAGGGCCTTCAAACTGTTTAGTTCTTGATTCGATTACATGATCCCAAATATCCGAAACCAATGGAATTCTTCCATCATGTTGCTGAGCAACAAACAGCAATACTTCTCGCTTTGCTGCATCGACAAGCAAGGGTTGAGTGAATTCTAACTTTGCTTTAGGCGACCAATCTGAGCCAAAAATATCCGGAAGGTCACTCTGCGCCATGTGTCTAGCCACAGGAAACTCCCATACAAATTGAACGATACAAATTAATCAGACTCAACCCTGTTATTTACTGCCTTCTTTGTCATTCTAGCAATTAACATCGTAACTAAAATTGAGGCGATTACTCCAATGATCAAAAGAACTGTACCTGCTGGAGATTTAGCAAAACCATCCATTCCTTCGCCGCTGAATACCAATTTACCTGCTGCCAGTCCAAAATAGGCATAAGCAAGAGAATAAACGATACTGGAAAGGTTGGATAAAAAGAACACTCGAATAGAAACTGGACTACTCGACATTACATAATTCAACAATTCGTCAGGTAACAGTGGTGAAAGTCTGACTAAAACCGATATTTGCATAGCCTCCTCATTGATGGCAGATTCCAATTTTACCAATCTCTCATCACTAGCCACTATTTGTGAGATATAATCTCGAAACAGCCATCTACCAAGTAAGAATGCAATTAAACCACCAATTAGTGATGCAATGAAATTGACAAGTACAGCCAACCAATATGGGAATAACGCACCTGATCCAACTTTTAGGATAGGAGTCGGCAAAACCATTACTATAGCTAAACTAATCATTAGACAATATATCACAGAAGATAATGGCCCAAGTTCTTCAAACCATTCAATGAAGCCACCAACATCTTGGAAAAAGAAAAATCCTATTATCAACCATATACAGACAATACCTATTGATAAATAAAGCCTCAATCTGCTAGTTTTTTCCTCTTTAATTATAATTTTTGAATCGGAGATCAAAATTACTCCTCCTCTTCAGAGATACCATCAATTGTTTTTATTGTTGGAAATGAAGAAAGCACATCGCCCACCATCTCCGTTATATCCTCAATTTGGGTAATGAGAGTAATGTCTTCAACGGTTCCCGGGCGACCCAAACTCCACATTAATTCATAGACTAGTTCACTTGTTAACCTAGTTAATTTCAATACCTCCGGGTCAACTCCAAACAAATCCTCTTGTGGTCTTAAAGCAACCAAATCAGGCTTTTCATCCAAGACATCATCCATTACCGATTCTATTTCGTCTTGGATAGAGGAGGCTTGCTGTTCAAGAATGGCTTCCATAGTAGTCATGCCGCCTTTCAATTTCTTAGAAACTGCTTTGCCAGAGCCCAATTTCTTCCCTTTACCGATTTCATCATATGATGGACCATCAGATGATTCCTCACCATCCTCGCTGACATTTTGATTGTCTTGCAGTTGTTCGGGGTCAACGTCTTGCACTAAATTGTTTAATGCAATTCTTAGCATTGCTGCCATGGTTGAAGAATCAAACATTTCAGTGACTTCAAGTCCCTCTTCATCCATTTGAACAAGAATTTCATCAATAAAACCTGGATTGATTTTTTCAGGTCCAACCAAACCTTTCAACATCGGCAATGCCCATGTCGAATCACCCATAAGCATGGATACATCGAAACTACCGCCGCCAGAATTTGGACCTTCAACCTCGGCTGGCGGAGGAACAAACTGTTTCCTAGCATGCTTGTTTAATTGTTCAATTAGAACTTTCATATCAATGGGTTTGCCAATTACCTCTGAGATTCCTGCCTTTGCTGCGGAAACAAGATATTCCTGACTGGTATTTCTTGATAGGACTACAATGCGGCACTTGAAAGCAAATTCAGGATCGCCCATTAATCGCTGAGCAGCATCGATTGCATCACCATTTTTCCACTCACCCTCTAGGAGAACTATTTCCGGCATTGTGACTAATGCCGTACCTTCTGCTTGTCTAAGAGTTCCTGCTCTTGTGATATCAAAGCCTTCTCTTTCGAGAGTATTTGCGAGTAGAGTTCTTCGGCCTTCGTTTTCATCTGCAACGATTACCTTAGCCACAATAAACCCCTCCCCTAAATCACCAAAACAATGTCCAACATTTGAACCTCATGCTATATTTAATCTAAACCTGCTAAAAACTAGGCCGTAGTTATACTGCCGGGAGTTAAAGAAAACATCAATATAATTGCTGGAAATTGTGCCTGAGTATCTCCAAGGATTCTGCATCTCCATCTACGGCCTTATTCAATATCAGAGGGTAACAGTTTACTCCAAGCGATTATACCACCATCAAGATTGTACAATTTCTGGCTGTCATATCCGCCCTGTGCTAGATACATTGCAGCCATCTGAGATCGCATACCACTTCTACACAACAATATGATATCATGATCCTTGGGTATGTTATTCACCCTCGACAATATCTCCTCATGAGGCACCTGCAAGTCAGTAAATGAAACGCGCTTTTGTTGATATTCGGCATCTGACCTTACATCAATCAAAAATGGCTTCCAACCATTCGCCTTCTTTTCTTGATATTGAGCAACTGAAAGGTGGTTGAACATATCATTTCCAGTACTCGCCGGTTCATCAATTTCACCGTCACTATTGGGAACTTTTTCACACCAACCATTATCCTCAAACATCTCCCTTACTTCTTCCAAATTTGGCTTTGATTCACCATTCTTGGAATATTTTAATGACTTGAATGTCATTGAGTCTGCATCATATATCAACAATTTACCAGAAAGAGATTGTCCTTTATTGATAATTATCTTGATCGCTTCAGTAGCTTGAATTGAACCTATTACTCCAGGGAGGACTCCGAAAACACCGCCTTCTGCACAAGATGGAATCGCGTTGCTGGGTGGCGGTTCTGGGAATAAATCTCGATAACATGGACCACCTTTAAAATTGAACACACTTGCTTGTCCTTCAAATCTATAGATTGAGCCATATATCCATGGTATTTCGTTAATTTTGCATACATCATCGACAAGATATCTAGTTGGAATATTATCTGTTCCATCAACTACTATATCCCAACCAGTGAGAATCGCATGGGCGTTATCTGGAGATAATCTAGTATTCCATGTTGTTACTTTTATTGATGAATTGATAGACAAAATTTGGGCTTTTGCCGATTCAACTTTTGAAGATCCAACATCTGATTCTGCATGGATGATTTGTCTTTGCAAATTTGACATATCAACTAAATCATCGTCGATGATGCCAATTTCTCCAACACCTGCTGCGGCAAGGTAAAGCAAAACAGGACTACCTAGTCCTCCTGCACCGACCACCAAGATTCTTGATTTGTTAATCAATTGCTGACCTTCGATGCCAACATCTGGAAGAGACACATGTCGTGCGTATCTCTCCATGTCGACCATGAGCAGGCGAGAGTATGCTAATTGATGAATTAACAGGTTGTCAGTGGAGTTTTTCTTCTAACCACTTCTCAGCATCCATTGCTGCTTGACATCCCATTCCAGCAGCGGTAATGGCTTGTTTGTACCTAGTGTCTACTACATCTCCCGCAGCAAATACACCTTCAACAGAAGTCATTGTGTGGTGCTTATGAATAATGTAGCCATTCTCATCAGTTTCAACCTGACCACCTAGGAATCCAGTAATTGGTTTGTGACCTATGGCAATAAATGCGCCTGTTGCAGAAATCTCTTCTGTTGAACCATCTCTCGGGTCCTCTAAAACTGCTCCAGTTAATCCGTTGTCATCTGATAGCCATTCCTTTACTTGTCTAAAAGTTCTGATCTCAATCTTGTCATTATTTGCTGCACGTTCATACATTATGGTGCTGGCCTTGAATACATCTCGTCGGTGGACTAGGGTGACCTTTGAGGCAAATCTAGTCAAGAATGTTGCCTCTTCACAGGCTGAATCGCCACCGCCTATCACTAAGACTTCCTCTTCCTTGAAGAAAGCCCCATCACAGGTTGCACAGGTAGAAATTCCACGGCCCTTCTGTTCTGCTTCACCTGGTGCATTAAGCCAAATTGATTCGGCTCCTGTAGAAATTATGATTGCATTAGCAAGGAATTCTTCTCCTTCCACTGTGACTTTGTATGGACGCTGGGACAGGTCTACTGATTCGACATTTCTATCCTGTACCTCTAGACCGAACCTTTCTGCTTGCTCGCGCAGTTGCATCATCATTTCCGGTCCACCGATTCCTTGAGGATAACCCGGGAAATTTTCTATGTCTGAAGTTAGCATAAGCTGCCCCCCAGACATGTATCCCGCAAACATAAGTGGGTTCAACATTGCTCTTGCAGTATACAATCCTGCAGTATACCCTGCGGGACCTGAACCAATTATTACTACATCCCTAACTTCACTCATCTAATCGCCTGCAAATCAAATAGGAGACACTCACCTATTGAATCTTTACATTGTTTTCCTCAACAACTGCCAAGCAAATCTCTCAAACAATCAATGATTCTTTGGTTTTCAGTCTTGCTTTTTACGGCAAATCTAACATATCTTGAATCGAGAGTCACGCCCATATTTTCTGCATCTCGGATAAATATATCTTGTTGACGACATAGGTTGATGAATTGATTTGATGAATGCGCAACAGAGTCTGGTAATTTAGTCAAGACATAATTTGCAACACTAGGGTATGTTTGGAAACCAAGTTGTATCAGTTGTTGATTTAATTCTACTCGATTTTGATGTACTATTGAATATTGTTCTGCATAATATTGTTGATTGGAAAGCGCAGCAATGGCTCCTATTTGCGCTGGTAAACTTACAGACCAAGGAGGAATAAATCTTCGCAAAAAGGAGGCTTTTGCAGTAACTGCGTAAGCAACCCTAAGGCCCGATAACGCGTAACACTTGCTCATGCTTTTGCAAATAATCAACTCTTCATGTTGAGAGGTTAGTGATTCAAGTGAAATTGCATCCTCTACATACTCGATATATGTTTCATCAACCCAAATCATTTTGCAATTGGATTTATTCTCCACATTAGACAAAATACGTGAAATCATTACACCTAAATCACTATTATAAACACCGGTTGGGCTATTTGGATTGACAATAATAACCGCATCATGTCGTCTCGCAACTTCGACAAAACTTGCAGAATCAATAACAAAACCTTCCTCTGGATATAATGGGAAATGAGTTACATGGCAGCCAATCAAATGAGTTAGTATGTGTAAATATTCTCCATACATAGGTGACAGAATTAGCACTCTAGAATCTTTATTCAATAGGTTTGGCATCAATGAAAACATCAATGAAGAAGAACCCGATGAAACTAAGATATTGCTCTCATCTAAACTTCTTACTTGTGAAATCTTTTCAATTAATGGCTCGCATTGTGTTGGCGGAGATTCATGACAACTGCTAATTAGATTATCAGAGATTAATTTCATCACCTCAGGACATGGCGGAAATGGGCTATCTAACACATCTGCAACAATTAATTCTCGACGACGATTGAAGTCAAAACCGCTCTCATCCCATGATGCACCGCCATGGTAACAAGCATCATCATGTTCAATTAAATCCACTATTTCTAAAGCACTAATCTCATTTCCAGCAAGCATCATTAATTGATCTACTGCGACTATCATCGGATAGAATACAACATCACCAGCAGGCACATTGTATTCCTCAAAAACATGCATACCGATTGCTCGATACATAGGCAAAACCTCAGTATGTCCCATCGCAATAATATTGTCTGCACCATTTTGATGGGCGAATTTCAAAGCACCCATCATCAATAATTTAGCAAAGCCTTGGTTTCTAAATTCATCGTTAATCGTCAACCCTCTTACTTCATGGATTATTGCTTTCTCACTTACTTTTTGTGTTATATTATCCAAAACCTGTTTGCCAAAATAGTTCTCCATTCGATATTTCCTATCTTCAGGTGAATTAATACTTACATAGCCGATTAAGTTATTTTTATCGCTTAATGTAAGAAAATGCTCTCCTGGATCTTCAAGCATTTTATCGTCGTTTTGGGAGTATTGTTGTAACTCTTCGGCAAATACGTCATAACGTAATTTAGTAACTTGTTGCCACAAATTGCTCAAATCTTTAGAACTAGCTAATTCTTCGTCATTTGGTTTAGAAAAATAAGCCAACTTGTTCATGACTTAACGGATGGGTTCGACTAATTGAACAATACCCCTACAATTGACGCATGACATAAACCGCATTTACCGCAGCCCTAGCGTGGGGCTCCAATCTAGGTTCAATGTGATGAGGTTCAGCGCCCGGCCCAATTATGCCCAAGCCGATTGGTTTGTTATGAGATAATTGTAAGTCAAGTACCGACTTAATCACTGCATTGCCCATTGCTGAGCCATGTAGTGTTTCGCCTTTCTCAATTATTCCAAGGCAGATTGCTCCATCATATTTTGTGATAACTCGCTGTAATGCCAGGGGTACTTCCATTGAACCTGGCACCCAGAGTATCTCTGAAATTTCTATAGAATGTTTCTTAGCTTCGTCTAAAGCATATTCAAGCATCGCTTCAATCTCTCTCTTGTGAAAGGAACCACATACAGCTGCAATTTTCATTTTGTAACACCTCTTTCTTCTAACAAACGTTCAATAGTCTCAACAATTAGTTGAGTATTGCTATCGATCTCTATGTTTACTATGTCGCCAACTTCTTTGGAATCTAATATTGTTAAGCGCATTGTCTCTGGGATAATATGTAACTCAAAACAACCATTCGTAATTTCACCAACGGTTAGGGAGATTCCGTCTATGGCAATGTAGCCTTTTTCGGTAAGATATTTTTGAATTGATGGTGGCGCAATTATGCTAAGAGACATTTGATCGCCCTTTTTTACCTTAGAATTGATTATTCCAGTGTCAAAGATATGCCCTGATAAAATATGCCCTCCAACTTCATCACCAAACTTCAATGACCTCTCAATATTGACAGTATCTCCCACCGAAAGATCTCCTAAATTAGTCCGTTCTAAGGTTTCATCAATAATATCGAATTGTACATTATTTGAATCAATTGAGACCACTGTTAGACAAACGCCATTAATTGATACACTAGCACCTATGGCCAAATTTTCAACATTGGGCAAACCTATTGTCATTGAAGTTACCTTATTAACCGAAGTTTTAGCGAATATTTCGCCGACGCCTTGTACGATTCCTGTGAACATTTTCATCACGTCAGTCTTTGTTTCTTGCCAATTCTAGAATTCTTGCAATTATTTTCCTAGTACCATCTAGGTCATCTGATAATCCTTCAACTCTAGTAACAGTTATTTTGTCATAACCTAATTCTTGTAATTTAATACGTATTGAATCTTCGGCATGCTCTTGGTCATAACCCAAGGCTATTATGTCGGGATCAACAACAGGTAATATTTCGAAGATTGAAACGTCGGGCGAGTTACCAATGATTGCTTCATCTACAGGTTTTAACCCCTCCACCATACGCTTTCTAAGATCATGATTTGTGACAGGTTCATGCTTCCTAATTCTAACTGTATCATCGTGAGCAACCACAACAGTTAGGTGTGAGCCCAGAGACTTGGCTTGCTCTAGGTAGTGTAAATGTCCAGCATGGAGTAAATCAAAAACTCCAACTGCCATGACCTTCATAATATCCTCTCCATATCAGTGCTGTAAGATAATATTCATGATACTACCGATTAACATTAATTGTTCAATGCTTGAATAATATCTGACCCTTCAAGGAATGGAATTCCTCTCACATTGGCCCAATTTTTAGCTGCTTCAACTGATAAAGCCAAATCTCCATCGGGCTGAAGCATCTCCGCACCAATAACTACGGGTGAAACATTTGATAATCTAGCCAAACCGACCGCTAATTCGGTATGACCTTGCCGTCTAGTTAGGCCGCCTTCTGTCTCTCGACAAACTGGTATGTGTCCTGGTGTTCTAAATTCCTGACCAAGTAGCCTTTTTGCCTCCTTGCTATCAATTCCATTATCAAATACCTCGTTAGTCAACTCGGCGAATCTCCTCGTGGTTAGGCTACGATCTTTATCAGTAATCCCGGTATAAGTCTCCCGATGATTGAGTGACAAAGTAAATGCAGACCGAGAATCATATCGTAAATCATTGGTAACCAATTCTTGTAATACATCAAATTTACTCACAAGTTCTTTTTGTGTATGTAAATCTTGCAGAAAAGGAAGTCCAAAGAGTTCACCAACTTCATGGCCAATCGCCAAGAAAAGCAGTCCGCCACAGTCTTGACGAAGTTGCCTCATTGTTGCCGGTGTTGCATGCTGGGCAGAAAATAATAGGTCCGTTTCGCCTTCTCTTTTCTCGGAATCAAAAAGACATACTGGTAAACCATTAGAGAATGCATCTATAGCATCTTCAATCGAATTGGCCATGGTGATGGGTTGAACCTCTCATTCATGAAGTGTCGCATATCATCATAGCAACAAAAACTGCCTTTTTCCGGGTATTTTTGTCCTAATAACGGAAAGGTCTTATCATTAGATGACCATTGGCTTGAACCTGCGGGGGGATGGTGTTGCCAGTTAAGTTAGGTCCAGCGGGAATCCCGTTATCGTGTAAAGGCCGTACAATTGTCGAAGGTATGGATGACATTATTTCTCTCGGTTTAGAAACTATGGAAGTTCAAACTGTAAGGATGATTGCACCTCAACATTTTGAACAATACTGGCAGGCTGGTGTACTGGCCAACAAAACTGAGTTTGAAATGAATATTCACGGACCATATTACTCAGAATTACTTGGTGACAGAGTTGAGAGAGGACGTTCATTGACAAAGATTGAGTCGACTCTACAAGCAGCCAAGACAGTCAATGCTAGGCACATAACTCTTCATGCAGGACACTACGGCGAGATGGGTAGGGGTAGAGCGGCTAATGAGCAATTGGCTAACGTTTTTGCTGGAATTGTTGACAGAGTTCACGAGATTTGGCATGACGATGAGGACATCTATCCAGTATTTCCATGGTTGAAAGACGGGACTCCTTCGAAAATTGGTATTGAGACGTCTGGCAGACAAGAGTTATGGGGTAGCCTAGAAGAAGTTCTAGAAGTAGTAAATCACGTAGAAGGGACGGTACCAGTGCTGAATATAGCCCACATTCATTCAAGAGGACATGGAAGTATGAGGACCTCTG
>MDSV01129977.1_pt1 | contig 22370 bp, 23 predicted proteins | sample 810851 | NCBI WGS metagenome assembly MDSV01 (sample SAMN05326640, study PRJNA326480) | marine metagenome | isolation source: seawater | place: Atlantic Ocean: North East | collected 2012 | reverse complement strand
TTTTACGAATTAACAAGCTTAGTAGTAAGTTCTTGTCCAGTTGGAATATTCTTAGGGCGAATTGCAAATTTTATTAATGGTGAACTTGTTGGTATACCTACTCAAAATCAATGGGGTATTTTATATTCCTCAAGTGATGTTCCAAGACACCCAAGTCAAATATATGAAGCTTTTTTTGAAGGTTTTATTCTTTTTCTTATTTTATTCTTATTTTTAAGAAGTTCTTTGAACAAAAATTTTGCATGTTTTTCTATTTTTCTAATATTTTATGGTATTTTTAGATTCTTTTTAGAATACTTTCGAGAACCGGATGTTCACATAGGATATATTGCTGGAAACCTGTCAATGGGCCAAGTTCTTTCAATTCCAATGATTATTTTTGGTTTTATTTTCTTAAAAAAATGGACAAAAACAGTAAATTAAAAAAATTAATAGATAAGAATCAATCTCTATCAATAAGTAGATTTATTAACTTATGTCTTTATGAAAAAAAATATGGTTACTACCATAACAAAGTTATTGGATCGGATTTCACAACATCCCCAGAAATAAGTCAATTATTCGGTGAATGTGTTTCAATATTTTTTACTTGTCTAATACAAAAGATTGGTATTATAAAAAAATTTTATGAGTTAGGCTCAGGAAATGGTTCACTTGCAAAAGATTTAGTAAAAACATTGAAAAAATTAAATAATTTTGAATTTAATTTATTTATCCATGACAAAGCAGAAAATCCTAATCTAGATTCATTAAATGATTTAGAAGAAGTCACTTTTTTAAAAAGAAAAAAAAGATTTACCTTACCAATGGAACCAATCTTTTTTATTGGAAATGAGTTTTTTGATGCCTTGCCTGTTAATCAGTTTGAAAAAAAAAAAAACTCAATATATGAAAGAAGAATTTATGTTAACAATAATAAATTTAAAATTTTTTTAAAAGAAAGCCCATATATTTTATCATCAGATAAAAATTACAAACATGGAGATGTAATTGAAGATTCTCCTCAATCTAATTTATATCTAAAAAAAATCTTTAAACATTTAAAAGTTTTTGGTGAAGGACTATTAATCTTTGATTATGGACCATTCAAAAAAAAAAATGTAAGTACAATTCAAGCAATTCACAAAAAAAAAAAAAGTTGTTTTTTAGATTTTCCTCATGAGTCTGACATAACATATCATATTGACTTTGAAGCTATTAAAAATCTCTCCAAGAAGTTTGGCCTAAATTTTTACGGACCTATAACTCAAAAAAAATTTTTATATTTCAATGGAATTAATGAACGATTAGAAAACCTTAAGAAAAATTCTAAGTCAAAAAAAGTACAAGAAGATTTAAATTTTCAGTTTCTTCGTTTAACAGACCCATTCGGCATGGGGGATCTAATAAAATGCGTTTATATAGCAAAAAATAAAATTAACCTAGATTATTTTAATAATGGCAAACGATAAGGTTCTTTTTTATAAAAATTTTAAATTTTGCTTCTTCTCACGAAATGGAGGTGTAAGTAAAGATCATCAATATACATCACTAAATTGCTCCAAAAGAAGTAAAGATAAAAAATCTTTTATTAAAAAAAATAGGCAATTGGTGAGTGATTATTTTAAATCAAAAAAAAAAATAATTTCTGTAAACCAAATTCATTCTAATAAAGTTGTGTTTGTAAATGATTTTCACACAGAGAAAGTCAACGCTGATGGAATGATAACCAACAGAAAAGATATAGATCTTGGAATATTAACTGCAGACTGTGCTCCTATCATAATATTTGGTAAAGAAAACTATGGTATTATTCATGCTGGTTGGAAAGGAGCTTTTAATGGAATTATTAAAAAAGCTCTAGAGAAGTTTGATTCTATTGGTGAGAAAACTCATGAACTTTCAATTTATATTGGACCTCATTTAAAAAAAGAATCATTTGAGGTTCAACCAAATTTTTTCAAAATGTTAAAAAAATTTAAAATTAACAATCAAAAATATATATTTTCATTTAAAAGAAAAATATTTTTTAACTTCACAAAATTTCTCACTGACCAAATAAATATTTTTGATGTAAGAAAAATTCATGTTTCAGACATTGATACTTTTAAAAATCCACAAAATTATTTTAGCTATAGATATTATTTAAAAAAAGGAATAAAAAATTGTGGTAGGCAAATGAGTCTTGTTGGTATAAAAGAGTAAATATGAAATTGGTATCTGGAAATAGTAACAAACCGTTATCAGAAAATATAGCAAAATATCTTGGGGAAAGCTTAGTTAATGCTACAATAAAAAAATTTCCTGATAAAGAAATTTTTGTAGAGATTCAGGAAAATGTTAGAGGTGAAGAAGTTTTTGTTATTCAATCTACATCTTTCCCGACCAATGATAATCTCATGGAATTACTAATTATAATTGATGCACTAAAAAGAGGTTCAGCAAAAAGAATTGCGGCAATTATGCCTTACTATGGCTATGCTAGACAAGATAGAAAGTCTGGACCGAGAACACCAATATCTGCAAAATTGGTTGCTAACCTTATCAGTATTGCCGGAGCAGATAGAGCATTGATGGTTGATCTTCATGCAGGTCAGATACAAGGTTTTTTTGATATTCCAACAGATAATTTATTCGCAGCACCGGTTTTTATTGAAGATATTAAAAAAAAATTTGCTGGCAAAGATATTACAATTGTATCTCCAGATGTTGGTGGGGTTGTTAGAGCTCGAGCAATAGCTAAAAGAGTTGATTGTGATCTTGCAATAGTTGATAAAAGACGAGAAAAAGCAAGTGTTTCTGAAGTAATGAACATAATTGGTGATATTAAAAATCGTGATTGTATCCTTATTGATGATATCTGTGATACGGCGGGAACACTCTCCAATGCTGCTAGAGCATTAAAAGAGAATGGTGCAAACTCAGTATTCTCTTATACTTCACATGGAGTTTTATCAGATCCGGCTATAGAAAGAATAAATAATTCACCTATTGATAAAATGATAATAACTGATAGTATTCTTGCTCGAGAAGACGTGCGAAACTCATCAAAGATCGAGCAATTATCTATTGCCCCTCTCATTGGTGAAGCTATCGGAAGAATTACCGAAAACAAGTCTGTCTCAAGCTTATTTGCTTAATTGGAGTAATTTATAATGAGTCAAGAAATGGAATTAGTAGCTAATAAAAGAGAAAGTACTGGAACCGGAAATTCCAGGGGTTTAAGAATTGAAAAAAAGGTACCTGGTATAATTTATGGTGAAAAGAAAGATCCAATTCCAGTTTACTTAGATGAGAAGACTTTAAAGATTAAAATCAAAGATCCTGGTTTTTTTTCTAGACAATGTGAAATAAAAGTAGGTAACGAAAAAATTAGTGTCCTTCCAAAATTTATTCAACTTCATCCAGTAAAAGAAAATATTCTTCACATGGACTTCTTAAGAGTTGGTGAAAACACTACTGTTACTCTATCTGTGCCAGTAAATTTCACTAATGAAAATAAATGTCCTGGAATAAAGCAGGGTGGGGTTTTAAATATAGTAAGACATGAAGTAGAATTAAAAACACTTGTTTCAAAAATACCAGAAAGTTTAGAGGCAAATTTAGATGGACTAGAAGTTGGAGACAGCATTCACATAAGCTCCATAAAGTTAGAAGAAGGAGTAAAGCCAACTATTTCTGACAGAGATTTTACTATAGCAACTATTGCACCTCCAACTGTAATGAAAGTTGAAGACGAAGAAAAACCAGCAGGTGGTGAAGAAGCATCTGACGAATCAGCTGAATCAACAGCAGAGTCAACTGGAGATGATAAGGCAGAAAAAACAGATGATAAAAAAGAAAACGAGAGTTCAAAAAGTTAGTAATCTGATTAAATGATCTTATTGACTGGACTTGGAAACCCTGGTACCGAATATACCAAAACAAGACATAATATAGGTTTTGATGTTATAGATGAGATTCACAAAAAATATAATTTTCCAACTTTTAAAAAAAAATTAAACTCCTCCTACTCTCAAAAAGATTTATTCGATAATAAAATCCTTCTGGTAAAACCAATGAATTTCATGAATTTAAGTGGATTAACATTAAAAAATATTTTTGATTTTTATAAATTAAAAAAAACTGAAAACCTTTTAGTCATCCATGATGATCTAGATTTAAACTTTCCAGTACTCAGAATTAAATCAAATGGTGGTCATGGTGGTCATAATGGAGTGAAGAATATTATAGATTTTTTTGGTAAAGATTTTTATAGAATTAAAATAGGTATAAAAAATTCCATCTATACTGAAAGAAATGTTCCTGCAGAGAAATTTGTTTTAGATAAATTCAATAAAAGTGAGCGGGAGATAATTGATATAATAATAAAAAAAATTGCTGGAAACTTGGAATTGATTGTAAAAAAAAAATTTAATCTTTTTAAAGAAAGTATTTAAAATGAGTTTTAATTGTGGAATTTTAGGTCTACCTAATATTGGAAAATCAACTTTATTCAATGCATTGACTTCTACACAAAATGCTGAATCCAAAAACTATCCTTTTTGCACTATAGAACCAAATATTGGCAAAGTTGCAGTTCTGGATGAAAGATTAAATAATGTAGCAAGAATATCAAAGTCAAAAGTCACCATCTTTAATCAACTTGAATTTGTTGATATTGCCGGTCTTGTAAAAGGAGCGAGTAAAGGAGAAGGTTTAGGTAATAAATTTCTTTCTAATCTTCACTCTGTTGATGCTATTATCCATCTTGTGAGATGCTTTGAAAATAAAAATATTACTCATGTTAACAATAAGATTGACCCTTTAGATGATATTAATGTTATTGAAACTGAATTACTTCTATCAGATTTATCGAAAGTACAGAATATAATTGATAATTTGAAAAAAAAAAATAAAGGTAAAAAGATTGACCCAAAATTAATCTCTACTCTAGAGCATACAGAAAAGAATCTTAATAACGGATTCTCATTGAGAGATAAAGAATACGACAAAGATTCCATATCAATATTAAATGAATATAATTTTCTATCAATAAAACCACAAATTTATGTATGTAATGTTGACGAAGATTCCATTGAAAAAGGTAACTCTATGAGTAAACAAGTAGAACAACTTGCAAAAAGAAATAAATGTAAGGTTATGAATATATCTGCCGAAATAGAGTCAGAAATTGCCTCGATAGAAGACCCAAATGAGAAAAAAGAATTTTTACTATCTATTAATCAGAATCAAACATCTCTATCAAAGCTAATTAAACAAGGATGTGAATTATTAGACTTGATTGCCTTTTTCACATCGGGTGAAAAAGAGTCCCGAGCTTGGTCATGCAAAAAAGGTACACTGGCTCCAGATGCAGGTTCAAAAATTCACACAGATTTCAAGAGGGGTTTTATTAAAGCTGAAGTTATTAGCTATAATGATTTTATTAAATTTAATGGTGAGCAATCATGTAAGGATAATGGAAAAGTCAGGTTTGAAGGGAAAGATTATATTGTTGATGATGCTGATGTAATTACTTTTAAATTTAATGTCTAGATTTATAAGATGAGAATTTTTTTAAAACCTCTGTAATTTCAACTTTACTAAGTTTTTCTAATTTTTGTGATAAAAGACAGAAATAATAGTGTTTAGAAAGCTTTTCCAGTGCTATTGACAAATGCATAGCCTCCTCAATATTTTCACCAAAACAAATTTGTCCGTGATTTGCTATTAAACAACCTTTCCTTCCAATTGATGCTTCATACACAAAATTGGCTAATTTTTTCGTTCCAAAAGTTGCATACTTTGAACACTTAATATTTTCTCCTCCAAATTCAGCTACCATATAATGAAATGAAGGAATATTTCTTCTGGTACATGATAATATTGTAGCCCAGTCTGAATGACAATGCACAATTGCATTTATCTCTTTTCTTTTTTTATAAATCGTAAGATGTAAATCAATTTCACTTGAAGGTTTTACTTTATTAGAGTTTTTTCCCTCTAAGTTTAATTCAGAAATACTATTTGATTTTAAGTCCTTTATGTCAACTCCAGAGGGGGTGATAAAAATTTTATTACCCTTTTTTATACTTATATTTCCTTCTGAACCAATATTTAGTCCTAATTTAAGTTGTAATTTACAATTTTTTATAATATCTAACTTGAGTTTTCTCATAGATTAGTTTTCAAAAATTTTCTTTATTTCTGATTTCTTTGCATTGTATAAACCCTTCTCTGTTATAAGTTTTGTGATATACTTTGCTGGAGTTGAATCAAATGCCGGGTTAAAAGTTTTTATTACCTTCGGAAAAATTCTTGCGTTAACAATTTTATTTGAACTTTGAAGACTAATTTTTGATATTTCTTCACCATCTCTAACTTCAATTGGGATATCCTTACCAAATTCAATGTTTCGATCGATTGTTGATGATGGTAAGGCCACATAAAATGGTACATTATTTTCATATGCAGATATAGCTTTAAGGTAAGTTCCTATTTTATTGCATACATCCCCACTTCCTGTTGTTCTATCGCTACCTACTAAACACATATCCACATAACCATTTTGCATTAAATATCCCCCAGCATTATCTACTATTATTGTATGAGGAATCTTTTCGTTTTGTAATTCCCATGCAGTCAATAATGCACCTTGATTTCTTGGTCTAGTTTCATCCACCCATACATGTATAGGGATGTTTTCTTTATGCGCCAAGAAAATAGGAGAAAGTGCAGTACCGTAATCAACAGTTGCAAGCCAACCAGCATTACAGTGCGTTAAAATATTTACCCTTTTTTTGGTTTTTTTAAAAATTTTTTTTATTAACTTCACTCCGTTAAGCCCTATCTTTTTACAGTTTTCGATGTCATTTTTTCTAATATTTAATGCAAGCTTAAGAGCAATTTTAGCTCTTTCAGATTTTTTTTTATTTTCTATTCCACTTCTTACTTTTTGAATAGCCCATTTCAAGTTTACGGCAGTAGGTCTTGTATCAACAAGTTTGTTAAAAGATTTGTTTATATTAGAATCTGAAGGGTCTTTTTTTAATGATATTGCAAAACCCATAGCAGCTGTAACCCCTATTAATGGAGCACCCCTTACTTCCATGTTTCTGATTGCTCTACAAAAATCTGAGAGACTTTTAAGAGTTTTAATCTCAAAACTAAACGGTATTTTAGTTTGATCTATTATTTTAACATTTTTATTTTCATACCAAATAGTTGAAAATTTTCTATTTTTTACTTTCATAAAGATCTAAATATTCAATATTATTTTTAGTTTAGACTTTGTAGATTTTTTTATTTTTGTTAAATTTGTAATTAAAGATTTTTTAGACAAACTTTTTGTCTCGTCATCACATATAATTTCTTTTTCTTTTGTAAGTTGGTTAATAAATTTAAATGCATTCTCTGAATTTTTATTTAAAGTGTTTATAATTTGGTTTATGGTAACAGATTCATGATCTGGATGCCAACAATCATAATCTGTAACCATTGAAATTGTTGCGTAACAAATACCAGCCTCTTTTGCAAGTTTCGCCTCAGGCATATTAGTCATTCCAATAACATCACAACCCCAAGACCTGTAGAGTTTTGACTCAGAAAGTGTTGAAAACTGTGGCCCCTCAATGCAAATATATGTTCCTCCAAAGTGACACCGTAACTTAATTTTATCCAAAGTTTTATAACAAATGTGCATTAATTTTTTACATGTTGGGCTAGACATTGGAACGTGAACCACACAATCGTCATCGAAGAATGTCTTTCTTCTTAAATAGGTTTTATCAATAAATTGATCTACTATCACGAAATCACCTGGTTTATAATCATCTCTGAGACTTCCTACAGCTGATAAGGAGATTATATTTTGAACACCAATCTTTTTTAATGATGCTATGTTTGCTTGATAGTTAATTTTTGAAGGTGAAATGTTGTGGTTCATTCCATGACGAGGAAGAAAAGCAATCTCTTTATTATTTAATTGTCCTACGCAGACTCTTGATGATGGTTTCCCAAAATTTGTTTTAACCTCGAGCCATTGAATTTTTTTGAGATTTGGTATTTTATAAAGACCACTCCCGCCAATAAAAGCGATTTCAATCTTCTTCATTAACCTATTCTACATCTTTCCATATTTTTCTTTTTACACCCAATAACATTATTGTAAGTAAAACTAAAAAGAAAATCGTTTTTACACCTAAGGCTTTTCTTTCTTCAAGTTCTGGTTCTGCAGTCCAGGCAAGAAAAGATGAAACATCTTTTGATATTTGCGAATGTGTTGCCTCCGTTCCATCATCATATTCAACAATGTCATCCATAATTGGATTGGGCATAGCTATTTGATTTCCAGGATAAAATATATTGTAATACATACCATCACTTTGTTCAAATTCATCCGGATACTCTTTGTATCCATTGAGTAAACTATACAAATAATCTGCACCGCCAGCTCTTGCCTTTACCATCAATGATAAGTCTGGAGGGTATGCTCCATTGTTGGCTACCCTCGCTGCATTTTCATTAGGATAAGGTCCTATAAATTTATCGCTTGGTTTAGCATCTCTCTCATACATCTCACCCTCATCATCAGGCCCGTCCATTAACTGATACTCTCCAGCAATTAATTTGATTTCGTCCGAAGAAAAACCAATGTTTTTTAAATCTCTGAATGAAACATGTCTAATACCGTGACAAGCTGCGCAAACTTCTCTATATACTTTAAAACCTCTCTGTAGTGCTGTATTATCAAATCTTCCAAAGATTCCATTAAATGGCCAATTTTGTTTCATAAGTTCTGTCTGATTTGTTGCGGAGAAGCTATGAATAGGTAAAATTAGGATTAAAAAAAGAAAAATTTTTGTGTATTTATTTTGCATAGCTTTCTGATTCATTATCAAATTTTTTTGATAAAACTGCTGCTGAAATACTAGAAGGTAAATCACCAACTTTTTCAAACTTTGATAATAATGGCATTATTATTAAAAAAAATGAAAAATAGTAAAACGATGCAATTCTAGCGATCAACACATAAACGCCTTCAGCTGGCATTGCACCGACCCAACCTAGAACAATACAATTTATAAAAAATAACCAATAGAACTGCTTGTAGAATGGACGAAATGTTGCGCTTCTTACCTTGTGTTTGTCAAGCCAAGGTAACAAAAAAAGAACTAGTACTGCTGCAAACATCAGTAAAACACCTGCTAATTTATCAGGGACAGCTCTCAAAATGGCATAAAATGGTAAAAAATACCATTCTGGAACGATGTGAGCAGGTGTTTGAAGAGGGTTTGCAGGGATATAGTTATCTGGGTGACCCAAAAAATTAGGTGCAAAAAAAACTAAACCTGCATAAATTATCAAAAACACTCCTAAGCCAAGGTAATCTTTAACTGTGTAATAGGGGTGAAATGGGATGGTATCACCACTCGATTTTACATCAACACCAGTAGGGTTATTAGATCCAAATTGATGAAGAGCAACTAAATGAAGTACAACAACACCAACTATTGCAAAGGGTAAAAGATAATGCAAAACAAAAAATCTACTAAGGGTCGGGTTATCTACTGAAAATCCCCCCCACAAAAATGTTACTATATAATCCCCTACCACTGGAAAAGCTGAGAATAAGTTTGTAATAACCGTAGCACCCCAAAAGCTCATTTGACCCCATGGTAACACGTAGCCCATGAAAGCAGTTGCCATCATCAACAAAAGAATTACAACGCCCAACATCCAAAGTATTTCTCTAGGATATTTGTATGAACCATAATAAAGTCCTCTAAAGATATGAATGTAAACAATAATAAAAAACATTGATGCTCCATTCATGTGAATGTATCTTAAAAGCCATCCATTGTTTACATCTCTCATTATTCTCTCAACACTATCAAAAGCAATTTCCGTGTTAGCAGTATATTGCATTGCTAATAAAATTCCTGTCACAATCATTATAACAAGGGTTATTCCTGCTAAAGAGCCAAAATTCCAAAAATAGTTGAGGTTTTTTGGGGTTGGATAATCTCTAAGATTATGATTGATGAAGGTAAAAACTGGAAGCCTCTTATCTATCCAGTTTGAAATACCTTTTTTATCTTTATCTTCTGTTTGCACAAACTTTATCCAATTTTAATTATATCATCAGTTACAAATATATAAGGTGGGATTTCTAAATTTAAAGGTGCCGGACCTTTTCTGATTCTCCCCGATGTATCATAATGAGAACCGTGGCATGGACAGAACCAACCACCATATTCACCTTTGCTATCTCCTATTTTCTGACCAAGCGGCACACAACCCAGATGAGAACAGACTCCAACAACAACAAGCCATTTAGGGTTTTTAACTCTTGATTCATCTGTTTCTTTATGAATTAAGTCATCCACGGATACATCCCCTGCCATACTTATTTCATCATTTGTTCTATGTCTGATGAATATTGGTTTACCTCTCCACATTACAGTAAGACTCTGTCCTTCCTCCAAGGGAGATAAATCAACCTCCGTGGTTGACAGTGCTAAAACATCTTTGCTTGGGTTCATCGTGTCAATTAAAGACCAGCCAACAGCCCCGCCCCCAGCAATCGCAAGTCCTGCAGTCGTAATGAATAAGAAATCCCTTTTTTCATCATCTATAGAGGATGTCTTGCTTTTTGAAGATAACTCAGTATTTTTCATTCTCATTTATTAATTATGTATGATATTAATATAAAAAATAAAATATTTAAAACAATGAAAAAAAAAATCGATGAAAAAAAAAAAAAATGCTCAAACTGGTTTTTTGAATTAAGAGATATCATCTGCTTGGAACTAGAGAAAATTGAAGGTAGTAAAAAATTTAAAAGAAAAAAATGGAAAAGAGATATTAATGGAACTGACAAGTATGGTGGTGGTGAAATGAGTTTGCTAAGAGGAGACTTATTTGAGAAGGCTGGTGTCAATATATCAACCGTTCACGGTCCTATTTCAAAAGAATTAAAGGGTAAGATTCCGGGTTCAGAAAAAATCAATCAATTTTGGGCTTCAGGTATTTCTGTGGTTGTTCATCCATTCTCTCCGAAAATTCCTGCAATTCACATGAATACAAGGTTTATAGTTACAAAAAAAAGTTGGTTTGGAGGTGGAACAGATATTACGCCTTCAAACTTCAATTCAGGCTCATCGAAAAGATTGGCTAAATTTTTTCATACTCAACTCAGTCAAACCTGTGAAAAATCAAAAAAAGGAAGTTACAAAAAATATAAAAAATGGTGTGACGAATATTTTTTTCTTCCACATAGAAATGAGCCAAGAGGCCTTGGTGGAATTTTTTATGACTATCTAGACTCAGGAAACTGGGAAAATGATTTTTGTTTTACAAAAAAAGTTGGTGAAACATTCATTGATTCTTATAAAAAAATTGTAAAACAAACCAAAAATTTAAAGTGGAATGATAAGGATAAAAATTTACAACTGTTCAGAAGATCGAGATATGCTGAGTTTAACCTTCTGCATGACAGAGGCACTAAATTTGGTTTGCAAACTAATGGTAACATAGAGGCAATATTTATGTCCTTACCTCCCAATACTGGGTGGTAATCTTTTTCTTGCATACTCAATACATTCTTTTTTCTTTGGTTTGCAATCATTCTTGATCCACCATTTTTTAATATTTAGTTGAGTTTTTCCAAGATCTTTACTTTTTACAAAACCTAAATCCAATAAATCTTTTCCATTTAAAGGATATTTACTAACGTCAAAGTTTGTTATCACTGATTCAAGGTGCAAAAAAATTTTGAGATCTATTTTATTTAATGCATAACAAAAATATAATTCATCCAGAACAATACTACTGTCAAATTCTAATAATTTCATACAAATATTAATTTTAGAGAATTGGGAAATACTTGTTCTTGTTATTAGTCTTTTTTTTAAATCTTTTTTCATCTTTGACAGAAATTTTTTTTTCTTTAAATTTTTACCTCTTGTCAAAAACTTAATCCTTCTAATAAATGAAACATCTGTATTTTTTCTTTCTAAAAAACACATTTTTTCAAAATTTTTAATATCAATCTTACATTCAAGTGAAATTTCTATTAATTCGTATATTTTTGTTAGAATAACTTTTGACTCTATATTTTCTAGAATTAGTATCTTTTCAATTTCATTTAGTCTTCTTTCAAATGATAATAATCTAATTTTATGTTTAAATTTTTTACAAATTAAGAAATCTTTATTATTAAATTTTTTTGAATACAATAATGAAAATCTTAAAAACCTTAATATTCGGAGATAATCTTCTTTTATTCTATCTTCAGCAGAGCCTATAAATTTTATTTTTGGGGGAGTTGAAATAAGTTCATTTATCCCTTTTTGGGGGTCAATTAATTTTCCTCTGGTATCACAATAAATAGCATTTATTGAAAAATCTCTTCTCAGTGAATCCTCTAGAATATTATTAGTAAATTTAATCTCTGCATGCCTTCCAAAAGATTTAATATCTTTTCTCATTGAAGTAAGATCAAATTTATAAAGATCATGAGATATTACAATTGATCCATAATCTATCCCCGAACCGACGAATGAAATTTTCATTTTCTTCCCTAGCGTTTTGATTATTTCTTGTATGGGTAGATCACATACAAGGTCTGGATGAAAACATTTTTTATCTTGTAAAACTAGATTTCTTACTGCTCCTCCAATAATGTAAATTTGTCCACCTTTTTTTTTAAGTATTGACTCTATTTTTCTTATTTTTGATATTGGAATACTTACAAAATTACATTTTTTTATAAATTCCTTAATTATCATAAAAATGGCCTGGTATAATTTTTTCTCCGTCAAATCGAGGAGGAACATAATTTTTTTTTATATTTTTATCTTGTAATAAAAAATATACTAAGTTTATAGAAACCATAATTAATATAATTAAATTTATAATTTTTATTTTTTTGTCAAACTTTTTTGAGTATGCAAACATCATAATAGTTATGAAAAATAGTAGAATGAAAATTAAGGCTTTAATCACTTACTAAAAAATACTATGTTAAAATTATATTCATATAATATGTTCACTTTACTTATCAGATAATGATTAAATATAACCCTAAGATCCATTTAATACCACTTTACATCATATTTTTAACTTTTGGAACCTTTGTAAAAGCTAACTTGATCTCTTATAATAGTGAATATGAAATTGAGTTAGGAAAATCTGATGAAGTTAGATTACCTGGCAAAACATATGTTGATAGTGCTTCTGGTCAACTATTTATAGACTGGATTAATGTTTGTGACAACTCTTGGGTGTCAAATCAGAGAATGATGACTCGATTTATCAACTCATTTGGTGTTGGAACAGTCAGCGAAATAAATTATTCTATAAATGAGAACTCTGCGAGTTCAAAGATGGATTTCGTTTTAGAAATTAAAGAAAATTCTGAACTTCAAAAAAGAGTTATAGGAAATGCAAAAATTGATAAAAATTTAATTGTAGAGTTTCCAGAATCTGATATGCAAAACATTAAATTTTCAAATGACATAATTTTTCCTCACAAACTATTAAATGAAATCACAAGAAATATTAAAAAAAAAAAACCTGAAATATTAATTAAGAAAGTATACGAGGGTACAATCCCAGAAAAGTTTTTTAATATTTCCATTTTTTTTACAGATGAATTTTCTAAAGAAAAAAATTTACCTAAAGAAATAATCAATAATTTTAGGAAGATTATAATGTCGTACTATCAGGATAATGAATCAACACCCATATTTGAACAAACAATTAAACTAAATGAACAGGGATTAGCCAGCTATTTTAAGTATGACTATCCTGAATATTCTTTAGTTCTAAAGCTAAAGAAAGTCAAAACTGTTAAGTTAGATTGTAATTAGATTGACATGTTCTTTTCTCATGATCGAGAATTCTTTATAAACTTTTTCTAGCTCTTTACAGATCAACTTATCGGCAGTGATTGTTATATAAAATGTATTTGGTGCAGTTCGATTTCTAATTATTGGAAGTTTAATGAATATTTCATTTTCTCCAAAAAAATTAACAATTTCTTTTAAATATATTAAGTGATTTTTGTTAAAAGATTGAAATTGAGTATAAATTATTGTTTTCCTATTTGTAAGATATCCTTTAACTTCTTCTACATTTATATGTTTTAAGGACTTTTTTTCAATTTTTATATTCTTTTGTAAACCATTGTCAGGGTCTAAAAAAATTATAGATTGTTTCTTAAAATGTGAAATAGATTCTTCATACCACCTAAGTCTAGTTTTATTTGTAATTTTATGATTGAAAAAATTTATATACTGTTTTAAATGAGTTTTTTTTGTAAAGAGAGCGATTTTTCTATTTTTTTTATTTTGAAATTTCAAAAATTCCTGAAAAATTGTTTTATCAATATCTGAAAACTTCTTTTGTAATAAATAATTTCTTTTTTCACCGTCAACTTTTTTAATTTCATTTAAACCAATGTCTCTTGGGTCTATCAAATACCAGTTAAGCCCAACTTTTCTTTTGAGTTTATGACTTAAAAATTTTAAAAATATAAACTTAAAGTAGTCATGAATATCTCCTAAGTATCGTTCTTGCATAATATTTATACTCTGCCTATTTATTAATCAATTTTTGTAAAAAAATGAGTTTTTTCTCTTTAATTTTATCATTTAATTTTTTATTATCCAGTAAATTCAACTGTTTAAACATTAATTAGTTATTTTGGCATGTTTCATGCATGTATGACCTTTTAATCTTTTAAAGGGAGAATTTATGATAAATAATATATTAAACTTTGGATTTACCTCACTTAAATCCAAGGCTTTTAAAATTTTGGGGGTTGCCTTTGTCTTGGCTCTTTCATTTGATGTGAGTGCCCAGGAAACTATTGAGCCAGCAGTTTCTTCAGAGGTAGCCTATATTTTGAACACGTTTTTATTTTTAGTTTGCGGTTTTTTGGTTATGTTTATGGCTGCTGGTTTTTGCATGCTAGAGGCTGGACAAGTAAGAAGTAAAAATACTGCTGTAATTTGCTTAAAAAATATAGGTTTATTTTCTATAGCAGGATTAATGTATTACTTGGTTGGTTACAACTTAATGTATGATGGAGTAGATGGAGGTTTACTTGGTTCTTTCTCCATGTTTGATAGAAGCACTGAAGTTGATTTAGAAACTGGTTATGCAGCTTCATCAGATTGGTTTTTCCAAATGGTTTTTGTAGCAACAACAGCTTCAATTGTTTCAGGAGCTCTGGCTGAAAGAATACTAATCTGGCCTTTTTTCTTATTCGTAGCCCTGCTTGCTGGTTTTATTTATCCAATTGCAGGTTCATGGCAATGGGGAGGCGGTTGGTTAAGTGAAATGGGGTTCTCTGATTTTGCTGGATCAACATTAGTGCACTCTGTTGGTGGATGGGCTGCTCTGGCTGGAGCAATCCTTTTAGGTGCTAGAGAGGGAAAATTTAATAGTGATGGCACCCCAAATACACTTCCAGGATGCTCACTCCCAATGACAACACTTGGAGTCTTTATACTATGGCTTGGTTGGTTTGGTTTCAATGGAGGTTCTCAATTAGCATTGGGCTCAGGAGCGGACGCTACTGCAGTTGCAGATATATTTGTTAATACAAGTCTTGCTGCAGCGGGCGGAGTCGTTGCTTGTATGATTGTCAGCAAACTAACTAATAGTCATACTAATATTGCAGCTACTCTAAATGGAGCCATTGCTGGCCTTGTTGCAATTACAGCAGAACCACTTACTCCTACCATGGGACAAGCTGTCATAATTGGTGGTATTGGAGGAATTATATGCATGTATGGTATGAAATTAATGGATATGCTTAAAATTGACGATGTCGTTATGGCAATTCCTGCACACCTTTTTGCTGGAATTTGGGGAACACTAATTGTTGCTTGGACAAATCCTGATGCAACATTTAAGGTTCAACTAATTGGTGTAATCTCATACGGAGCATTTACATTAATATCATGTCTAATTTTATGGACTATAATCAAAACAGTTATAGGTATAAGAGCTGACAAAGATGATGAAGAATACGGTTTAGATATGAGTGAATTAGGATCTATGGGTTATCCTGAGTTCACTAAAAAATAATAAAGCTCCCCATGAAAAAAAAGGGTTCTAGCTAATGATGCTAGAACCTTTTTTTTTATCTTTTTTAAAAATCATCACCCAAGCAATAATAGCAGGAAATCCAACAAGAATCTCTCGTATTCTGCGTCCTAAGGCCATTGAAAATGAAACAGAGCTACCAAAACCAACATATTCACCAATCATAACAAAAGCTAATTCCTGAACTCCTAGTCCAGCGGGAATAAAAAATGCTATTGCTCTAATTATTCCAGAAAAAGATTCAATAATTACTACATCTAAAACTGATGCATCTACACCAATTATAAAAAGAAATACATATATTTCAAAAGCACCAGCCAACCAACCCAATAATCTTATACCTAAGGCATTCAAAACTTTGAATTTATTTTTACTTAATTGATATAGAGAAAAGTCTAGTTTAATTAAAAAGTTTAGATTTTTTTTTTGTAATTGAATTTTAAATATTTTACCAAATTTTTTAAGGGAATAAATCAAAAGTCTTTTTCTAACAAACCAATAAAAGAATATGCAACCAAACAAAATCAAAGAAAGAGAAAGATATATATACATTGAATTTTTACTATCAATTAAATCGCTGTAGTTGGTGATCAAAAATATAAAGCTAAAAAAAGCCATTAAAAACAGTGAAAATGTAGCAAGTATTAAATCTGCAAATGTAGTTGATGAACTTGCATGCAAAGTTAAACCTTTTTGAGTTCCTAAATAAACTCTGACGAATTCACCCGTAATATTACCTGTAGGTAAAAATTTTCCTGATGATTGAGAAATCCATGTAATAATAAAAGACCAAAATAATGATATTTTATTATTTTTTTTAAATAATACATACCATGCTAGCGAATCTAAATATAATGTTGGTATGTGTGCAAAAAATAAGAGGTACAAATCAAATTTCTTTTCCTTTAAAAGATCTATAGCCTCTTGACCTCCAAATATGTCATAAACCCATTTGAGAATAAATAACCCAATCATAAAAAAAATACAAAATTTAAAAAATTGTCTTTTTTTCATTTATTAATTTTTGAATTAATTATTATATTAGAAATATTTTTTGGATCATCTGAATCAACTCTTGGGTGCCATGAGAAAATTGAAAACCTTCTGTAAAAAACTCTTCCACTATGCGGTGGTATAGAATAGTCATAATTAGCAATTTTCCTATATGTTTCTTTTTCAAACGAAATATAGTCCAAATTTTTTTTTTCAGAAGAATACATTTCTAATAATTTTCTTTTTATATTTTTCTCTTCATCTGTAAGATAAATAATATTTTCTTTAGTAATATTATTTATAAATTCATTACAATTAATTTTATTACAAAAATAGTTATACTCAGCAAATTCAAAAACGTTATATTTATTCTTGAATTTAGAGCATATAAAATTTGCCACATCATGATCTTGATGCCCACCCTCATAGGCAGGACAAAAGATAGTATCAATTTTGTTGAATTTAATTATTTTTTTTATTTTCTCAAAAGTTTTGATAATGTTTTGTTTTAAATGCCTAGTTGGAATATCTTGAATATAATATTTTTTAATTTTTAATTCCTTAATCACCTTAATCATTTCTTTGAATCTCTTATCAACAATCATTTTATGACTATTTCTTTGCCAAAGCCACATACCCTCTTTTGAAATAACTCCATTTGTGAGAAAAAAAATTATAACATTACTATTTTTTAGGACCTTTTTTATAATAAAGGTTGCCCCAACAATTTCGTCATCAGGATGAGGGATTACAATTAAAGTATTTATCATTTGAAACCTATTAATTTTTTCCAATGTTCAGAAAAACATGAATGATAAATATCAATCCAGGACTCTTGATTATCATTTTGACATAAAAAATTTTTTATCTTATTAATTTTTTTTTTTTCTTTAATGAGCCTAAGAATTTGGTCTGACCAATCCTCTAAAGTAAACTTTTCAACTATTATACCATCAACTCCATTTTTATTAATTTTTTTACCACCACCGTTTGGAGAAACAATACACAAAGCTTTACATGACTTTGCTTCAATAATTACCTGTGGCCCTGTTTCATACAAGGATGGAAAAACAAATAAATCACAAATATTCATAAATGATGCAATTTCAGTTTCATCCAAATAATTGATTATATGCAAACCATCACCTGCAATCTTTTTACATAATTTACCATGAATGTTTTCACCAGCTAAAATTGTTGAAATATCAAAACCTTTTTGTTTAATTATTTTATGAATTTCAGATAAAAATAAAGCACCCTTTAATTCGTGAATTCTTCCACAAAAAAAAATAATAAAATTATTTTTAATTTTGTGTTCTTTAAGCAAAGAATCTTTATCCACCTCTTTTTTTTTAAATATTTTTTTATCAATACCTCTTCTTAACTCATATACTTTCTTGGTTTTTTCTTCAAAAAATAATTTATCATTCATATACTCATTACCAATAATTACTTTATTACAATCATTGAAATATTTTTTAATTCTTTTTTTTTGATTTGAAGAAATTTTTTGCGGTAATTTTAAGTACAGAAATAAGAAAGATTTTAAAAATTTAGGAAGTTTATTGAAAATTTTTGTCAAATAATATTCGGTATATGATGGGGCATCGGTGTGATACGAAGAAGTTAAAGGTTTTTTCCAGACTTTTGACGCCGCTCTAGCAGTTCTGGACATTGAAAAAAGTTGATCAGTTGTATGTATTAAATCAAATTTTTTAAGATAAAGAAAAAGTGAGAAGTTAAAAGGAAATAAGTCTGTTGTATCTGCATCAATTCCAATAAATTTCAAAATTTTTGAAGATAAAGTTGGCTTTATTATATTAATTGTAATAAATTTACTAACACGAATTTTCCTTTTCCACTTTCCTAGGAAAAATAATTCAAGGTAAAAGTCTAATTTTTCATTTTTAATTGCATTACAAATTCTCTCCCAGAATTTAACATGACCCCCCGATGTTTTTGTTAATTCTAAGTCTATTAATATTGCAATTTTTTTCATTCTATAATTAAAAAGTTAATTGACCAAATAACTGCATGTATATTGTAATGATTACTACTGATATTAAATTCATAACCACTCCAATTTTCAACATAAATTCCATTTGAAATTTATTTGCAGAATATACTATTGCATTAGGAGGAGTTGAGATTGGCATCATAAAGGCACAACTGGCAGCCAAAACAATTGGTAAAACAATGATTATAATATTTATATTTAAATCAATGGCAAAGGCTGCAAATATTGGTAAAAGAAGAAAAGTTGTTGCTGTATTGCTTGTAAACTCTGTAATTATTGAGGTAAATAAAGTCAATATAAATATTAACAAGATAATTTTAAAATCTTTTAAAAATATCATACTCTCTGAAATCTTATTTGCTAATCCACTTTCAACTATTAAAAATGCCATTGAAAGCCCACCACCAAATAAAATTAGAATATTCCAAGGAATTTTTTTAAACCATTCATAATCAAGAATTACATTTAAATTTTTGTTTGTAGGTACTATAAAAAAAAGCATAGAACACATTATGGCAATACCAGAATCGGTTAGGTTTATTTTTAATATTTCATTCAAGTAAGACTTAGTGATCCATAATAATGCTGTTGATCCAATTATAAATCCACTAACTTTTTCTTTTAATGATAATTTTCCAAGCATTTCATATTTTTTTAAAATCTTCTTTTGTTCAATTTTCTGATTGTTTTTTATTAGCAAGCTAAAATAAATATACAAACAGATCAGTATTAAAAGTGCTAAAGGAAAAATAAAATAAACCCAATCTACAAAGTTGATTTTATAATTATAATTTTCATTCAAAAAACTAATCAAAATAGCATTTGGTATTGTTCCAATAGGTGTAATCATTCCTCCTATTGATGATGAATAAGCTATTGATAAAATTAAAATTTTTGGAAAAAAACCATCTCCCTTTTCTATTGAACTATCAACTAAAAATTTTATAATCGGAAGCATTAATAAACATGTAGCTGTATTAGATAACCACATACTAAAAAAAGCCGTTGAGAAAATGCAACACAGAAGTAATCTTTTCTTTGTTTTTCCAAATAAAATTATTGATTTTATTGCTATCCTTTGATGAAGATTGCTTTTTTCAAAACCTAATGCCAATATGAACCCTCCCAGAAGTAAAAACACAACTGGACTAGAATACTTATATAAAACCTGCTTTAATTCAATATCAAGAAGAAATGGTGATGCTATTATTGGTATGAATGCTGTTACAGAGTTGGGCAAGGTCTCGGTTAACCAAAAAAAGATCATCAAAATTGTCATACTTAAAACTATTTTGGCATTATAATCTAACTTTCCATTGATACCTAAAAACTCAGGTAAATAACTTAATATTAGTCCAGCTATAAAAAAATTTATTTTAAATTTCATTCTTAATTTTTCCTACTAATTGACTTTTCCTCTAATTCAAACCATTCTCTTTCTAATTCTTTTATAATTCTTTGGGTTTGAGTAATTTGGTTAATTAAATCTTCATTTACTGAATATTGTAGATTTTTTTTATTTTCAAGTGTCATAGAAAGTTCTTTTAGTTCTTTTTCTTTTTTGTCAATTCTTGTTAAAATCTTTTTAATTAATTTATCTATATTGTCTGGTTTCTTTTTTTTATGTTGATTAACTATATCTAAATTACTTTCTTGTTGTTTAGGTTTTTTTTCTTCGTGAAAGGTATTCAAGAATGATTCTCTTTCATATGATATTTTCACATTTGCTGAATCATTAAAAAAAAAAAATTTATTTGAAACTTTATCTAAAAAGTCCATATCGTGTGATGCCACAATAACACCTCCATTGAAATTTTTCAGAAATTCAATCAAAATATCTATTGTTTCAATATCCAGATCGTTAGTTGGTTCATCAAGTATTAAAATTTCTTTAGGGTTTGAAAGAACCTTTGCTAATAAGAGTCTATTTCTCTCCCCTCCAGATAGTAATCCAACTTTTTTATCAATAATTTTTGGCTCAAATAAGAAATTTTTTAAATATCCACATATATGAATCTTCTTATTTACCACCTCAATATAATCACCTCCACCAGGTATCATATTCTCTTTAATACTTTTATTAAAATAAAGCTGACTTCCAGATTGATCAAAAAAAGAAAAATCTACGTTTTTTCGTATTTTAATATTTCCTTCATCAATCATTTCTGGGTTTTTTATCATGTTTAAAAAGGTTGACTTACCTGAGCCATTTTTCCCAAATATTCCAATTTTTTGACCTCGGGTAAATTTATAGTTAAACTTTTCAATGATCGTTTTAGGTTCATTTTTATTTTGAAAAATTTTTTTTATGTTATGAAAGTTTATTAATAAATTAGGACCTTTTTCATTTTTTTCTGGAGGTAAAATTTTAGTTTTTGTTATTGACTTTAAAAACTCACTTCTTTGTTTCTCATATTCAACCCTAAAATTTAATATATTTTCTTTTCTTCTTACATTTCTTTTACGCCTTGCTGTTACTCCTTTCGAAAGCCATTCCACCTCTTCTGATAAAAATCTTTTTTTGTTCTCAAGCTCTCTTTTTTCTTGATTAATTAATGATTGGCTCCATGTTTCAAAACCTTTAAATCCTTTGGGAGATACTCTTAACTTTTTTCTATCCATCCAAAAGACCTTATTGGTTACATTTTTTAGAAAACTTCTATTATGACTTATTACAATAAATGCCCCTTTAAAATCACTAAGAAGGTAGTTCTCAAGCCATTGAATAGATTCAATATCTAAATGATTAGTTGGTTCATCTAAAAGAAAGAATTGAGGCTTACTCAAAATTAATGAGGCCAAACTCAATTTTCTGAGCATTCCTCCTGACATATTTTTTATCAACTCATTTTTATCTAGTTTCAGTTGATTACAAATATAATCTACATTGTGTTCTTCAGTATCAGAACCAAAGATTTTAGATAAAAAATTAAAAGCACTTATATTATCTCCACTCATAAGGCCTTGGTCTAATAAACAAGTTTTTATATTTTTATTAAACCAGATATCACCAGAATCAATTTCTTTTGAGCCATTTATAATATTTAAAAGAGTACTCTTTCCAACACCATTTTTTCCAACTAATGCGACTCTATCATTATTGTGCACATTAATTGATGCTTCTTCCAGAATTACTTTTTTTCCAAAAGCAAGATTACAAGAGTTAAGCGAAAAAAATACCTCATCAGTCATCAATCAATTGGCTGGGGTGGTAGGATTCGAACCTACGAATGCCGCTACCAAAAAGCGGTGCCTTACCACTTGGCCACACCCCAAGAAT
>MDSV01249900.1_pt1 | contig 22375 bp, 22 predicted proteins | sample 810851 | NCBI WGS metagenome assembly MDSV01 (sample SAMN05326640, study PRJNA326480) | marine metagenome | isolation source: seawater | place: Atlantic Ocean: North East | collected 2012 | reverse complement strand
TGGGGCATTCTCTGAGTAACCGTCAGGCACTGTCATCAAACGCGAAGCGCCGCCCCTTCTCCCCTGAGGGGAGAAGGTGGCCGAAGGCCGGATGAGGGGGGCTCAAGCCGAACACCGGCACGCAAATCGCATGTTCGCGTCTTCGCAACGAGGGGGCCGGTGAGGGTCGCCAGCGTTCTTACCGCGTCGCAATCGCCACCGCAGCCCCGCCGATCATGCCGGCGCTGAGGCGGTTGGCGATCTTCATGGCGCGCGGGCTTTTCAGTAGGCGGCGGGCCCTGGCGGCCAGGAACACCCATGCGAGATCGACGATGGCAAGCACCAGCAGCAGGGTGACGGTGAGTTCCAGCCAGCCGACAAGAGTGACGCTTGCGAGATCGAGGATCGTCGGCAGCAGCGCCACATAGAACATCATGATCTTGGGATTGCCGATGGTGATGCTGATGCCGGTCAAAAACATTTTCCAGCTGGAGCTTGCCTGCGGCAATTCCTCGCAGGCGGTCTCTGTCCTTGCAAACCACATCTTCCAGGCGAGCCAGAAAAGATAGGCGACGCCCGCCCATTTGATCGCCACGAACACGCCGTGAAAGCTGGTGGCGACGGCCGCCAGCCCGAACACCGCCAGCGTCAGCCACAGCGCCTCGCCCAGCCACATCGCCGCCAGAAACGGCAGCACGTCGCGATGCCCGCGCGCAAGCACGCGGGCGACGAGGGCGGCCACGCTCGGCCCCGGAGAGCCGGCGGCGACGAACAGCGTGATGGCGAAAAGGGCGAGCGCGCCGAGCGTCATGGCGCTGTCCTCAGAAGGGCAGCTTCATGCCGGGCGGGATCGGCAGGCCGGCGGTCAGTTCCTTGGTCATTTCCTCCGCCTTCTCGCCGGCGCGGTCCTTGGCGTCGCGGTGGGCGGCAACGATCAGGTCTTCCAGCATCTCGGCCTCGTCGCCGGCAAGCAGGCTCGGATCGATCTTGATCGACAGCATGTCGCCCTTGCCGGTCATCTCGATTGTCACCATGCCACCGCCGGAAACGCCTTCCACCCGGGCGGCCGCGATCTCTTCCTGCAGCTGCTCCATCTTGGCCTGCATTTCCTTGACCTTGCCCATCATGCCCATCAGATCGCGCATGTCATCTCCTTGAATGTTGTTTCTATTCGTCGATATCGTCTTCCGGCAGCACGTCGCCGTCTTCGTTCATGGCGGCGTCGGGCGCGTCGCTCTCGGCCGTATCGGCCGTTTCCGTTTCGGCACGCACCCGCACGTCGCGGATTTCAGCGCCGGGGAAGAATTTCAGGATCGCGGCGATCTCCGGGTCCTCGCGGGCATCGCGGAAGCGCTGTTCGCGCTCGGCTTCCTCGGCTTCCAGCAGCGTCGGCGCGCCGGCCTCCTTGCTGAGGCTGACGAACCAGCTCTCGCCGGTCCATTCCCGAAGCTTCGCGCCGAGATCGTTGAGGAAGGTCGCGGATGTGCCGGGCAGAAGGTTGACCTCCAGCCGGCCGGGCTCAAGCCGCACCAGCCGCACGAAATTGCGGATTTCCGAGCGCATCTTGATCGCGCGGTTCTTCGAGCAGAGATCGGTGATGTCCTGCAACGACTTGATCGCCGAGGTCTTTTGCGGTTCGGGGGCGGGGGCCGGTTCGGGCTCCACGGTTTCCGGCTGCGGCGCGATCTCCGGTTGGCGCGCTTCGGCGCTTTGCGGGTGCAGCATGGTGACGGTCGCGGATTGGCGGGGCGCTTCGCCGGTCTGGCGGGCGGAAACGGCATTGGCGCTTCCGGAGCCGCCAGCCTGCGGGCGACCTGCCGGCGGCGCGGATGGGGCCGCAGCAGCGCCGCCTTCCTCCAGCGCCAGCAGCCTGCGGGCGGCGTCCTCGGGCGAGGGCAGGCTTGCTGCATGGGCGAGCCGGATCAGCACCATTTCGGCAGCGCCCAGCGGGCGGGCGGCGTTTTCGGTTTCCGGAATGCCCTTCAGGAGCATCTGCCAGATGCGCGACAGCGCGGAGACCGCGACCTTTTCGGCAAAGCCGGTGCCCGCGGTGCGTTCGATCTCGCTCAGCGACACGTCTTCCGCGCCTTCGGGCACATATTTCAGCCGCGTTACCAGATGGGTGAAATCGGCCAGATCATTGAGCACCACCACGGGATTGGCCCCGGCCTCGTACTGCGACTGGAATTCGGCAAGTGCGGCGGCGACATCGCCGGTCATAATATGGCCGAACAGGTCGACGATCCGGGCGCGGTCAGCAAGGCCCAGCATGGCGCGCACGGCGGATGCTTCCACATGGCCGCTGCCGTGCGAAATCGCCTGGTCCAGCAGAGAGAGGCCATCACGGGCCGAGCCCTCGGCGGCGCGGGCGATCATCTGCACCGCCTCGTCCTCGATCTCGACGCCTTCCTTGGCGGCAATCGTGGAAAACAGCCGCACCAGATCGGCGGCCGGAATCCGGCGCAGGTCGAAGCGCTGGCAGCGCGACAGCACCGTGATCGGAACTTTGCGGATTTCGGTGGTGGCGAAGATGAATTTCACATGCTCGGGCGGCTCTTCCAGCGTCTTCAGCAGGCCGTTGAAGGCCTGGTTGGAGAGCATGTGCACCTCGTCGATGATGTAGACCTTGTAGCGCGCGCTCGACGGCCGGTAGCGCACCTGATCGATGATCTCGCGGATATCGTCGATGCCGGTATGGGAGGCGGCGTCCATCTCGATCACGTCGACATGACGGCCTTCCATGATCGCCTGGCAGTGCTCGCCGAGCTCTTTCAGCTCGATCGTCGGCTTGTCGACGGTATCTGTCTTGTAATTGAGGCCGCGAGCGAGAATCCGGGCGGTGGTGGTCTTGCCGACGCCGCGCACCCCGGTCAGCATATAGGCTTGGGCAATGCGGCCGGTCTCGAAGGCGTTGGTCAGCGTGCGTACCATCGCCTCCTGTCCGACCATCAGGTCGGAGAAGTCCTTGGGGCGGTACTTGCGCGCCAGAACGCGGTATCCGGCGTCTTTTTCGCGCTGCTGTTCGATATCGGCCATTGCCACCTTTCCTGTCCGGTTTTCGACCGGGTTTTCAACAATAGCCCATGCCGTGCGGCCCTGTCACAGGGTGCGGCTCAGTCTGGCAGAGCTTTCGGCGAAATGCACAGAATTTCTGAGGCCGAAGTCAGGCCGCGGGCTCGGCACAGACATCGACCCAGTCCGCGCCGGTGATTTCGGCAAGTCTTTCGGGCGCAATCCGGATCGCGGCATTGCGGGAGCCTGCCGCCGGCACCACCTCGTCGAACGCCTTCAGGCTTTCATCGCAGTAAACCCTGATCGGGTTTGCCAGACCGAAGGGGCAGACGCCGCCGACCGGATGGCCGGTGATCGCTTCGACCTTTTCGAGCGGCAGCATTTTCACCTTGCCGCCAAAGGCCGCCTTGGCCTTCTTGTTGTCGATCCGCGCATCGCCGCGCGCGACCAGCAGAAACACGTCATCCCTGACGCTGAAGGACAGCGTCTTGGCGATCTGGGCGGGGGCGACGTTATGGGCGTTTGCTGCCTCTTCCACCGTGGCGCTGGAGGCTTCGGTCTCGATGATGTCGATGTCGGGGGCTGCCGTGTCGAGATGGGCGCGCACGCTTTCAAGGCTCATGGCGTCTCCGGAACGATCCGTCGATAAGGTGGGAGGCCGGCACGATGACCCGTACACAGCTCGTTGGGGCTGCTTCCTTCCGGACCTGACCCGGTTGGCGAGTGGCACGTCCACCACCAGCCTCCCGTCCGGACATATCGTCAATTCAGCCGGTGAATGCAAGCTTGGCGGCGAAAAAATCTGGCTTAAGGATCGCCGTGAGCCTCGGCGCTGCGGATTGGCATTTGCCGTCGTCGTCCCATTTGATACAGATGGAGCGAGTCATTGCGAAGGAACGACATGCAGGAATTTCAGATCGATCCGCGTCTTGAGCGCGACAGCATGGCGATTGCCGATCTGGGGCTCTGCCAGTTGCGGCTGATGCGCGATGCGCGCTGGCCGTGGCTGCTGGCCGTGCCGCAACGCGCCGGCGTCGAGGAAATGTTCGATCTGGCGCCGCTCGACCAAACCATGCTGACCTTCGAGGTCAACGAGGCGGCAAAGGCGCTGAAAACCGTCACCGGCGCGAACAAGATCAATGTCGCGGCGATCGGCAATATGGTGCGCCAGCTCCACGTCCATGTCGTCGCCCGGTTCGAGGGCGATGCCAACTGGCCGGGTCCGATCTGGGGCTACGGCACGCGGGAGCCGCGCTCCGATGACGACTGTGCGGCCCTGGCGCGCAAGATTGCAGAGGCAATGGCATGACATCACTGTTCTTCAAGGCCGGGCCGCACGAGGATCCGAGCGCGCTGACCGCCTTTGCCGGCTGCCGGATCATCCGCGACAGCGAACATCGCGATGAGGAAACGCTGGAAAAGGCCGCCGCCGAACCCAATGCCCGTTTTTTCGGCTTTGCCGGCGGCAAGGGGATCGTCAAGCATGAGCGCCAGGTGCTCGACCCCTATTTCGCCCGCTATGAGCTGGCGGCGTATTCTCCCGATCCCGAAAGCGCGATCCTGCTCGGCCGCGAGCCCTCCGGCGCGCCGCTGATCTCGATCAAGCTCGGCCTCGATCCCGAGGCCCTGCCGGGGCATTTGAAGGCGCTCACCACCCGTGCCGCCTATAGCGAAAGCATGCTCGATCGCGCCACGCTCGGGGCCTTCGCGCTCGCCGTCAGCCTCAACGCCTGGATCGACAATCACCGCTTCTGCGGGCGCTGCGGCGCGCCGTCGAAGTCGGCCGCCGGCGGCTTCCGGCGCGAATGCACGGCCTGCGGCAACATGATGTTTCCACGCACCGATCCGGTGGTGATCATGCTGATCGTGGATGAGGCCGGCGACCGTGTGCTGCTGGGGCGCAGCCCGCATTTCCCGGCCGGCCGCTATTCCTGCCTCGCCGGCTTTCTGGAGCCCGGCGAGACCGTCGAGGACGCGGTGCGACGCGAGACGCTGGAGGAATCCGGCATCCGCGTCGGCGCGGTGCGCTATCATGCCTCCCAGCCCTGGCCGATGCCGCATTCGCTGATGCTCGGCTGCTACGGCAAGGCGGAAAACTTCGATATCAGCCCGGATGACGCCGAGCTTGAAGACTGTCGCTGGTTTTCCCGCGACGAGCTTGCGGCAATCGTTGACGGCACCCATCCCGACGGCATCAACGCGCCGCCGGAAGGCGCGATCGCATTCCGCCTGGTGCGCGATTTCCTCGACTGGAAATAGCGGTGGCCGGCTCGCGCTCGGAACGGCTGCTGGCGCTCTTGCAGGTTCTGCGCGGCCATCGCTATCCGGTTTCAGGCAGCAGCCTCGCCGATGAACTCGGCATCAGCCTTCGAACGCTTTATCGCGATATCGCGAGCCTCAGGGCGCAGGGCGCTGCGATCGAGGGCGAGGCGGGCGTCGGCTATGTGTTGCGTCCGGGTTTCCTGTTGCCGCCGATGATGTTCTCGCAGGAGGAGATCGAGGCGCTGGTGCTCGGCAGCCGCTGGGTGGCGAGATCCACCGATGCCAAGCTTTCCGAAGCCGCCGCGGCCGCCCTTGCCAAGATCACGGCCGTGCTACCGCCTGCGCTCTGCGATGCGGTGGATGAAACGGCGCTGATCATCGGTCCGCGTGCGCTTGTCGAGGAGAAGGCCGATATCCCGGCGCTTCGAAGCGCGATCCGCCATGAGCGAAAGCTCGAGATCGGCTACAGCGATGAGGCCGGCGCGATCACCCGCAGGATCATCTGGCCGTTCGGCCTCGCCTATTTCGAGAGCGTGCGTGTGGTTCTCGGCTGGTGCGAGTTGCGTCAGGATTTCCGCCATTTCCGCACCGACCGGATCGCAAGCATGACGGAGCCCGGCGAGCGCTACCCGAAACGCCGCGCGGCGCTGCTGGCCGAATGGCGGCGAACGATGAATTATACGTGAAGGCTGCTGACAGAACCTGTCACCGGCAGGCCTTAAGGCTCTCCTCGTTCCCGCAAACGAAGGAGAAACCCAATGACCGCACTTCCTTTCAACCTTGTCGTTCTCTATGTCGAAGACCCGAAGGCGAGCGCTGAGTTCTACGCCGACTTTCTCGGATTGAAGCCGATGGCGCTTTCCGACGGCTTTTCATCGCTCACCACCGATGCCGGCATGACGCTCGGCCTGTGGCGCAAGTCGACGGCCCATCCGCCGGCGGAAGGCGGTCCGGGATCGGTCGAAATCGGCATCATGGCGGCTGATGAGGGCGGCGTGGAGGCGTTGTATGACCGCGTGAAAGCGGACGGGATGACCGTCATTCAGCCGCTGGTCACGGCGGCGTTCGGCCCGACATTCGTGATCACCGATCCAGACGGTCACCGCATTCGCGTGTGCCAGCCGGATAACTGAGGCCAAAAGCCCCGGGCGGCAGCCGTCCGGGGCCTGGCGGCTACGAAATGTCGTCCAGCGACTGCAGGTGACGGCGCATCGGATGGCCTTCATAGACGCCCAGGATGCGCACCTTCTCGGTGAAGAATTCGAGTTCCTCCAGCGCTCGCGCCACGGCCGGATCGTCCGGATGCCCCTCGATATCGGCATAGAACTGGGTGGCGATGAACTTGCCGCCGATCTGATAGCTTTCCAGCTTGGTCATGTTGATGCCGTTCGTGGCAAAGCCGCCAAGCGCCTTGTAGAGCGCGGCTGGAATATTGCGGACATTGAAGATGAAGGTGGTCACGATCGTGCGGTCTTCGCCGCCCGGCTCCGCCCGCTTCGCCTTGTCGGACAGAATGACGAACCGCGTGATGTTGCTCTCGCTGTCCTCGACATTTTCGGCAAGGATATCGAGCCCGTAGAGCGAGGCGGCAAGGCGGGGCGCAAGGGCGGCCATGGAACGGTCGCCCTTTTCCTGCACCAGCATGGCAGCGCCCGCCGTATCGCCGGCGATCACCGCGTTCCACTTGTTGCGGCGGATGATCTTGCGGCACTGGCCGAGGGCGTGAATGTGGCTGTGAACGGTCTTGATATCATCGAGCTTCACGCCCGGTAGCGCCATCAACTGGAAGCGGATCGGCATGAAATATTCGCCGATGATCGACAGGTGCGAATCGGGAAGCTGGTAATGGATGTCGGCGACGCGGCCGGCGAGCGTGTTCTCGATCGGGATCATCGCCAGATCGGCATCGCCGTTCTCCACCGCCAGGAACGCATCCTCGAAGGTCTTGCACGGCAGCGGCTCCATCTCGGGATACATGTCCCGGCAGGCCATGTCGGAATTGGCGCCGTATTCGCCCTGGAACGAGATGCGGTTGGTTTTCATGATCATGAGGTGACACCTTCCAGAATGCGGCGCGCCTTTGCGAGGTCCTCGGCGGTATCGACGCCGAGCGGCACGGTCTTGACGATCTCGGCATCGATGCGCATGCCGGCTTCCAGCGCACGCAACTGCTCCAGCTTCTCGCGCCCTTCCAGCGGCGAGACCGGCAGCGAGACGAAGCGCTCGAGGGCGGTGCGCCGATAGGTATAAAGTCCTATGTGGTGGTAGAGCGGGCCTTCGCCCCATGGCGCGGTCGCGCGAGTAAAGTAAAGCGCGCGCAGCCGTGTCGGGCCGACCGGCGAGCCGACGAGCTTGACCACCTGCGATGCGGTCTTTTCTGCTTCATCAGTGATCTCGACGGTGAGCGTGGCGATATCGACCGCGGGGTCGGCGAGCGGGGCCAGCGAAGCCTCGATCAGCGCCGGGTCGAGGGTCGGCAGGTCGCCCTGGACGTTGACGATCAGTTGGGCGCGGCCGTCGGGATCGACCTTGCCGAGCGCCTCGTGGATACGGTCGGAACCGGACTGGTGGGCCATACCGGTCATCACCGCCTCGAAGCCGGCCGCCTCCACCGCCTTGAAAACGGCCTCGTCATCGACGGCCACGACCACGCGGCCCATGCCTGATTCGCGCGCGCGCTCGGCGACATGGACGATCATCGGCCGGCCGGCGATATCGGCCAGCGGCTTGCCGGGGAGGCGGCTGGAGGCCATCCGGGCGGGAATAAGAATGATCGTTTCATCGGATTTGTCGATCGCCACTTGCAAGCTCTCCGTTAATTTGCCACTGACAGTCTGACGGGCCGGTGTGCATGCCGATGCGGCGTTGCATCGCGGCATCAAAAGACATAGGTTCTGCAAGAATGCAAGGTGTCCGGTAGAGAGGCTGGACGGAAGGGGAGCGGCAACGCAATGAAATTCAATCTCAATATGGTCCTCGCGGCCCTGTTGGGGACGGTCTTCGTCCTGATGACGGTATCTTTCATCTCAGAAGCGATCTTCGACCCGCACCATCCCGAAAAGGAAGGTTTCGTCATCGAGGTTGCCGAGACCCCGGGCGGCGGTGCTCCTGTTGCCGAGGAAGAGACGCCGATTGCCGTTCTGCTCGTCGATGCCAATGCCGAAGCCGGCGAGCGCGTTTTCAAGCGCTGTCAGGCCTGTCACACCGACACCGAGGGCGGGCCCAACAAGGTGGGGCCGAACCTCTGGGACGTCGTTGACCGCCCGATCGCCAGCCATGAGGGTTTTTCCTATTCCGCCGCGATGCAGGATTTTTCCGAGGGCGGCAGCAAGCTGTGGACCTATGAGAACCTGAATGCATTCATCAAGGCGCCGAAGAAGGATGTCCCGGGCACGGCCATGGGCTTTGCCGGCCTTTCCTCCGACAAGGACCGCGCCGACCTGATCGCCTATCTCAGCACCATGTCGAACGATCCGGTGCCGTTCCCCGAACCGCCGGCCGAGGACGATGCCGCTGCGGCCGAAGATGGCGCGGCGACCGATGACGGTGCGGCAACCGGCGAGGCAGCAGGCGAGGCCGGTGAAGGCGCCGAGGCATCGCCGTCACAAGGCAGCGAGCCGGCCCCCGCGGCAACGGATGAGGCTGCCGGCGATGCCGATGCGGGCCCTGCCAACCCGCAAGGCACGACGGCCGAACCCACCGACAACCCCGAGGCCACGCCACCCGGCGCCGCCGATGTCGAGCAGCCTGAAAAGAGCGAATAAATGGAACGGGGCTTCGGCCCCGTTTTCAGTTTGGGGACAACCCTCTCCCACGTTCTGCGTCATCCTCGTGCTTGACACGAGGATCCAGGCCACCCGGCAGGAGCCTTGTAAATCGTTGCAAATGCAGTGATTCAAGCCGCTTGGATGCTCGGATCAAGTCCGAACATGACACAAGAACGAACGACAGATGACAGACGATGGGCAAAGCTCGTCGCTTTGCAGATCGGGCTTTGTCCCGCTTTCATCAAGGCAAAAATCAATACCCGAGCAGCAGCACCCAGAGACTGACCGTGACCACGCCGAGCAGCGTGGTCAGCGTTATGGTGGAGGCGGCGATGTTGCGGCCGGCGCCGAACTGATCGGCAAGCAGGAAGGCGTTGACGCCCGCCGGGCAGGACGCGCCGAGCACCAGCCCGGCCATGATCGGTTGCGGCAGGCCGAAAGCGTGCGAAAGCGCGAAGACCAAGGCCGGCAGCAGGGCGAGCTTGATGACGGTGATCGCGGAGAAAAGACCGGCATTGCCCGCCACCTTGTATTGCGCAAGCGTCATCCCGATCGAGACCAGGGCCACGGGCGCTGCGATGCCGGCGAGCATCGAGATGACGGTCGCAAGCGGTCCCGCCGGTTGCAGACCGGTGAGATTCATCGCCGCGCCGATGATGAGGCCGATCACCAGGGGGTTGGTCGCAAGATTGTAGCCGACGGTGGCGGCGAGGCGGGCCGGGTCGCTGGTCGCGCCGCCCTCGCGCGCCTTCGCGCGTTCGGCCAGCACCGTGGCGGTTACCATCAGCACCGGCATGTGGATCGCGAGCACGATTGAAAGCGCCACCAGCGCGGTTTCGCCCGCCACATGGCTGACAAGCGGAATGCCGAGTAGGGCGAGATTGGAAAACGTTCCGGAAAGCCCGATGATGACGGCGGAGACGCGGTCCCGGTTGAAGACGAAGCGGGAAACCATGGCGGCCGCGATCCAGGCAATCGCTACGCTGGCAAAATAGACGCCCCAAATACGCAACGGGTCGGCGCCGGTGAAATCCGCGTTGGCGATGGTGCGCATCAGCAGCACCGGCAGGCCGATCCTGTAGACGAAGCCCGAAAGCACGCCGGCGCTTTCGGCAGGCAGATAGCGGACCTTGACGGCGACCCACCCGATCAGGATGAGGGCGAAGATCGGGATGACGCTGTTGAATATTTCTTGCATGGCGGGCTTTCAGGCGGGCGGCGCGGCTCGTGCCGCGTGTTCCGAAATTGTTCCCCGCCGCGACCGGTGTCAAGGTCGCCAGCCCGCCGGACGGACTTCAATCGCTTCCGCCGCGTCAGCTTTTCAGGGCGGCCGCCGGTGACTGGCGATAGGCAATCAGCGCGGGCAGGGCGGAAAGCACGGCCGCGACCGCCACCAGCACGGCGGCGGAGCCGAGATCGGCGCGCGTGAACTCGACCGGAAGCGACACGCCGCGCTCCGCCGTGATCGATCGCGCGATCGCAAGCGCCGCCGCAAGGCCCGCCGCGTAGCCGAGCGCGATGCCGATCGCGACCAGCAGGAACAATTCGCTCCATACGATCGTGAACACCGCGCCGCGCGGCGCGCCGAAAGCGCGCAATGCCCCGATCTCGCGCCGGCGCTGGGACACATGAATGACGGTGACGAGCATCAGCGCCACGGCAACCAGCACCTGCGCGCCCGCCGCAATCGCGGTCAGCACCTGTTTGGCATCGCCGAGCGTGGCGTAGAGTTTGGTCAGCACCTCCGCCGGGAAAACGGCGAGCGTCTGGTCGCCCCTGTAGTCCTGCCGCAGCTTATAGGCATCGGCGATCGATTTCGGCTTCACCAGGATCGCGGGCAGGCCGGGCGTTTCGCCTTCATGCCAGTGCTCGTCAACAGGTGCTGCGGGGTCGATATGATGATGGTCCTCTTCATGCCCCGCCTCGTCGTGATCATCGTGGGTGGCGTGTTCGTCATGGTCCGCATCCGCATGTTCGGATTCATGGTCATGCTCCGGGCCGGCCGCCTCATGGTCATGCTCGTGTTCGTGGTCGTCCGCCTGATCGTCATGATCATGGCCGGCCGCCTCGTGATCATGGTCGTCGGCCTCGTGCGCTTCCATGCCGTGGATTTTCCAGACCGCCTCGATCGGCACGAAAATGGCGCGGTCCCATGGCGTGCCGGTGGGGTCGGCCCTGCCGGTGACGGTATAGGCGAGTTCGTCATGGGTGTGGCCGCCGGTTTCGACCGTGCCGTGCATCGGCTTGATCGTGTCGCCGATCGAAAGATCGACCGCCGAGCCGATCACCGCCTCGCCCAGATGGTTGAAATTGCCGCCTTGGGAAAAGCCGGGCGTCGTGTTTTCGATCAGCTCTGATGTTGTGCCGACGATCGGGTAGCCTTCATAGGAATCGCCGAAGCCTATGGGCGCGGCCCAGGCCACGCGGGGGTCCGCCTGAAGGTCGGGCAGGATGTCGCCGTCCATCAGCGGCAGGTCGGCGGCCTGCAGGAAGACCGAGGAGAGCACGAGCTGGGTTTCGCTGCCGGGCGCGCCGATCACCAGATCGAATTTCTCCGAGGCCCGGGCGCTGCCAAGCCTCAGCGCCCGCTCTTCCAGCGTCACGGCGACGCCGAGCGCGGTTGCCAGCATGATCAGAATGACGATGACGATGGAGCCGGCCCAAAGACGTTTGATGTCTGCGAGGATGAAACGGAACATGGGGTCAGCCTCTCTTCTCGTCGCTGGCGATGACGCCGGCAAGCAACGATATCTCGCGCGTCAGCGGCGCGATCAGCCGCTGGTCATGGGAAACGACGATCAGCGTGGCGTCCTCGGAAAGCTCCAGCAGCAGGCTCCCGACAGTCTCGCCAGATGCGGCGTCGAGGCTTGCCGTCGGCTCGTCGGCGACGATGATGCCGGGCTCGCGCAACAGCGCGCGGGCAACGGCCACGCGCTGCATTTCGCCGCGCGACATCGTGCCGGTCTTCTGGTCGTGACGGGAAAGGCCGACGCGCTCGAGCAGGTCGTGCGCGCGCTTTATGCGCTCGCTTCCGGCGGCGCGGGCAAGCCTTGCCGGCAGCAGCACGTTGTCGAGCGCAGAAAGGGCCGGAAACAGATGGAAATCCTGCATGATCAGGCCGATATTCTCGCCGCGAAACCGGTCGCGCCGGCTTTCCGACAGCGCGGAAAGATCGGTCTCGCCCCAGCGGGCGCTGCCATGGGTGAGCCGCTCCAGCCCGGTGATGATGTTGACGAAGGTGCTTTTGCCGGAACCCGAGGGGCCGGTGATCGCGACCCGCTCACCGGCGGCGATATCGAGCTTCGGGATTGTCAGCACCGGACTGTCGAGGCCCGGAAAGGTGACGGCGATATCGTTGAGCGAGAGAGGCAGCATCGTGACTGGCCTTTCGGGTATGTCGTTTCAGACCTTGCTATAACGCGCGCCGCGCAGGCGCAGCTGGCTGACGAAGCCGGTCTCGGGGTCCACCCAGGAGCCGCGCTCGAGCGTGCCGGTCACCTCGATCATCTGGTTGGGCTGGGTGAAGGTCTGCTTGCGGTCGAGATAGACGACCATGATATTGTCCGGCCAGTCGGCATCCGAGGAGCAGAACGGGCAGAGCGCCATCGGGATTTCCGACAGCACGAAGAATTTCGCCTCCGCCTTCAGCGGCGGGGCCATGAAGCCGCGGATCGAGACCTTCTTTCCCGTCAGTTGCTTCACCTTGTCGGAGAATTTGAGGCCGAGCGGGCTGAAGGAGCCGTAAAGATCGTCAAAGGACAGTCCGTCGGCGGCGAAGGCCGGACGGACGGCAAGGCCGAGGCCGAGCGCGCCGAAGGCGGCAAGCAGGCTACGGCGGGAAAGGGGCAGAGCGGTCATCGGATCAGATCTCCTGGCAGGAGAGGACCGGGCGAAAGCCGCCCGGTCCCGACTTGGAAAAGAAGCTTACTGCTTCTGGCTGGAACCGAGAGCGAAGGTGTCGGCCAGCACGCCGTAGACGTCGGACTGTTCCATATAGCCCTTGAAGCCGTCGGCGCCGGGGCCGGTGGCCTGCAGCAGGACGTCATCGACGGCGTGAACGCCGGTCGAGGCGTCATAGGGCAGGTTGCCGGTGCGCAGAACCGCCCCGGGGACATCCTTGTAGGCTTCGTTGGCGACGTAGCGGCCGTTCTCGTCCTTCACGGCCGGCTCGAACGGACCGTCCATCTTCGGGCGGAAGGTCTCGTAATAGTCGGGGAAGTTGTTGGCGAACATGGCGAGGCGACGCGAAACGTCGATCTGGTCCGGATAGCCGTCGCCGTTTTCGTCCGTATAGTTCGGGAAACCGGCGTCGTCATAGGTCATGACCTTGTTGCGCATTTCGTCGGCCTGGACCTCGTCGTCGATCGTGCCGATCACCGAGACGCCGTGGGTGTGGTCGCCGGTGACGACGATCAGCGTGTCCGGGTTGGACTTCATCCATTCCATCGCGGCGCCGATGGCCTGGTCGAACTCGATCATGTCAACGGCGGCGCGGTCCCAGTCGAGCGGATGCGACATCTTGTCGACATTGGCGGCTTCAACCATCAGGAAGAAGCCTTCCGGGTTCTTCGAAAGCTGGTCGATCGCGGCCGTGGTCATGTCCACGAGGCCGGGCTGGCTCGGGAACTTGTCGACGCTGCCCTTCTTCAGGAATTCGCGGTCGAGCGTGGAATCCATGTTGCCGGTGTGGAACAGGCCGAGCAGCTTGCCGTCTGCCGGCTTCTCGGCGGATGCCAGTTCGTCGGCGGAGGTGACGACGGTGTAGCCGGCCTCTTCGAACATGGCGATGTAGTCATTGTCGTCCTTGCGCTTGGAACCGGCGACATCGGACTTCAGGAAGTAGGCGGAACCGCCGCCGAGGACGACTTCCGGCTGGACGTCGTAGAACATGCCGACGATCTCGGCCTTGTCGCCGCGAAGGCGGGTATGGGCGACGACGGCGGCCGGCGTGGCGTCTTCGATTTCGGCGGTGGAAACGACGCCGATCGACTTGCCGGTCTGGCGGCGCAGCGCCTCGGCGATGGTTTCGACCTTCGGGTCGTCAAGGCTGTCCGGCGTGCGGTCGGCATAGACGCCGAGCGCGTTCACGCGGGTCTTGTGGCCGGTCATGTAGGCCGACATGGTGTTGGCGGAATCGGTCGCGATCGAATGGGTCGAGGAGGTGCCGATCGTGGCCATATTGTCGAGGTCGTCCATGTGGAGACGGCCGTCGGCCTTGCCCTCGGTCATGCCCTTGGACATGATGCGGGCGGCGGTGCGGTGACCCATGGACATGCCATCGGCGACGAAGAAGATGATGTTCTTGGCCTTCGGCATTTCAGGCGTGTCATAGACGGTCCAGGTGACGGTCTTTTCCTCGTCGCCGGCCTTGACGGCAACGGTGTAGTCGCCGGCGTCGGCAAGCGCCAGATCGCGCAGGATCAGGGCCGAGCCGAGGCTCTCGTCATTCTTGCCCTTTTCATCGGTGACGAATTCGGCTTCCTGGCCGAAGACTTCGGCATAGGGCTTGCCATTGACGGTGACGTCGATATCGCCGGCGTCATAGACCGCGTCGAGTTCGACCTTGAAGTCGAACGGCGAGGACGACAGCACGGTGGCGCGATCGAGCGGATAGATGGTTGCGGCATTGGCAGCACCTGCAAGGCAGGTGGCGGCGGCGAGTAGTGCGAGACGGGCGCGCATGGGAACCTCTTTGAAAGAGCGTCGGGAAGGGTTAGTGCGCTTCCGCGATAGTCCCGCCAGATAACAATCCGATGACGTTTTTGCTGCGGTTTGATGAACCTCAGTTGCGGCTTCGCCGACCGCGCGGCTTCAGGTAACGCTTGCGCCTTCGCTTCTTGAGAGAGAAGTGCAGGACGCGGGTGATATACCAGAACAGCGCAAGCGAAATCACGCCGGCGGCGAGAAAGCCGGTGGCGTTGCCGGCGACGTGCGCGACGGCGATGATGTTGCGGGAGAACATGAAGCCGAGCAGGTTATAGGTCGACACCCAGACGGTCTGGCCGCAGATGGCGGCGATGGTAAAGGCGCGCCAGCGCATGCCGGCAGCGCCCGCCACCGGGTTGATATAGGGGCTGATCTGGGCCAGCAGCCAGCGCGTGAAAAAGATGGCGAAAACGCCGCGCCGTTCGAGATAGTCCTGGGCGCGGTCCACCAGGCGCTGGCGCTTGGGGCCGCGCGCGGCAAACCGCGCCAGATATTTCGCGCCGCCCTTGCGCCCGACCCAGTAGCCGATCTGGTCGGAGGTGCAGGCGGCGGCAAGGCAGGCGAGGATGGTCGGCAGCATCGGCAAGTCGCCCGATGCGGCCAGCGACCCGCCGAACAGCATGATCACGGCGGCGGGCATCGGTATGCCGAGGCAGGCCAGAAACACGATGAGCGCCATGACCGGAATGCCGTAGACCGGCACCAGCGCCAGAAACTGTTCATTCATCGTCGCCGGCCCGTTCGTGCTCGTCGAGGGCTTCGGCGATCTGTTCTTCCAGTTCCTCCAGCGTCTCGCCGCGCTCGCGCGTGATCCGCCAGAGCGGCAGGCGGCGGCTGTGTTCCGGATCGAGGCCGAGCGCCTCGGCGAGTTCGTGGACGGGGATATCGTTCACCATCGCCACATGACCAAGCGTCATCCAGCTCTTCAGCTCCAGATCGCGAGGGCTGTGCCAGTAATAGACCGCAAGCACGGTCTTGAGCGCGAGGGCCAGCGTCAGAAGCAGGGCCCCGATAAAGGCGATGGAAAGCGCACGATGGCGCTGCCACAATGCGCGGACGGGTTTCAACAGACTCATGGCCGTCCTTTCCGGTTACGCTGAAGGAAGCGGAATGTCTCCGCCGGGCTTGCCTCATGCGATAGCCGCTTGGCCGGGATTGCACAACACCCCTGCGCGCGCAGCAGCATGGGGAGGATCTCGGCCGGGCCGGTGTTTTTGGGTATCGTCGCGCGGGCCAATCCGCTATGAACCCGGTTCATGACGACAAGACAGGCGATGGAGATGCGCGATATGATCCGCGTGCACAAACAGGATATTCCGGCAGAACAGGCGGCGCGTTATACCGGCGCGATTGCGATCGACAGCGAGACGTTGGGCCTTATTCCGCGCCGCGACCGGCTGTGCGTGGTGCAGATTTCGCCGGGCGACGGCAGCGCCGACCTGATCCAGATCGCGCCGGGGCAGACGGAGGCGCCGAACCTTGTCGCCATGCTCGCCGATCCGGACCGACAGAAGATCTTCCATTTCGGCCGCTTCGATATCGCCGTGCTCTATCACACCTTCGGCGTCACCACGGCCAATGTGTTCTGCACCAAGATCGCCTCGCGCCTGACCCGGACCTATACCGACCGGCACGGGCTCAAGGACAATCTCAAGGAAATGCTCGACATCGACGTTTCCAAGGCGCAGCAATCCTCCGACTGGGCTGCCGAGGAACTGACCGAGGCGCAGTTGCAATATGCCGCCTCCGACGTTCTCTATCTGCATCGCCTGCGCGACAAGCTGATGGAACGGCTGATCCGCGATGGCCGGATGGAGCTTGCCAGCGCCTGTTTCGAGTTCCTGCCCACAAGGGCGAAGCTCGACCTTCTCGGCTGGGAAGAAACCGACATTTTCGCCCATAGCTGAGGCGTGTGCGGGCGTTGAAGATCGCATGCTTTCCGGACTACGGCAGGCTTCTCCTTCGGGCATGGCCGGCGAAACCACTCGTTGGCTTGGTCCTCCGCACTCTCCTCATTCTCCGCGTCATCAACTCTGTTGTTCTTGATGGTCCCTTATCCTTGCGTTGATGGTTATGATAATTTTGCGCATTGTCGCGGCGACTGCGACGATGGGTGGTTTTCCATTTTGGATGAGGCGTTTGTAGAAGGGGGCGAATTGTCCCTTTCCCTGTGCGGCGCACATGGCGGGCATGAACAAGGTTGTCTTGACCTGAGGCCTTCCGCCCCGTTGTCGTCGGCGTCCGTTTGCGTTGCCGCTTTCGCTGGGATGGGGCGCTGTCCCGGCCAGGGCGGCGGCCTGTCGGCGATCCATTGAGCCCAGCTCGGGAATTTGAGCCAGAAGGCTTGCCGCGCTCAGGAAGCCGACGCCGCTGACCGTCATGCAGATATCGATGCGCCGACGAAGCCTCGCGCTGTTTTCCACCAGGGCGGCAATTTGCTTTTCGAGCCCGTCGATCTGCCGCTGGATGACGCCGAGCATCGCCTTGAACGAAGCGGCCAACGCTTTGGCTCCGCCCGCTTTGGAACGGTTCTGCTCGGCAACCTTAAGCGCCACGAGATCGGCCCGGCGGCGCACGAATGCCTGCAACCGCGCCTCATCGGGGTCCGGTTCGCGCCATAAGGGCAGGCTTGCCCACCGTTCGCGGCCGTAGATAGCCATGTGCCTGGCATCGATGGCGTCGCTCTTGCCCAGCGTTCCCATGGAACGAATATAGGCTTTGAGCTTCATGACGTCAGCCCGGTGGCAGGCAAGGCCGGCGCCGAGGCATTCCTCCAGAAGGATGAGTTCGTAACCGCCGGTCGGTTCACAGATGATGAAGTCGGGTTGTCTTTCCTTGAGGAAGGCCCGGATGCCGCGGCGATTGTTGGGAATGGTCACGCAGGCGCCGCCGTCACTGACGACGAGATTGTCCTTGGCGACATCGATGCCGAAGCATCGATGCGGTGCAGTGTGCAAAATGTCCATTGTCCTGCTATCCTTTGCGGGCTTAGGATTGTTTGCGGGCGTCTTATGCCCAATCAACTCTCCAAGCGGTGAAGCAAAAGGCGGCAGGGAGCCTTGATGACGTGGGGTGCTGTCCCAATCCTCGGACGGTCGCCTGTCGCCGGGACTGCGGGGAGAAGCCCGCAGTCCCGCTTTAACAATAGGCCGTTTTCAACAAACAATCCTCGGCCCTGTGCCGAGGATCTAACCACCTTTCCACACGAGCGGAGTTGGCGTTTGGGAATAGGGTGTATTTAAATAGATTTTCGCCCGAAACGCTGGTCGTGCTGATACGTGCTTAGATCCTCGGGTCAAGCCCGAGGATGACGCAGTGGGTGGAGAGACGACCATCAAGGAACCGAAATCCCAGGGAAATGTGGACGCAAGTGGCTAAACCGGACACCGCGGTGGGACAAGCCCGAGCAACTGTGTGCTTTTCTGTCAAGTTGTTTGTGCATTGAGGATCGGTCTTTGCTCCCGAATGGCTGTGTTGAGGGCGACAAGGAGCTTTCTGGCGATGGCGACGATCGCGGCTTTGGGTGCCTTGCCGCGGCTTCGCAGATGGTCGTAGTGCTGTTTCCACCGCCCGGTTCTGATCGCGGCAAGGGCGGCCATGTAGAGGGCATCGCGCACCCGCTTTCGCCCACCCTGGACATGGCGTTTGCCGCGCATGAGGCCGGATTCGCGCGCGATCGGCGCCACGCCGGCCAGGGCGGCGATCGCGCGCCGATCGACACGTCCCAGTTCGGGCAGGCTGGCAAGGATGACGGCGGCGCAAACCGGCCCTACGCCTGCGGCCGAACGCAGTAGCGCCGCGTCCTGGGCGAGGTCGCAGGCGTTCTTGATGGCGCTGGCGATGCGTCGCTCAAGCGCGCGGATCTGGACGTCGAGCAGGGCGATCACGGCCTCCAGGCTTTCCGTCACCACCGGATCGGCGACGCCCTTCAGGCGGATACGTTCGGCCTTGCGCATCGCGACCAACTGGTCGCGGCGGCTGTTGAGGCCCTGAAGCTTCAGCCGTTCGGGCGAAGCCGGGGCGGTGGCCGGCAGGTCGAGATTGACGCCGTAAAGCGCCAGCATGCGCGCATCCACCGCATCGGTCTTGGCCAGCATGCCGATGGAGCGGGCAAAGTCCCGGGCGCGGCGGGGATTGGCGCGATGGAAGGAAAGCTCCGCCTTCTCAAGCGCCCGCACCAATGGCTGGTCCCACGGGGCGGTGGCTTCCAGCACCACGAACGCCCGGTGTTCGAGCGCAAGGCCGATCAGGGCGGCGATGCCCGCCGAATCGTTGGAAAAGCTGCACGACCTGGCAGCCGGGTGAAGATAAACATCGAGACGCCGACCGGAGACATCGCAACCGATCGTGTTTTGTGGCAAGGTCATGATCCCATCCTTGTCCTACGGGCTCGGCGCGCCAACGCCGGCCCCGGCAACTGTTCGGGGTGGTTGACGAAAGGCGGGCGGCGTTTCCAGCTCGGGCACGGTCGCATAACGACCAAGGATGACACGAAACACCGTCCGCCAATCAGACTGCCGCGTTCACGGCAGACGTCAACAGACAAGGATGACGCCGGTGAGGGATGGAACTGGCTACAAAAAGACGAAAATCTGGAGGCCTCCAACCCTGTTGCATATCTGCAACGAATTTGTTTCACGGCCTCTTTAAACGGCCGAAATCCGCTCCCATATCTGCTTCAGGCGGCAGCAAATGCCGCTGTCATCGGCTCGCCTCAGAAGAGGGGGGTGACCTGAATCATCGCTCTGTCGCTTCACAAAGGGCAGGGTGAGGAATGGAGGCATGAAACATGAATTTCGAAAAATATTCCGAACGGGTCCGCGGCTTCCTGCAGTCCGCGCAGACCTATGCGCTGGGCGAGGGCCATCAGCAGTTCGACGCCGCGCACATCCTGAAGGTGCTGCTCGACGATGAGGAAGGCATGGCCGCCTCATTGATTGCGCGCGCCGGCGGCGACGCCGCCAAGGCGCGTTTTGCCAATGAGGCCGTGCTCGCGAAAGTTCCGAAAGTTTCCGGAGGCAACGGGCAGATTTATCTGGCCCAGCCGCTCGCCAAGGTATTCACCACCGCCGAGGAGGCCGCCAAGAAGGCGGGCGACAGTTTCGTCACCGTCGAACGCCTGCTGCTCGCGCTTGCGATCGAAAAGAGCGCCTCGACGGCGAAGACGCTGGCCGATGCCGGCGTGACCCCGAACGGGCTCAATGCAGCCATCAACGAAATCCGCAAGGGCCGCACCGCCGACAGCGCGAGCGCCGAGCAATCCTATGACGCGTTGAAGAAATATGCCCGCGACCTGACGCAGGACGCGCGCGAGGGCAAGCTCGATCCCGTGATCGGCCGCGACGATGAAATCCGCCGCACGATCCAGGTCCTGTCGCGCCGCACCAAGAACAATCCGGTGCTGATCGGCGAGCCGGGCGTGGGCAAGACCGCGATCACCGAGGGCCTTGCGCTCCGGATCGTCAATGGCGACGTGCCGGAAAGCCTCAAGGACAAGAAGCTGATGGCGCTCGACATGGGCGCGCTGATTGCCGGCGCGAAATATCGCGGCGAGTTCGAGGAGCGGCTGAAGGCGGTTCTGAACGAGGTTCAGGCGGAAGCCGGCCAGATCATCCTGTTCATCGACGAGATGCACACGCTGGTCGGCGCCGGCAAGGCCGATGGCGCGATGGATGCGTCGAACCTCTTGAAACCGGCGCTTGCGCGCGGCGAACTGCACTGCGTCGGCGCGACCACGCTTGACGAGTACCGCAAGCATGTCGAAAAGGACGCGGCGCTCGCCCGGCGTTTCCAGCCGGTGATGGTTGCCGAACCGACGGTCGAGGACACGATCTCGATCCTGCGCGGGCTGAAGGAAAAATACGAGCAGCACCACCAGGTGCGCATCGCCGACAGCGCGCTGGTGGCCGCCGCCACGCTTTCCAACCGCTACATCGCCGACCGGTTCCTGCCGGACAAGGCAATCGACCTGATGGACGAGGCGGCAAGCCGCGTGCGCATGCAGGTGGATTCCAAGCCGGAAGAGCTCGACGAACTCGATCGCCGCATCATGCAGCTCAAGATCGAGCGGGAAGCGCTGAAGAAGGAAACCGACACCGCGTCCAAGGATCGCCTCGCGCGACTTGAATCCGAACTGGCCTCGCTCGAGGAAGAAGCCGATGCGCTGACGGCGCGCTGGCAGTCGGAGAAAAACAAGCTCAACCGCGCCGCCGATCTCAAGAAGCAGCTTGAGACGGCCCGCAACGAGCTTGCGATCGCCCAGCGCGGCGGCGAATACCAGAAGGCGGGCGAGCTTGCCTATGGCACGATCCCGAAGCTGGAAAAGGAACTGGCCGAGGCGGAGTCGGAAGACAACACCGTCACGGATTCGATCCTGCAGGAGGTCGTGACCCCGGACAATATCGCCCAGGTGGTCTCCCGCTGGACCGGTATCCCGGTCGACAAGATGCTGGAAGGCGAACGCGACAAGCTGTTGCGCATGGAAGACGAACTGGCGAAGTGGGTCGTCGGCCAGGGCGAGGCGGTGCAGGCCGTATCGCGTTCGGTCCGCCGCGCCCGCGCCGGGTTGCAGGATCCGAACCGGCCGATCGGCTCGTTCATCTTCCTCGGCCCCACCGGCGTCGGCAAGACCGAACTGACCAAGTCGCTCGCCCGGTTCCTGTTTGACGACGAGACCGCCATGGTGCGCATGGACATGTCGGAATACATGGAGAAGCACTCCGTGGCCCGGCTGATCGGTGCGCCTCCCGGCTATGTCGGCTACGACGAGGGCGGTGCCCTGACCGAAGCCGTGCGGCGCAGGCCGTATCAGGTGGTCCTGTTCGACGAGATCGAGAAGGCCCATCCGGACGTCTTCAACGTTCTGCTTCAGGTGCTTGATGACGGGCGTCTGACCGACGGTCAGGGCCGCACGGTCGACTTCCGCAACACCATCATCATCATGACCTCGAACCTCGGGTCCGAGTTCCTGACGCAGCTTGGCGACAACGAGGACAGCGAGACCGCGCGCGAGCAGGTGATGGCGGTGGTCCGGGCTTCGTTCCGGCCGGAGTTCCTGAACCGGGTCGACGATATCATCCTGTTCCACCGGCTGCGCCGGGACGATATGGGCCAGATCGTCGATATCCAGCTCGGGCGTCTCGAAAAGCTGCTTTCGGACCGCAAGATCGTGCTCGATCTTACGCCGGAAGCCCGCAACTGGCTGGCCGACAAGGGGTACGACCCTGCCTATGGCGCGCGTCCGCTGAAGCGGGTGATCCAGACGGCGGTGCAGGACCCGCTGGCCGAAAAGCTCCTCGGCGGCGAACTCTCCGACGGCACCCATGTGCGTGTCGACGCCGGCTCCGACCGGCTGGTGTTCACCACCGGCCGCAAGCTGGAAGACGCGGCGTGACCGCGCGCTTCTGAAATGCAAGGGCTCGCCTGACGGCGGGCCCAATCTTTTTACAGAGTCGCCTTCCTATCCTGCGTCATCCGCGGGCTTGACCCGAGGATCCAGGCAGCCGCGCACAATCCAAAAAATACCCTTATGCATAACGGCCGACTCACTATGGATGCTCGGGTCAAGCCCGAGCATTGTTTGTCGGATCTGCGCTATTGTTGTGATGCAGCTGCGGGCCGTTGGCTTGCCCGCAGCTGCTGCAACAGCC
>MDSV01104243.1_pt1 | contig 22379 bp, 20 predicted proteins | sample 810851 | NCBI WGS metagenome assembly MDSV01 (sample SAMN05326640, study PRJNA326480) | marine metagenome | isolation source: seawater | place: Atlantic Ocean: North East | collected 2012 | reverse complement strand
CTCTACCTTTTCGCTGATCAGCAGATTCTTTCGAAATTTGTATGGTTTCTAATCTTGAAAGGCCTGATTTTGGATTAAATTTAGCCACCCTTTCAAATCCGGAATCAATTACTATTTTTATCCCTTCAACTGTAAGTGAAGTCTCAGCAATATTTGTGGCTAAAATAACTTTTCGCCTACCTTCTTTATCGGGCATAATTGCCGCGAACTGCTTTGATGGAGACAACTGGCCATAAAGCGGTGTGATTTTTAAATCAGTAAACGATCTTCTTAATACCTCCTCACACTTCTTTATCTCGCCTTGCCCAGGCAAAAAAACAAGAACATCACCTGCTTGCTTTTTTATGGCTTTCTTTAATGTTTGATGTATCATCTCAGGAAGTATTTTCCAATCAGAATCCCCTTCATAATGTACTTCAACAGGATACATTCTTCCTTTACTTTCAACCTCAACAGCATTTAATCGTTGGGCTAATTCAGACAAATTAATAGTTGCCGACATCACTAATATTCTTAAATCCTCCCGTAAAACACCTTGAATCTCCTTTGAAAAAGCCATTGCTAAATCAGCATGAATACTACGTTCATGAAATTCATCAAATATGATTAAACCAACATCTTCAAGCAAATTATCTAGATGTATTCGACGGGTTAAGATTCCTTCTGTAACAACTTCAAGCTTTGTTTTATCGGATATTTTTTGTTCAAACCTAATCCTGTAACCTACTGTTTGCCCTACTCGCTCTCCTAACATATCCGCCATTCGGACAGCTACTGTTTTGGCCGCTAATCGGCGAGGCTCAAGCATTATTACCTTCTTACCCTGAAGCCATTCTTCTTCAAGTAATGCTAGAGGAAGTAATGTACTTTTACCAGCTCCTGTTGGAGCTTTTATAATTAAAGTGTTTTGATTACTTAAGCCTTCTTTGACTTCCGGAATTACGTTGGCAACAGGTAGGTTAAATTTGGTGAAATCGAAAAACATTAAAGCTAAGGTCGGAAAATATTTCGGCTATGTAAAAACAGATTCCAAATAAGGATGATTAGAATATCTTTAATGCAACAAGACTATTATTCAAGGTAAATTATCAAAAGAGAGATATTTAAAACAAATGCAACACGGTTGCAAAATTGATATTTCATATATTTGTTTATTATGTCCTTAGCAAAAGAGATACTTAAAAGTAATGGCTTGAAGCTGACCGAGAACAGAAGAGTGATTCTAAATCAATTTATTTCTACAGAATATGCTTTATCCTACAGCGATATTAATTCGATGATCAAACGTAAATTGGATAAAGTAACCGTATATCGTACGTTAAAATCATTTGAAGAAAGTGGAATTATTCATGAGGTAGTTGATGGTGGTAGTCAAGTTAAATATGCACTTTGTAACTCTAATTCTTGCTCTTCAGAGCATCATAATGACACACATATTCACTTTAAATGTAATGATTGTGAAAAAACGTACTGTATTGACGACATTATGATTCCACGGATTAAACTACCTAGTCAATTTCAACAAGAGTCTCAATCTGTTTTTATCCAAGGTAAATGTGAAAAATGTAAAACAGCTATCTAATTTAAAATAGAACTTTTAGCTAAAACATTATATCTAACTAAAATTACGATAACTGTTTTAACTAAAAAATATTAATACAAACCATTTAAATTAAAATGATGTTTGAGATAAGGTTAAAAGTAAGAAATTATAAATCGTAATCATTTCTATTAAATTTCATTCTAAGCTTAAATAAATCGATAAACATCTGGGTTCCGCTATTTAATATCGAAATATTTGACTGGGCATTTATCTCTGAAAGTTTAATAGGAAACTCTTTAACGCTAAAACCCTTTTTTTGAGCAAGCAATAAAATTTCAACATCAAAACACCAACCCGTAATTTGGGATACGCTAAATAACTCCTTAGCTATATTATTTTTAAAAAGTTTAAATCCACATTGAGTGTCTTTTATATTTAAACCGGTAATCATGTATTTTAAACCAGAAAAAACTCTACCCATAAATTTTCTATAAAATGGATAAGGTTCATTTTGACCTAGGTACTTTGATCCAATAATGATATCAAAACTAGTTATTTCATCTCTGAAATTTAAAATATAGTTTATCGGGATTGCATGATCAGCATCCATAAAAAGAATAAAATCTTTTTTTGATTTAAGCACGCCAGTTTTCACAGCAAAACCCTTACCCATATTTTTTTCTAAAGTAATTAATTGAATATCGTTTCTTTTTCTTGTGAGTTCGTTTGTTTTGTCAGTTGAACCGTCATCCACAACAATAATTTCAAAATCAAAATCTTGATTAGCTAGAAATAAAACAATATTATTCAATGTCTTAGAAATAGATTCTTCCTCGTTAAAGGCCGGAATAATTACAGACAAACTAAAACTCATCGTATAAAGCTACGAATATCAATTCATATGTACCTAAATAATAAAACGCTGGTTTTAATTGTAAATACGGAGACTATGTCAATAGTGATAAGTCATTCTCTGAGTCTATTAAAAGGCCTTTAAAAGCATAATCAATAAGGGACATCTCCGGATAAAAACAAAAGGAAAAATTAAACCTATTGGGAACTTGAATAATCAACCTTTTTCATTAGTATTAACCTTTAGTCACAAGGGTAATCGATATAGGTGTCAAGCAGTAAATTCAGAGAAGAAAAATTGGAAAAAAAATGTTTGGAATGATTTTGAATTTATATATTTAAACCTGGAGATTTGAAGGAAAGATTACAATTTCTTATTTTATCTTTGGAATCAAGGCAGTAGCTTGTCATCGACAGATAACCTTGAAATAAGTATTTATTAAGAAAAGTAACTTTTTTTATTTGTGAAAGTTTTAAATAAATTATCAATAATAATACCTGCCTTCAACGAAGCAGATACAATTCACTTAATCTTGAATAAGATAAAAGGAGTTGAATTAATAAATAATATTAAGAAAGAAATAATAATTGTTAATGATTTTAGTTCTGACAACACTGAAACTGCAGTTAAAAGTTATATTGAAGACAATCCAGATGTAAATATTCAATACTACGTTCAACCTGAAAATATGGGTAAAGGAGCAGCTTTACATAGAGGTATTCGGGAAGCAAGTGGAGAGGCTATAATAATTCAAGATGCTGATTTAGAATATGACCCTCGTGAGTACAATGTTTTGCTTAAGCCCATGTTAGATGGATTTGCAAATGTTGTTTACGGATCAAGATTTCAGGGATCAAATCCACATAGGATATTGTTTTTTTGGCATACAATAGGAAATAAGTTCCTAACCTTTTTGTCAAATCTATTCAACAACTTGAATTTGTCTGATATGGAAACCTGTTATAAGCTTTTCCAGTCAGAATATATTAAATCACTTAACCTGAATGAAAAACGTTTTGGTTTTGAGCCAGAGGTTACTGCTAAAATAGCACGAATTCCCAAGATTTCTATTTATGAAGTCGGTATTTCTTACTACGGAAGAACGTATGAGGAAGGAAAAAAAATAGGTGCAAAAGATGGGTTTAGAGCTATTTATTGCATCTTAAAATATGGTCTATTAAAGGCAAAATAAGTTGCTTTCTATTTAAAAACCGTTCAATAGTTAGATTAAGTTGAATACTAATTTTCCTTAAAACGTAGAGGAGGGTTTTAGATTCCATTGATACTTAGTTCAATGGGAAAAAGAATAATTTAACCTTTAAGAAGACAATAGAGACAACGCTGTATTTCAAATAAATACAAAATTTAAATAGAGCCTTTAATCGATATTTCTGAAACAACCGGATAGTGATCACTTAGCTCTTTATGAATCAAATGAAAACTCTTGGATTCTAGTTCGGGAGAGGTCATAATATAATCAATTCTCATAAATGGATACCCACTAGTGTGGGTGACTCCCAAACCATTTCCAGAATCAAGAAATGCATCAGATAAATGTTTAGTTAATTTTTTGTACACATAAGAAAGAGGAATTTCATTTAAGTCCGCACAAAGTATAACAGGGTAAGGACTTTTTTCAATTTGTTTTTCTACAAGTTCGAGCTGCTCAGATCTTTTTTTAAATCCACTATTTAATCTACTGATAAGATCCTTTGTTTTACGCATATTTATAGTCTCTACCGTACTATCCTTGAGACCTCTTATATACTTATAATGCTCTCTTCCAAACTTAAAACTTTGAAGGTGCACATTTATTACACGCAATGTATCTTCACCTTTTTTTAAATCACTAATGAGAATGCCATTATTTTTGGTGTTTGTAAAAGGAATAAATTCTTTGTACAAAATAGGAACTTTTGAAAAAGTGGCCATTCCGTAATGGCTTCCTTTTTCTTTGAAGCTATAAGCATCATTTACATATTTATATCCTTGTTTCCTCTTAAATTCTTTCTTTGTTTTATAATTGCCAATTGGTTGATTGAAAAACTCTTGAAAACAAATTACATCCGGATTTTCAAATCGTATTGATTTAAATATACTGTCTAAAATCAGTCCATTATCTTTGCGTTCTTCCCAATCAGACCATTCTTCTCGTTGAATCCAGTTGTAAACATCAAACAGTCGAACATTATAACTCATTACTCTGATTTCGCCATTTTTTTGAAAAAAGTTTAATGCATAGGTATCTTTTAATCCAAAAAGGCCAATGAGTAAAAAACCGCCAGAAATAAGCCAATATTTCTTTTTATAAAAGACTAGGAATAAATACAACATATTCAACAGCAACCAAGCTGGTGTAGAATAGGCAATAAAAGGAGCTAAGCTAAATGAATTAGGTGATATTTTTGTAATAAACAATCCAAGAACAACCATTGCTCCTGAAAACCAATAAATAAATTTCAATATTTTTCTAAAAAATTTTTTCAACTCTAAAAAATTGATTGCAAAAATAACTCTAATGTATTGTTGATGCAATTAAAGATTGATAATTATAGAGGCTTTGACTTTTAATATAATCGTTTTACTTGTAAGGACTCAAAACTATTTTGAGCTCAACACTACTCTATTATATTATCACGAATATCTGTTGTTTTCAGTTGGATTTGCTTGAATAATTCTTCCGATATATTTACTTTAAGTGTTTCTACTGCTTTTAATTTTTCAGTTTTATAATTTAACTTGACCGCGTCAAAAATAGATACTAGTTCCTTTAATTCAATAATTAATCTAATAAAGCGATTATCATTACAATCTTCTAACATTTTAACAAGGTTCGACAAAGCTGGTTTTTGCTCACCTATTTTCTCCCATATTATAAAGGCTTGATTTGAATCTGTTTCAAGATTAACTGCAATGTATAAACCCTCCAACCAGGCTCCTGCTAAAATAGCTTTGGCTATTATAGGCCTTTCATTATCCTGCAAATACAAATCAGTATCTACATAGGTTGAAGAAACGATATCGATCAATGAATCTTTATTGGTCATATTTTCCTCCAAACGCATCATTACCTCTTCCGTAAATACTCCCTGAATATTTAATTCCTCAGACATAGCCTGAGCAGACCCCATGAACCTAATAGCCTCCTGAGGATAATCAAACATACTTGTAAAACTTAAATCAGCGAAATAGACACCCAAATTTAAGGCTCTAATATAGTCGGTAACATAATTTGAAACAGAGTTTGGATTATTTAATAGCTCTATATCGTAAACAGCTTTTGTTTTGTGTAAAATATCCGCCATTTGAACAGGTGAAGGTATAGCATAAACAATTTTGGAAGCACTCTTCAACTCTTTCAAAACTCTTGTGGAAAGTATCCTTTCCTCATCGTCCAAAGAAGAGGTTTCGTCCGTAAAAATATCTAATGATCGGTTGTCTTGAGAATCTCCTCCACAAGCAATAAATACTATTACCATTAATAAATAAATTAATTCTTTCATAACTCTCAAAGCATTAATGATTAATTTACTTTTTCTAGACTATTTGGTTACGTTTAACTCTAATGTAAAACTATTATAATTTCCTTAATTTATGAGTTATAAAAGCTTTTTAATATTTCGTTTAAGAAGTCTTCGTAAAATATAGAAGTAAAAGTTTAGGATAATGCTTAATTTTAATTCGAACCATCAAAAAATTCAGATTTATTTAATTGCATAGGAACGTAAAATGTTTAAAATTTCGGCAACTATAATTACTTTTAACGAAGAAAAAAATATCGAAAGATGTTTAGACTCCCTCATCGGGATAGCCGATGAAGTTGTTGTTGTTGATTCTGACTCAACAGACAAGACTAAGGCCATTGCTACCAAATTGGGCGCTAAGGTTATCACTAATAAATTTGAAGGTCATATTCAACAAAAGAATTTTGCTATAACTCAAACTTCTCATAACTGGATACTATCCTTAGATGCAGACGAAGCTTTATCGGACGAATTAAAAAATAAAATCCATGAAATGAAAATGACATTGAAAGGTGATGGCTATTCATTTAATCGATTAACAAACTACTGTGGGAAATGGATTAGGCATTGTGGTTGGTATCCCGACACAAAGATTAGGTTGTTTAAAAAAGGAAATGGTCGCTGGAGTGGGAAAAACCCTCATGATAAATATATTTTAGAAAACGGGAAAGCTAAACACATAAAAGGAGATATCTTACACTATACCTTTTACAAGGTAAGTGAACACAAAAATCAAATTAAAAAATTCTCGGATATTGCCGCTCAATCTCTTTTTGAATTGAATAAAAAATCAAATTGGAGTTTAATTATTGGAAAGACCCTTTTTAAATTCGTTCGAAATTATTTTTTAAAGCTTGGATTCTTAGACGGTGTTACTGGCTTTCATATTTGTAGGTTGTCTGCACACTCGACTTTCTTAAGATATTATAAATTATTAAAGCTACAAAAAGATGAGTGAACTACCCACTGTACTCCATATCTCAACTCCTAAAAGTTGGCGAGGTGGTGAGCAACAACTAGCCTATTTATATGAAGAATTAAATTCAAGAGGAGTTAAACAATATCTTCTTTGCCGAAAAGACAGTGAAATGGCTAAAAAAGGAAAATCTTTAGGTTGGAATATAATTGAGAGCAGAAAAACAATGGCAATTGACCCCTTTTTCGCGAGAAAAGTAAGTTTGGTTTGTAAGCAAAAAAAAATAGACATTGTTCATGCACATGATTCTCATGCCCACTCATTTGCAGTTATATCGGCCTCTTTTTTTGGAAATAAAACGCCTATAATCGTGAGTAGAAGGGTTGATTTCCCAATTAGCAGGTCCTCTATTAAAAAGTATAATCATAAAAACATCAAGCGTATTATTTGTGTATCTGAAGCTATAAAAAGATTAATTGAACCAGACATTTGGAACAAAACTATTTTAAAAACCATTCACTCAGGTATTGATTTAAACAGATTTTCACAAATTAAAAAAAAAGACCAAAAGCTTCATAAAGAGTATAACATACCTTTCGATACTCCATTAATTGGTAATATAGCAGCAATAGCTCCTCACAAGGATTATTTCACATTTATAAACACAGCAGAGCATCTTGTGAAAAGAAATTATAATGTAAAATTCCTAATTATTGGTGCCGGACCAATGGAACAAGAGATAAAACATTATTGCAATCAAAAAAAACTAAACAATCATATAATTTTCACTGGATTCAGGACAGATATTAGAGAAATACTTCCTGAACTTGACATATTTTTAATTACGAGTAAAACAGAAGGCTTAGGAACCTCAATAATTGACGCTTTTGCCTGTAAGGTTCCTGTTGTGGCCACTAGAGCAGGTGGAATTCCTGAAATTGTAAAGCATGAAAAGAGCGGATTACTTGCAAACGTAAAAGACGCAAAAGAACTAGCCAAACAAGTTGAAAGGATATTAAAAGGAAGCATTAATAAATCCAAAATAATTTCAGGGCAACAAGAAATACTCGCAAATTTCACGAAATCAATCACTGCAGAGAAAACCTTGTTAGAATACCTTTCCTTAAAATAATTATACAGTGGAATCTATTCATATAAATCTGTTGAACTAAATGAGTTATATTATATTTGCTTAAAATAATTACTATGACTGTAAACTTTAATATTCATGCAGCTGAGTGGGAGTTCCAAGAAGAATTGCCATTTGATATTGTAACCATTAAAGATGATATAACAGATTTCGAACTACCTCTTTATGATAAAGATGATAATGAATCCGAGACGGTTACAATGAAAAACTGCAGAGTAATTGAATTGATTGGAGATGACGAATCTTTTCTTGTAATAATAGAAGCTGCATTGATTAAAGAAGAAAATATTTTTGATGTTGAAAATACAGATCGCATTTTTGAATTTGCCCTTCATCCCAACCTTCCCCTTTGGAAAGACGGAGAAGATATTGGGGTTTTTTATAGTTGGAAAAACCTTCCTGAAAATTTAAAAGAAATGAAATTTAATAAGTAAAAATATGGACTCAAAAAAAGATATTCACTCATTAATTGGTTACGTAGAAAAGTTTCACGATTCCTTTGGGATTAAAAATAATTATGAGCCCACTACTCAACTTTCTCAAAATGATATTCAACTTCGTTTTGATTTACTAAAAGAAGAAAACGAGGAATATATTAATGCGGCTAAAAATGGTGATATGATTGAGGTAGCCGACGCTCTTGGAGATTTAATGTATATTTTATTTGGTACAATCATGAAACATGGTATGCAACATAAAATTGTTGAAGTATTTGAAGAAATTCAAAGAAGTAATATGAGTAAATTAGGAAAAGACGGAAAACCAATATATAGAGAAGATGGAAAAGTTTTAAAAGGCCCCAACTACTTTAAACCAAATATTCAAACTATACTCAATAAATAGTATATTACATTTTATTTTCAATAATGACGACTTCTTTTTTTAGATATTTTTCACTTTTATTAATCGTAATATCGATTGAAGGTTGCTTCATGTTTAAAGACCTTGAATTCAAAGGAATAGCAAGCCATAAAATCGAGGAAGTATCTCTGAAAAACGGACTTAGACTAAACTTAGGCGTTCAACTGCAAAATCCAAATTGGTTCGCGATAAAAGCGAAAGGAGGAGAAATAAATGTAAAAGCGAACGGAATTAACCTCGGTAAATTCCAAATATCTAGATCTGTAAACATACCTAAAAAAAGTGATGGAATTATTGAGATAGGAATTGAATCTAAGCTCAAAAACTTACTTGGTGGTGGATTACTATCATTAGTTTCTATGGCTACAAAAGGCGGAAAGTTAAAAATAGAACTAGAAGGATACGTTCACGCTTCAGCTCTTGGGCTTTCAAAAAGAGTTAAAGTTTCAACAATCGAGTATATCGGATTGTAAAAGCAAAAAAATATAATGTCTTTAAAAAACTTATTTAATCTTGTTGACGTTTAATTTTATCATTGGATAATTAAAGGCTATCCTATCAAATAACTTGAAGGTTTAGTGAAAAAAATAAAAGTCTAATTTAACGACCATAAATGATCTTTTAATTAGTCAAAAAGAAGACATACATTTAAATAAAAGTCGACTCAAGGCCATTCAAAATTTCAATTTTTTAAATAAAAAATTATACCAAAAAATAAAATTTAATACGGTAAGTTTCAGTACAAATTCAGTAACAAATTTGATTGATTATGATGACTTTTTTCATAAACTGCTTATCACCTCTTGATAAAAAACTTTTACTAATTTAATATAGCATCAACACCAGGAAGTATCTTACCCTCCAATAATTCCAATAGAGCTCCTCCTCCTGTGGATATATAAGAGACTTGATCTGCTAAACCGTACTTATTTATTGCCGCAACAGAATCTCCACCTCCGATCAATGTGAAAGCGCCATTTTTTGTAGCTTGGACAACCGAGTTAGCTATTGATTTAGTTCCCTCACCAAAAGCGTCTAGTTCAAAAACACCAACCGGACCATTCCACAGAACCGTTCCCGACTGCTCAATTACATCCCCAAAAATCTTCCTGGATTCTGGACCACAGTCCAAACCTTCCCAGCCATCTGGAATTTGACCAGCAGCTGCTGTTTTTGTGTTTGCATCATTAGAAAAATCATCTGCAACAATTGAGTCAACAGGTAAATAGATATTCACTCCTTTTTCTTCCGCTTTCTTAAGTACATTAAGAGCTGTTTCTAAAAAGTCATCCTCAACAATTGAGTTACCAATATTACCACCCTTTGCTTTTGAAAAAGTATATCCCATTCCTCCACCAATAATTAAATTGTCAACTTTATCCAACATTTGAGTAATTATTTGAATTTTAGAGGAGACTTTTGACCCTCCCATTATTGCTGTTAGCGGTCCTTTCCCAGACTTAATAGCCTTGTCAATACTTTCTAATTCATTGGACAATAATAAACCAAACATCTTATCATTTGGAAAAAACTTTGCGATTATTGTAGTTGAGGAGTGTGCTCTATGCGCTGTACCAAAAGCGTCGTTAACATAGCAATCTGCTAATTTTGATAATTGTTTTGCAAACTTTTCATCTCCGGCAGTTTCCTCTTTGTAAAAACGCAAATTTTCAAGTAAAAGAACTTCTCCTGGTTTTAATTCTGAAGCCATAGATTCAACATCTTTTCCAATACAATCAGATGCAAACTTAACTGTTACTCCTAAATTTTCAGAAACGTTTCCAAGAATATGCTTTAGAGAAAATCTATCTTCAGGCCCCTTTTTGGGCCGTCCAAGATGAGACATTAAAATTGCACTGCCTCCTTTATCTAAAATTGTTTTTATGGTAGGAACTGCAGCTCTAATTCTCGTATCATCACTAATATTGAAATCCTCATCTAAAGGCACATTAAAATCTACTCTAACTATTGCTTTCTTCCCTGAAAAATCGTATTCTCTTACACTACTCATATTGGATAAATTTTCTAACTATTAAAAACGGTTAATAATCAAATTTACTAATCTGTTTCTGAATAACTTCCTATTCTCTAATTAAGTTGGGTAATTTTATTAAAATCAATTGTTTTAATAATCATTATCGTATTGGTTTTAAAAAACAACTGATTAATTATACGGAAACTTTATCTTTGAATAGATGCTGTTTAAAGATGTAATTGGACATAAAGAAATAAAGAATAAGTTAATTAAAAGTGTTAAAAATAACAGAATAAGCCACGCTCAATTATTTTTAGGACCTGAAGGAAATGGAAATTTTCAGTTAGCCTTAGCCTATGCTCAATTTATTAATTGTTTAAATCAAGGTGATAACGATTCTTGTGGAAGTTGTTCAAGCTGCTTAAAACATAAAAACAAACAACACCCCGATCTACATTTTTTTTATCCGACTGCAATTTGTAACGAAATAAAAACTCTACCCTCATCCAGAAAACTTATTAAACCTTGGGTTGAGTTCTTGAAGACAAAAGACTATTTCATATTAAATGATTGGATGTCCTATATAGGAGCGGGAGAAAGATTTTCAATTATTAATAAAACAGACAGTCAAGACATTATTAAGATAATATCTTTAAAAAATTTCGAAGCAAAGTTTAAAGTCATAATTATTTGGTGGCCCGAAACTATGAATTCAAGCTGCTCAAACAAAATATTAAAAGCATTAGAAGAACCTAATCCAAAAACACTTTTTCTACTTGTAGGGCATAACACGGATAAACTTTTACCAACTATTGTCTCTAGAGTTCAAATTATTAAAACAAACTTATTAAAAGATTCTGATGTTATTCAAGGTTTAATCGATAAAGAAAAAATCCCCGATAATCTAGCTAAATCACTAGCCTTAACAGCAAACGGCAACTTATCTAAAGCTTTTGATTTAATTAAAGATCCTGATAGTGAACAACAATTTATGGATATTTTTCATAAATGGATGCGACTCTGTTACACCGTTGATTTCTTAAGTCTTGAAAAATGGGTTGAAGAAATTTATAAATTAGGGCGCGTTGTTCAAAAAAGTTTTTTGGAGTACGGATTAAGAATATTCAGAGAATGTATAATCTATAACTACTCAAACTCAAACATTAATAGATTAAACAAAAGCGAAGAAGTCTTCAATGAGAAATTTTCAAAATTCATACATGGTGGTAATATTGTTGAAATTGTTGCCGTTTTCGAGCATACACACACTGCTATTTTGAGAAATGCAAATGGAAAAATAGCATTTATGAATCTTAGCTTGAAAATTTGTAATCTAATTAAATTGAAACCTTAATTGAAAAAGAAAAATAACAGAGTTATTAAAAAAATAAAAGGTTTAGAAACTATAAATTTTAATTAAATTCCTTAATATATGCCTCTAAAGCACCTGTCATTGAAGGAGCATTTGGGGCAGGCGCCGCAATATTTATTTCTAAACCAGCATTTACGGCTGCCTTTCTAGTTGTTTCTCCAAAAACCGCAATTCTTGTATCCTTCTGTTGAAACTCAGGAAAATTTTTGAATAACGATTCAATTCCTGCAGGGCTATAAAACACTAAACAGTCATAAAAGACATTTTCTAAATCACTCAAATCACTCACTACTGTTTTATACAAAATGGCTCTTTGATAGTTAATTTCAGAGGCCTCAAGCTGCTTGGGAATTATCTCTTTAAGTATATCTGAGGAGGGGAGTAAAAACTTCTCGGACTTATGCTTATTAATTAACTCCATTAATTCAGAAAACCTCTGACGACCATAAAAAATCTTTCTTTTTCGATATACAACATGCTTTTGTAGATACAAAGCAACGGCTTCTGAAACACAAAAATATTTCATTGTATCTGGTACAGTAAATCTTGTTTTATCACAAATTCTAAAAAGATTATCAACAGCTGTTCTTGAAGTTAGAATAACGGCAGTAAAATCTGCGAAATTTATCTTTTGCTCTCGAAATTCTTTTGCATCTACACTTTCAACATGAATAAAGGATCTAAAATCAACAGTAACATCGTGTTTGTCACTCAGTCCAAAAAAAGGTGACTTCTTATTGTCCGGTTTTGGTTGTGAAACCAAAATAGATTTAATTGCTTTCCCCATGAAATTTATTTTTTTGCTACTCTAAATACTCAGTGTTGATTTCGAAACAAGCCTTAAAATCAATGCAAAAGGTATTATTTCGAGGATGCAAATATACAAAAATGAGTAAAAACAGGGAATATTTCCATGCTTAATTCCTATTAAAAAACCATTTATCCACTTTAAAACAAGGTATAAAGAAGAAAAAAGGAAAATAAGCATTATTGATGTTTCCTTTAAGGGTAGGCAAAACGTATAAAGCAACAAAAGAGGAAATAGCAATAAACCAAGGGCTTTATCTTTAACTGCTAAACGATTTAATGATAAAATTGTTAAAGATTCTTTCTTAAAAATTTTACCGAGTAAAATTTTACAAAGATATTTAAATGCAAAAAATAAAATCACCATTCCAAAAGAAATGAGTAACATTTCTATCTGAGTCATAGCATTAAAAAAGAGCTCTCCAGATGAAATAAGGTTATGTATTAACAAACTCATTACAAGAAGAAAAAAAATAGTTAACCAAAATCCAGCCTTTCTATTCTTATTTGATTCTGAACCGTCCTTGTGCTGTAAATTTCTTACACTAAAATTAGAAAACAAAATCGTTTTGGTATATGATCGAAAGTTATACGTAATAAAAACCAAAACAAAAAACACTAATAAATAAATGATTCCCAGCAAAGGACTAATAAAATCTTCTCTAACCAAATAGGTATTATTTAATCTGTCAAATTGATTCATTTAAAGCACAAAAAATCTTGATATTCTAAATCCTAATTTAAACTCTCCTTTGGACCAAGAATCAACACCAGTATCCAGCAAATCTTGAAAAATTAAACCCGACGAATTTGATAAGTTAATATGGAAAACATGCCCTCCTGTCTCAATCTCTACTCCACATGAAAATGGATGATAATAATCATAATTCTTACTGTTTCTGAATTCTCCTAATGTATGATTATACTCACCAACAAAAGATAGTTTCTTGGTTATTCGATAACGAGTGCCACAACCTAAACTAAATGCATCATTCTCCTCTTTCAGTCCATTATAACTAGCGTTTTGGACAACTAAATTTTTATGAAAATGAGATATACTCAATAAAACAGAAACTTTTCGACTTAATTTACTACCAATTACAAGTTGATTAATAAATGAAAATCTATGAGCTACTTTTGAAAAATGACCATCTAAGTCTTTTTTTGGAGTAAATGCAGTATTGCTTAAAATTACAGCAGTAACAGGCGTAGATGCTTTTTTTTGTTTCAAGAATTTATATTTTACTAAACCATCGATATTTTCTTCAGTTTGACTTCTTCCAATACCAATTTGAAATTTTTCTGTTATTCCATAATCAAAAGAAAAGCGAATATTGGAAGCCTTATCTAACCCATAAAGGGAATGACCCCCACCATAAGATCCACCTACATTTCCAAAGCGATGCGATATTTTAAAATCAAGAACACCTTTTCGCTCAGTTTCAGTTGTATATGCGTTTATGAGAACAGGCGATTTCCAGGTAGCCCGGACATATGTAACTTCTTCATCTAATTCGGCTTCAAGAGTCGCTAACATATCCTCTTGCGCAAAAATAAGATCGGTTAAAAAAAAAAATAATAAAACAATATTAAATCTAATCATTTCGACAGAATCTCTTTGTATTCAATTGAAACAGAAACCTCAACAACCTCTGCAATGGTCTTAATTTTCATAGAGGGTATTTTAATCCCATGATGTGAGACTTGAATTGCAAATTTTGCGTCTACACTTACCCTACCATTTCTAACTACAATTATGCCCTTAATCTGCCTATCCTTTTCAACACCATGAACCTTTAACTTTCCTTTTACGGTTACCGCATAATCTCCATCTTTGGTTAGATCAAAATCTCCAACTATTAATCCACTTAGTGATGCTTTTGGATATTTGTCAGATTCCATATAATTCTCATTAAAATGTTCTTGCATCATCGGATTTTTAAATATAAATGTATTCGGCTTCATCAAAACGACAATTTTCTTTTCCGAGACATCTAATACTGATTTGCTTTTTTTGCTCTCTGCGTATATATCTTCTAATGGCGCATCAGATAAAAAACTAATTTTTGAACTGGTAGATTGAAATAATTGTGCATTAGCGAGAATCCCTCCAAAAAGAAAAATTATACCAATTATATGTTTAGTTAGCATACATTACAAGTTTGATAACAAAATAAGCACCTTTTTCGGATTATCAATGTTTATTATTTATAATCTATTAAAAATAGTTTACTTATAAAACAATTACTCTGCCAAATTAAAGTCAGAGATATAAATAAATTGAAAATTTTAATTTTAATTTTTATTTGTTTCTTTATAGGCAAGAATCATATAATGAAACAGCAAAAATTTGGTGACTTTTTTGAAGGGTCGAGTGAGGGTATAATTATTACTGATGAAAAAACAGATCTCGTTTATCATAATTCCATTATTCTGGAAATGCTTCCCAACTTATCCAAGGCCCCGACAAAAAAAGATTTTAATAGCGTAATTGATCTAGACTGTATTCTTGATCAAGAAATCAGCCTTAACTTATTTGAACTAGACCATCATATTTTAATTACAAAAAAGAGATTTTCTTTTGATGAAAAAAAATATTTTTTATTTCGAATAAAAACATCCGATAAAGATTCTACTGAACGAAGATTATCGTTTTTTCTTAACAATATTGATGAAATTGTTTACACAGAAAAAATAGTAAAAAATAAAAGAGAGAACATAGGTTTTATAAGTAAAGGAATTGAAAAAATAACTGGGATATCCTCTGAAGATATGATTCTTCAAAATAAATTACCCTATGAATTCACCTCTAAAATTGATAAAAAGAGAATAACGGAATTCCTGAAAAATATAAAAAATAATAAAGAGCCAGATAAATGTCAATTTCGAATTCAAAACAAGCAAAAAAAATTTAATACTTGGGTTGAGTTATCAATCTATCCGCAAATATCAAATAAAAATCATCATTTCGCTAATTTTGGTGTACTGAGAGATATTTCAAAAGATATCGAAGCCGATCAATTACTAAGACAGAGTGAGTTAAAACATCGTTTACTTTTTAGCGAAGCCAATGATGCCATTATGATTTTTAAAGATATTGAAATGGTAGACTGCAACGAAAAAACTCTTTCCATGTTTAATGCATCAGGATTTTTAGAAATCGCAGGAAAAAAACTTTATGAGTTAATGCCCGAAAAGCAACCGAGTGGCGATGATTCTATATTAAATTACCATTATCATATGCAGAGTGCTCTAGCCGGTGAATCACAATTTTTTTATTGGCGTCATGCAAAATTAGACGGAGAACAATTCGACTGTGAAGTGAGCATAAACAGTTTTACCGTTGAATCAGATTCTTATGTCCAAGTTATCGTCAGAGATATTACACAAAGAAAAATTGCTGAAGAGCAGAAAAATCAATCTATAAAAAGTTATTTCGAAATATTCAATTCAAGCTCTGACCTTATATTTATCCTAGACAGTCAAGGTATAGTCATCGATGTTAATCAAACTGTTTTGAATACCTATAAAGAACTTAAAAGCAAAATTATTGGAGGATCTTTTGATCACTTAGGTGAATTAATAATTATAAATGATGATGATTTAATAAAAATTGGTAAGGCCTGGTCGGGTGAACCTCAAAAATTTGAATGGCATTGCACTCCTATTGGTGGAAGTCGTATTCCTCTTGAAATGATTCTACACCCTGGAACTTATTTCGGTAAAGAAGTAATTATTGCAAGCGGAAGAAATATTAGTGAGCGACTTGAATACGAAAAGACTTTTAAGGAAAGTGAATCGCGTTTTAGAACACTTGCATCTCATGCTCCAATTGGAATATTTTTAACAAATAAAGAAGGAAATGCAGTTTATGTTAATAATAAATTAAAAGAGATCGCTCATTATCCAAGTGTTGATGGATTCATGGAAAATTGGTTGTCAAAGATCCATCCCAAAGATCAAAAAAGAATAAAATCCAATATAGATATTACTCAAAAAGAGAACCACCAACACTATGAGTACAGAATAATCCCTAAAAAGGGAAATGAACGATGGGTAAAAGTACAAGTTAATCTATTGAGAGACACCAATAATGAAATTACAGGTCGAGTAGGAACAATAGAGGATATTACTCAAGAAATTAAATCAGCAAAAATAGCTAAAGAAGCAGAGAACGATAAGTTAAGAGCTGAATTTGCGGAAAAAGCCACTCGTAAACTTCAAAAAGAAATTGACGAAAGGATAGCCGCCGAAGAGGAATTAAAATCGGCAAAAGAGTTAAACCAATATATTATTGACTCTTCGACCGATATGATTATTGCGACCGATATAAAAGGTAAAATAACAGAATTTAATAAAGCAGCAACAGAAGGTTTTGGATATTCTACATCGAGTATAATTGATTCTGCTGTTGACCCACTTTTTGCTAACGAACTTAATCGGGAGGAAATATTAGTTAGCGTATTGCAATATGGAAAATGGAGCGGAGAAGTACTTTGTAAAAGAGATGATAGTTCAACATTTATAGGATATCTTTCGGCATCAATTCTTTCTGGACCCGAAAAAAAAGCGATGGGAACAATGGGTGTTTTGAGAGATATTACCGAAATTAAAAAAGCAGAAACAGAATTAAAAAATAGTATTCATCAAAAAGAAATCCTGCTTAAGGAAGTACACCACCGTGTTAAGAACAACCTACAGGTAATTAGCTCAATATTAAATTTACAAACAGGATATATTATTGATGAAGATACATTAGGTGTTATTCGAGAATGTCAAGACAGGATAAAGTCAATGGCTTTCATTCATGAAAGCTTATATCAAAAAGAGGATTTTGCAGCTGTGAATTTTTCGGAGTATCTACACAACCTTTGTAGTAATATATTGCACTCTTATAAGACTCCCAACAGAAATATTAACTTCGATTTTGAGATTGAGGATATATCCCTATCTTTAGATTCAGCAATCCCGTGTGGATTAATAGTTAATGAGCTGGTTTCCAATTGTTTTAAGTATGCATTTGAAAGTTTCAAACAAGGAAAGATAAAGGTAACTCTAACGAAAGATAAGCACAATAATAAATGTCTAACTGTGCATGATTCTGGAAAAGGATTACCAAAGGATTTAGATATTAAAACAAATGATTCGTTAGGCTTACAATTGGTTTGGATGTTGGTAGATCAAATTGATGGAGAAATAAAATATGAATATGCTTCTGGAAGTAAATTCATTGTTAATTTTAAACGAGACTAAAAAAGTAATATGGCGAAAACCAAGGTTTTTATTTTAGAGGATGAAAATATAGTAGCGAAAGATATTGAACAGAGTCTCAAGAAATTGGGATACGATGTTATTGGAATTGCTTCCTCTGGAGAAAAATTAATAGAACTTCTAAACTCAGGTTTACAACCGGAAATATTCCTCATGGACATTATGATTAAAGGAGAAATGGACGGAATAGAAGTTGCAGAATATGTCAAAAAAAAATATAGTTTACCCATTATTTTCCTAACTGCCTATGCTGATGAAGATACTCTCTCAAAAGCAAAAATAACAGAACCCTACGGCTATATTCTAAAACCTTTCAAAGAGATTGATCTGCACACTACCATTGAAATGGCGTTGTACAAACATCAAAAAACTGCTGAAATGAAAAAAGAGCTTCATGTTTACTCCTCCCTAGTAAGTGAATCTCAAAATGGCAGAGACTATATTTTTGTTAAGAACAAAAGCAAATTAATTAAAATTAGTGTTGAAGATTTATTTTATGTTGAGGCATTAAAAGATTATGTGAACTTTTATGCTAGTCACGGAAAATACACTATTCATAGCACTATGAAAGATGTAGAATCAAAACTACCCAGTATCTTTTTTGCCAGGGTTCACAGATCATTCATCGTTAATTTGGATAAAATCCTATCTATTGAGCATGTAAATGGAAGACTTCAGTTGGAAGGTTTAGAAAAATCGATTCCGATAGGTGGTTCCTATAAAGATGATCTGCTCGAAAAATTTAACTTGTTGTAACTTGAGAGTATATTTTTTATATCACCTTATTTGATGTCATAGTTGTTTACACTCTCTCCAATAAAAATTGCTTGAACTCATTAAAATTGGGTTGAATCAATAATGCAACTTTTTTTCTTCTCATATACTCCTGAAGTCTTTCTGGAATTTCTACCTTTTGACCAATTACAGGCTCAACTACATCGCCAAATTTTGCGGGATGAGCTGTTTCTAAAACAACTGCTTGAACATCATTTGATTTTTGATATTCCTTTACGGCCATATACCCAATCACACCATGGGGCTCCATTAGGTATCCTGTTCTGGAAATCACGTCTACCATACCCTCTTTTGTTTGCTCATCACTAAAAGCATACCCTACCATAGATTTTCGGACCTTATTCCAGTCACCTCCATGCAACTCAAGAATACGAACAAAATTGGATGGATCACCAATGTCCATAGCATTAGATATTGTTGAAACAGATGGTCTGGCCTTATATACTCCTGTTTGTAAATACTTCGGAACGACATCATTTATATTTGTTGCGCCGATGAAACGATCGATAGGAAGCCCCATTCTTTTCGCAAACATTCCAGCCGTTAGATTTCCAAAATTTCCCGAAGGACAAGAATAAACTATAGGCTTCTTCTTATCTTCTAATTGTTCATAAGAACTAAAATAGTAAAAGGATTGAGGCAAAAATCGGGCAACATTAATAGAATTGGCGGAAGAAAGATTAATTTTACTTCTTAATTCATCATCATTAAATGCTTTCTTAACCATAGATTGACAATCATCAAAAGTTCCATTTACCTCTAAAGTTGTGATGTTTTGACCCATGGTCGTTAACTGTTGTTCTTGTATTTTAGAAACCTTTCCTTTAGGATATAGAATAATAACATCAATACCTTGAACTCCTAAAAAACCGGCAGCAACAGCACTTCCTGTATCTCCTGATGTAGCCACGAGAATAGTTATTTCCTCTCCAGTTTTTTTTACAAAATGCTCTAAACAACGTGCTAAAAATCTACCTCCAACATCTTTAAATGCGCAAGTAGGACCATGCCATAATTCTAATGAAAAAACATCCTTTTCAACTGCAATAATTGGCAAAGGAAAATTTACAGTCTCCGAAACAATTTTTTGTAGGTCTTCGTCCTTAATTTCTCCATCTACAAAACGCTTTGCAACTTCAAAACCTAATTCTTCAATAGATTTTCCAGAACCGATTAAACCCTCAGGAAGCTTATCAATTCGTTCGGGAAAATATAAACCTCCATCAGGAGCTAAGCCCCTTATAACTGCGTCTTTAAAAGATACTTCTTGGGATTTTTTCCGCGTACTGTAATACTTCATTATTCTATTATTTTTGCTCCTTCTGAATTCACTTGACTTACGTGAATTTCAAAATCAACTCCATATTGAGTATAAACCTGAGCCATTACATCTTTAACTCTATTTGCTATTTCTTCTCCTTTAGACAAACCAAAAATGGAAGGACCTGAACCTGAAATTGAGCACCCCAAAGCACCAGCATCTAAAGTTGCTCTTTTAACTTTTTCAAAGCCTGGTATCAAAATTGATCGGATGGGTTCAATAACAACGTCAACTAGTGATCTTCCAATTAAATCGTAGTCTTCAGAATATAAACCTGCAATTAATCCGCCAACATTTCCCCATTGAGTGATTGCTTTTGAAAGATCAATACCTCCTTTTAAAACTCTTCGAGCATCTCTTGTTTTCACCTCTAATTGAGGGTGTATGACAGTTGCCCAAAGTTCTTCTGGAGATTCAATTTTAATAATGTCCAACGGTTCATAAGACCTTACTAAAGTGAAACCTCCTAATATGGATGGAGCCACATTGTCTGCATGCGCAACACCTGTTGCACAGCGTTCACCTTCCATTGCAAATTCAACCAACTCGTTTTTGGTGAACGGGCTTCCCAACAATTTATTAACAGCAACAACAGCAGCAGCAGAACTGGCCGCAGAGCTTCCTATTCCACTTCCAGGTTTAACTCCCTTAATTAATTCTATTTCAAAGCCTTGATTCGACCCTAATTTATTCAAAAGAGCCGTTACAGCCACTCCGGCAACATTCTTATTTACGTCTAATGGAAGGTTATCAGCATTATGACATGCGGTAATTACAACCTGATTTTGGTTTGTTTTTTTTACCAAAACCTCATCACCTGGATAATTCAATGCTAATCCTAAAACATCAAAACCACAGGCTACGTTGGCAATAGTTGCTGGAGCAAAAACTTTAAGGTGATCCATATATTAATAGTTAGCAATTCTTACAATATCCGCAAACACTCCTGCCGCAGTAACTCCTGCTCCTGCCCCTGCTCCTTGAATAACCATCGGTTGTGAAACATACCTATCTGTATACAATGCTACTGTGTTATCAGTTCCTTGCAAATTATAAAAAGGATGAGTTGAATCGACAGCCTGCAATTCAACAGTTGCTTTTCCATCCTCATACTTGGCAATAACTCTTAATTTTCTATCTTCAGATTGAGCATTTTCAACCATTTTCTGAAAAATTGATTCGTCACTCTTTAACAACTGGAAAAAATCTTCGACAGTATCTACTTCAAAACAAGCTTTAGGCAGAATATCTTTAACCTCGATATCATCAAATTCCATTTTAATTCCTGCTTCACGAACTAAAATTAATATTTTACGCTTAACATCCACACCAGATAAATCTATTCTCGGGTCTGGCTCAGTATAACCTTCAGTTTTTGATTGCATTACAACATCATGAAAAGTATTGTTTCCATCATATGTATTAAAAATGAAATTTAATGATCCAGAAACTGTAGCTTCGATTTTTTGAATTCTATCTCCAGAATGAACTAAATCGTTAATGGTCCCAATTACTGGAAGACCTGCTCCAACATTTGTTTCATACAAAAACTTAACATTATTCTTTAAGCAAATTGCCTTCAATTCCTGGTATAAATCGTAATCTGAAGAACATGCAATTTTATTTGCTGTCACCACATTAATATTATTTTCTAATGCTGTTTTATAAACAGAAGCAATTTCATAATTCGCAGTACAATCTACAAAAACAGAATTTCTTAGATTTAATTCGGCAATCTGCTCAATTAAATCCTCTTTTTGAAAAACTTCAGAAGAATTATCTACTTTTTCTTGCCAATTATCGAGATCAATTCCTTCGGCATCTAACAACATCTTTTTCGAATTGGCTAAGCCAGCAACTCTAACAACTATATTTGAATTTTCCTGAAGGATCTTTTGCTGTTGCTTGATTTGGTCAACCAAAGTTCCCCCAACATTCCCAACACCAACTACAAAAAGGTTGAGAACTTTATTAGATCCTTCAAAATGATT
>MDSV01083355.1_pt1 | contig 22383 bp, 20 predicted proteins | sample 810851 | NCBI WGS metagenome assembly MDSV01 (sample SAMN05326640, study PRJNA326480) | marine metagenome | isolation source: seawater | place: Atlantic Ocean: North East | collected 2012 | reverse complement strand
CACTTATTAAAGGAAAAGTAAAATTTAAAAAATCAAAATTAAACAGAACTTTTGTTTCTGTAATTCCAAATTAAATTTATAAGTAATTCCGATTACTTGTAATGTTCTCAAAATGAAATTTTTAGATCAAGCTAAAATTTATATAAAAGCGGGTAACGGTGGATCTGGTTCTGCAAGCTTTAGAAGAGAAAAATTTATTGAATTTGGAGGTCCAGATGGTGGTGACGGTGGAGATGGTGGTTCTATAATTTTTGAATCAGAACGTAATTTAAACACTTTAATTGATTTCCGATATGCGCAGCATTTTAAAGCCGAACATGGAAAACCAGGAAGTAAACGAAATAAAACAGGTGCAAGCGGAAAAGACTTGATTTTAAAGGTTCCTGTTGGAACTCAAGTCTTTGAAGAAGACAACAATACTTTAATTTATGACTTTTTAAAAAATAAAGAAAGATTTTTAGTTGCCTCTGGGGGGAAAGGAGGTTTAGGAAATGTTAAATTTAAAAGTTCTACTAATAGAGCCCCAAAGAAAAAAACGAATGGGAAAGCCGGTCAAGAGTTTTGGATATGGCTACAATTAAAAGTTATTGCAGACATTGGAATAATTGGACAGCCTAATGCTGGTAAATCGAGTTTGCTTGCGGCACTTACAAGAGCAAAACCTAAAATAGCTAATTATCCATTCACGACAATAAACCCAAATTTAGGTGTTTCATATTACGATGAGAAAGAAATAACATTAGCCGATATACCGGGTTTAGTTGAAGGCGCGCACAAGGGTGTTGGACTGGGAGATAAATTTTTAAGACACATAGAAAGATGTAAAATTCTTCTTCACTTAATTGATTTGTCTGACAAGAATTTGATCAACAGTTACAAAAAAATTAGATATGAGATTTCAACGTATGATAAAAGTTTAGGAAAAAAGAAAGAAATAATTTTTTTTAATAAATCTGATTTATTTGAAAAAAATGAAATTGATGAAAAAGTTGAAGAATTTAGAAAAAAGATAAAAAATAAATTTGAAGTTATTTCAGTTTTTTCAAAAGATGATATTAATAAGATAAAAAAAATTTTGGTAAAAAATGCTGGTTAAAGATTCTAAAAAGATAGTTATTAAACTCGGTTCATCTACTGTTATAGATGCTAAAGGAAAATTTAAAAAAAGTTGGGTAGGAAGTTTAATTCGTGATATCAAAAAGTATAAGAAAAAAAGTGATTTTGTAATAGTGTCTTCGGGAGCAATAGCATTAGGTCAAAAATATCTTAAGATTAAAAATAAAAGAATTAAGCTAGAGATGAGTCAAGCCATTGCCGCAATTGGTCAAATCCACCTAGCTAAAGAATTTCAAAATTTATTTGAAAAATATAAAATTAAAACTGGACAAATTCTGATTAGTCCTGATGACACAGAGCAGAGAAGAAGAGCGCTAAATGTAAGAAGAACTTTTGATAATTTGTTTAAGTTAAAAGCAATACCAATAGTTAATGAAAACGATACTACTGCTACAGCAGAAATAAAATATGGAGATAATGATAGGTTAGCTGCAAGAGTTGCACAAATAATTGGGGCAGACACTTTAATAATTTTTTCAGATGTGGATGGACTTTATGATAAATCAAAAAAGAAGAATGTCATTAAAACTGTGTCCAAAATTGATAATAAGATAAACGATCTTATAGATAATAAAATTAATCTATATGGTTCTGGCGGTATAATTACTAAATTAGATGCAGCTAAAATTTGTATGAATGCCGGATGTCATATGTTTATTGCTAATGGAAAAAAAATTAATCCAATTGATAATATGATTAAAAAAAATTTGTATACTCATTTTATTCCAAAAATTTCAAGTTTAGATGCTAGAAAAAAATGGATAATTAGCTCTTTAGTTTCATCAGGCAAGATATATATTGATAAAGGAGCAGCTGTTGCTTTAAGTTTAGGTAAAAGTTTATTAGCTGCAGGAATAGTCAAAATAGAGGGAAAATTTGAAAAAGGTGAAAATGTTCTTGTAGTTGACGAGAATAACAAAAATCTTGCTAGAGGACTTGCTTCATTTGCCTCTTATGAAATTGACAAAATTAAAGGCAAACAAAGTAAAGAAATTGAAAATATTTTGGGATATTTAAGTAAATCTGAAGTTATACATAAAGATGATATGGTAAAATTATAAATGAATTATTTAATAAAAATTGGCTCAAATGCAAGAGCCGCATTTGAGAAATTAAAAAAAGTTAATCATAGTAAGATAAATAAAGTTTTAGAAGATTATAATAGTTCGCTCAAAAGAAATAAAAATAAGATTATCAAAGAAAATATAAAAGACCTCAAAAGCGTTAAAAGAAAAAATCTTATAGACAGACTAATCTTAAACGATAAAAAGATAGACGGAATTAGAAACTCTGTAAGTGAAATAATAAAATTTAGAAATCCAAATGGACGAATATTAGAAAAATGGAAAAGACCCAATAAACTACAAATAAAAAAAATTTCAACACCAATTGGAGTTATAGGTGTAATTTATGAAAGTAGGCCCAATGTGACTGCTGATGTCGCTTCACTATGCTTAAAATCTGGGAACTGTTCTATTCTTAGAGGTGGTTCAGAGGCTTATAATTCAAACAAGTTGCTAGCTAATTTATTTCGCGAGTCTTTAGCTAAGAATAAAATAGATAAAAATTGTGTTCAATTTATAGAAAGTAGAGAAAGGAAAATAGTTGATTTACTGCTCTCGAAAATGAATAACTATATAGACGTTATTGTTCCAAGGGGAGGCAGGGGATTGGTAGAAAAAGTTCAAAAATTATCAAATGTACACGTTATTGGACATCTTGAAGGATTATGCCATATTTATTTAGATAAATACTCAAATATTAACATAGCAAAGAAGATTATTATTAATTCTAAAATGAGGAGAACAAGTATTTGTGGTGCTTTAGAAACATTATTAATAAATGATAAGATTTTAAACACACATGGAAAGATGATAATTGAGTCATTAATTTTATCTGGCTGTGAAGTTCGTGTAGATAAAAAGATCAATAAACTTTTTAGAAATAAACTTAAACATGCTAGCGCAGAAGATTGGAGAACGGAATACTTAGATAAAATAATTTCTATTAAGTCTGTCAAAAATGTTAATGAGGCTGTCAATCATATTTTAGAATATGGAACAATGCATACTGATAGTATAATTACAAACAATTCAAAAAATGCAAAATTATTTTTAGAGGGGGTAAATAGTTCTATTGCAATGCATAACGTATCAACTCAATTTGCAGACGGTGGAGAGTTTGGTTTTGGAGGAGAGATTGGAATTTCCACTAATAAATTACCGCCAAGAGGTCCTGTGGGTATAAATCAGTTAACCTCCTATAAATATATTGTTTCTGGAAAAGGAATTATTAGAAATTAATGTATGCATGAAAATAATAAAATTGGTATTTTTGGTGGAAGCTTTGATCCACCACATGAAGGACACGTTAAAATTTCTAAAATAAGTTTAAATAAATTAGGTTTAAAAAAGGTGTATTGGATAGTTGCAAAAAAGAACCCTTTTAAAAAAAAACCCTTTTTCTCAATTACTGAAAGAATATTAAAATCCAAAAAAATAATAAAAAAATTTAAAGCAATTAAAGTTTTGACTTTCAATACAGACGTACAGTCTTCTCGAACAATAAATATAGTCAATCATTTTATAAAGAAAAGGAAAGAAAAAAATTTATACTTAATAATAGGCTCAGATAATTTAATAAATTTTCATAAGTGGACAAATTGGAAAAAGATAGTAAAATTGTCAAAATTAGTGGTTTTTTCTAGGGAAGGATATGTTAAAAAAAGTAAAGACTCTAAAATAGTGAAATACATGAAAAAACAAAATATAATTTATATTAATAATAAATTAATTAATGTTTCTTCAACTAAAATTAGAAAAAATTTAAAAAATTATTAATGCAAGTAAAAGAAATAAAAAATAACATTGAAAAAATTTTAGATAATAATAAAGCAAAGGATATCACGTCTATTTGTTTAAAAAACAAATCATATATTGCAGATTACATGATCATAGCTTCTGGTACATCATCGAGACATCTGCAGGCACTTTCAGAGATTCTGGTTATTGAATTGAAAAAAATTGGTTTAGATGAATGTCGAATTGAGGGAAGAGATAGCAATGATTGGAAGTTAGTTGATGCAAACGACATTATAATTCATATTTTCCATCCTGAAAAAAGAGAATTTTATGACTTAGAGAAAATGTGGTCTGAAGAAATTCCAAAAGAAAAGGCGATGGTATGAAAAAAATATTTTTTTTAATCCTGTTTTTTACATTTTCTAATTTGAAATATTCATTTTCAAGTAACGAACTTTATGAAAAAATAGATTTATTTGGTGAAGTTTTAGAGAAGATACAAGAAGATTACGTTGACGAGGTAGATCAAGTTGAAATGATAGACTCTGCGATAAATGGAGTCTTGCAATCACTTGATCCTTATTCAGCATATATGAGTCCTGAATTATTTAAAGAAATGCAAACTGATACGAGAGGTGAGTTTGGTGGTTTGGGTATTGAGATAGGTATGGAATCTGGCGTGGTAAAGGTAATTGCTCCAATAGACGATACACCTGCATCTAAAGCCGGGATTAAAGCTGGAGATTACATAGTAAAAATAGGCAATGAACAAGTTCAGGGAAAATCTTTAATGGAAGCCGTAAAATTAATGAGAGGTCCTGTAAATACTTCTATAAAACTTACAATTAGAAGGAAAAATGTAAAAAAACCGATTGAATTTGAAATATTTAGAAAAATTATTGAGGTCAAATCAGTTAGTTCACAAATAATAGGAAAAAATAAAGATCTAGCTTACATAAGACTTAAATCATTTAATGAAAATAGTGATAGTCAATTTTTGAAAATTGTTAAAGAATTTGAAAAAAAACCCAAATTGAAAGGATATATTTTTGATTTAAGAAATAATCCTGGAGGGTTGCTAACTCAGGCAATTAATATTACTGATTTTTTTTTAGAAGATGGCGAAATAGTTTCAACTAAAGGTCGTCAAGCGTCTGAAACAAGAAAATTTTTTGCAAAAAGAGGTGATGAAATTAAAGGTAAGCCAATAATAGTTTTAATTAACAACGGTTCTGCCTCAGCTTCAGAAATTTTTGCTGGAGCTCTTAAAGATCATAAACGAGCTATAATTTTAGGTGAAAATTCTTACGGAAAAGGCTCTGTTCAATCTGTTGTGCAGCTACGTAATGGTGGTGGTATGAGATTGACCATATCAAAATATTATTTGCCTTCTGGCGATTCTATATCAGAAGTGGGGGTTACCCCAGACATAGTTGTAGAGGAAAAAGGTGATAATTTTAAGATTAATTCAGAATCCGATAATCAATTAAATTACGCGTTGAAATTATTTAATTCTTAAAAATGACAGAGAGCAATCTTCCTTTGAGATCTGGAGTTGGGGTGATCGTCTTAAATAATGAAAATCAGGTTTTTGTTGGAAAAAGAAAAGATAATCCTGTGGATAAATGGCAAATGCCCCAAGGGGGTGTAAATTATAAAGAAGAATTTTTAACTGCAATGAAAAGAGAGCTAGAAGAGGAGACAAGTATTAAAAGTGTTAAAATACTTAAAGAGTTGGAAGGTTCTTATGAATATGAATTACCTAAAGAACTTTTAGGTATTATTTGGAAAGGGAAATTTAGAGGACAGAAACAAAAATGGTTTATCGTAAGATTTATTGGAGAAGAAAGTGAAATTAATTTAAAAACTAAGCATCCTGAGTTTATAGAATGGAAATGGGTAAATATGGATGACCTTCCAAAAATAATAGTAAACTTTAAAAAAAACGTATATGAAAAATTATTAATAGAATTAAAAAAATTTGTTAATTAATTTCTCTAAGAGAATCAACTTTGTGAGATAAAAAATATTTTTCTTTATCATTAGTTTCGTCTTTTTTTAAAAACTCGATTGAATTCTGTATCAATTCACTAATTTCATTTTTACTAAAATCTTTTAAATTCTTAGCTGTTGAAGTCAAAATTAATAAAACGTTTTCTGAAAATTCAACAGTTCCTTCTTCGATAAATATTTTTTCTTCCTTATCACTTTTTTTTACGATTATAACCCCGGGTCTTAAAAAAGTTATTAAAGGGATATGATCTTTTAAAATTCCCATTTCACCTTCGTATGAAGGTATCGTTACTTCTGTTGCCTCAGATTTTAAAATTGTTTTATCAGGGCTAATAATTTCTACTGTGAATATGTCCGACATTATTTTTTTGTATCTTTGGAAATCTTTTCTGCTTTTTCTAATACTTCTTCTATGTTTCCAACCATATAAAACGCTGCTTCGGGCAAGTGATCGTATTCACCTTTGCAAATTGAGTCAAATCCCTTAATAGTGGAGTCTAAATCTACTAATTTTCCAGGTGAGCCTGTAAATACTTCAGCTACAAAAAAGGGTTGAGATAAAAATCTCTGTATCTTTCTTGCTCTTGCAACTGTTAACTTGTCTTCTTCTGAAAGTTCATCCATCCCTAATATTGCTATAATATCTTGTAAGGATTTGTAAGCTTGTAATATTCTTTGAACGTCCCTTGCAACTCTATAATGTTCATCTCCTACTATTCTTGGATCTAGTATTCTTGATGTAGAGTCTAAAGGATCAACCGCTGGATATATTCCTATCTCCGCAATTTGTCTTGATAAAACAGTTGTTGCATCTAGGTGAGAAAAAGAAGTTGCGGGAGCAGGATCCGTCAAATCATCTGCGGGCACATAAATCGCTTGCACAGAGGTGATCGAACCCTTATCCGTAGATGTAATTCTCTCTTGTAAATTACCCATATCTGTTGCTAATGTTGGTTGATAACCAACTGCTGAGGGAATTCTACCTAATAAAGCAGAAACTTCTGATCCTGCTTGAGTAAACCTAAAAATATTATCTACGAAGAAAAGGACATCTTGTCCTTCTTTATCTCTAAAATATTCTGCAACAGTTAAACCTGTAAGTGCAACTCTAGCTCTTGCGCCTGGAGGTTCGTTCATCTGGCCATAAACTAAAGCTGCCTTAGATCCTTTGCCATCTGTTTTAATTACCCCTGACTCAATCATTTCGTGATAAAGATCATTGCCTTCTCTTGTTCTTTCTCCAACTCCAGCAAAAACTGAAAATCCTCCATGAGCTTTGGCAATATTATTAATTAATTCCATAATTGTTACTGTTTTTCCAACTCCTGCTCCACCAAATAATCCTATCTTTCCACCTTTTGCGTAAGGAGCTAGTAAATCTATAACTTTAATTCCAGTTACTAGCTGTTCTGTTTCAGTAGCTTGATCAGTGAATTTTGGTGCCGGTCTATGTATTGGCCATTTTTCTTTAGTTTTAACTTCACCTTTTTCATCAATCGACTCACCTATAACGTTTATAATCCTTCCTAAAGTTTCTGGTCCAACTGGCACACTTATAGGTGACCCAGTATTTATAACCTCGTCACCTCTTTTTAATCCTTCAGTTGCATCCATTGCAATTGTTCTCACACTATTTTCTCCTAAATGTTGAGCTACTTCCAAAACTAACTTATTTTCTCCATTTTTGACTTCAAGCGCTGTATAAATTTCTGGTAGATCACTATCAAAATTTACGTCAACAACTGCTCCAATAATTTGTGTTATCTTCCCTTTATTGCTCATTGTTTTATAAACTTTCTGCTCCTGAAATAATTTCTATTAATTCTTTTGTGATTGAAGCTTGTCTGCTCCTGTTGTAATTGATTGTAAGTTTGTCAACTAAATCTCCAGCGTTTCTAGTTGCATTATCCATTGCGGTCATTCTTGAACCTTGTTCGCTTGCAGCATTTTCTAAAAAGGCTCTGAAAATTTGAGTTGATATATTTTTTGGCAATAGGTCTTCCAGAATTTCATCTTCATCAGGTTCATATTCATACGATAACGACATTTCATTTTTTTCTTTAAATGTTTCATCTTTTGCAGGTATAATTTGTTGGGCCTGAGGTATTTGCGTAATAACGTTTTTAAAATTATTATAAAATATGATGCATTTGTCGAACACATCCTTTTTGAAAAGATTAATAATCTCATTTCCAATTATTTTAGCTTCAGTGAAAGAAATTTGTTTTTTTTCTTTAAAACTAAACTTTTTAATTATAAATTTACCATACTCTCTTTTAATTTGATCTAGTCCTTTACTGCCTACTGTAATTATTTTTAAATCTTTTCCTTCATTTAAAATCTTTTTAAAATTTAGTTTTGCTAATTTGCAAATATTAGAATTAAAACCGCCACATAATCCTCTATCTGCAGTCAAAACTACACATAAATAGATTTTATCTTTTCCTGTACCTACAAGAAGTTTAGGCGCGTTAAGCGGATCATTAATAGATTTAGTTAAATTAAGTATTATATTTTGCATTTTTTCGCTGTAAGGTCGGCCTTTTTCTGCACTTTCCTGGGCCTTCCTTAATTTTGCTGCAGCTACCATTTTCATAGCTTTAGTAATTTTCTGGGTCGATTTAACACTTTTAATTCTTTTCTTAAGGTCGTCTAAACTTGGCATTATTTGAAATCCTTTTTATGTTTTTCAATTAATTGTGAGAGAAGTTTTTCATTTTCATCTTCAAGTTTTCCAGTCAACTGGATTGACTCGATTATTTTTGGATTTTCTGATTTAATTTTTTCAATAATATCTTTTTCAAAATCTTTAATCTTATTTAAATCAATGTCATCAAGATATCCTTTCACTCCAGTAAATACTGATATTACTTGTTCTGCAACAGTCATTGGAGAATATTGATTTTGTTTTAAAAGTTCAGTTAATTTAGCACCACGATTTAATAATTGTTGAGTAGAAGCATCTAAATCAGAGCCGAACTGTGCAAATGCCGCCATTTCTCTGTATTGGGCTAATTCTAATTTTATCGATCCAGCAACTTTTTTCATCGCTTTAGTTTGAGCAGCTGAGCCGACCCTTGAAACTGATAAACCAACATTAACCGCTGGCCTAATTCCTTGATTAAAAAGTTCGGTTTCTAAAAATATTTGTCCATCGGTAATTGAAATAACATTAGTTGGTATATAGGCAGAAACATCGCCAGCTTGAGTTTCTATTATAGGTAACGCAGTTAACGATCCGCCACCATTTTTTTCACTTAGTTTAGCGGCTCTTTCCAATAATCTACTATGTAAATAAAATACATCCCCTGGATATGCTTCTCTTCCTGGTGGTCTTCTTAAAAGAAGTGACATCTGTCTATAAGCAACAGCTTGTTTTGAAAGATCATCATAAACAATAAGTGCGTGCATTCCGTTATCTCGAAAATATTCTCCAATAGTACATCCTGTATAGGGAGCTAAGAATTGTAGAGGAGCCGAGTCAGAAGCTGTTGCTGCTACAACAGTAGTATATTTTAATGCACCTGCTTCATCTAAAGTTTTCGTAATTTGAGCTACTGTAGAACGTTTTTGTCCAATAGCTACATAAACACAATATAGTTTTTTCTTTTCATCAGAAGATTCATTTATTTTTTTTTGGTTAATTATTGCATCAATCGCAACTGCAGTTTTTCCAGTTTGTCTGTCTCCTATAATTAATTCTCGTTGACCTCTTCCTATAGGAATAAGGGAGTCGATTGATTTTAAACCTGTTTGCATCGGTTCATTAACTGACTGTCTTGGTATAATTCCTGGAGCTTTTACCTCAACACGTTTTTTGTTTTTAGCTGAAAGAGCGCCTTTGCCATCAATAGGGTTTCCTAGCCCATCAACTACCCTGCCTAAAAGTTCTTTACCAACAGGCACATCTACAATAGCATTTGTTCTTTTAATTGTATCACCCTCTTTAATATTTCTATCGTCTCCAAAAATAACTACTCCAACATTGTCATTTTCCAAATTTAAAGCCATTCCTTTTGAACCATCTTCAAATTCTACCATTTCACCAGCTTGCACATTATCTAACCCGTAAACTCTAGCTATACCGTCTCCAACAGAAAGAACTTTTCCAATTTCTGAGACTTCTGCTTTCTCACCGAAATTTTTGATCTGGTCTTTTAAAAGTTTGGTAACTTCTGAGGGATTAATTGCCATTTTAATCTTTTAACATTGCTTGTTTAAATTTCTTTAATTTATTTTTTATTGAAGTATCGATCATAAAACTTCCTAATTGAAGTTTTAGACCTCCGATAAGTTCTTCGTCTACTTTATAATCAAACTTAATAGTTGAGCCAATTGTTTTAGATAATTCTTCATTTATCTTATTAAGCTCAGTTTCGGTTAATCTTTTTGAAGATATTAATGAAGCTTTTACTTCTCCTCTTTTTTTCGAACATAATCTTAAAAAACTGTCGAAAATTTTTTTTACAAAGAAGATTCTTCTTTTTTCTACTAGCAATAAAAAGAAATTTTTGAGATTTTTTGTAAAACCAAGTTTTTCTGTTAAAACATTTATTACTTTTTTTTGGATATCGGTAGTGTGAGTAGGATTTTGTAGAAAATTTTTAATCTCAAAACTTGAGTTATAAAGGGTATAAAAATTTTTAACATCATCCTCAACTTTTTTTATTTCATTGCTCTCTGTTGATACTTCAAATAAGGCACGAGAATACCTTTCTGAAGTTTCAGTTGAGAAAGATTTATTTGTGTTCATTTTTTAGTTATTAGAAATATTAGTGAAATAATTCTGTGGTCGTACCATAAGAGTATTATTTGATCAAGTTGCCAATTATGAATTTATGCAAAATTGATTGGATCAACATCAACCGTGAGTTTAATTTTTGATGATATTTTAAGATTATTTAGCAAATTTGTTATCTTTTTTTGCATCATTTTATGACTATCAAATTTTATCAAAAGCCTAGAACGAAAATTTTTTTTTATCTTTAATAAGGGTGAGTCCACAGGGCCTAAAACCTCGATTTCTTTAATTTGATTTAATTTCATCTTTATTTCTTTTGCGCCATTTATACTTAATCTATGTTCATTAGATGCAACAATAATTGCAATTAATCTCATAAATGGGGGTAATTTATTTTTTTTTCGAATAATGAGTTCATCTTGAAGAAGATCCTCAGATTTATTTTTAATTATTTGATTTAAGGTAAAATTGCTCGGTGAAAGAGTTTGGTAAACAATAAGAGACTCCGGGCTAAATCTTCCTGCGCGTCCACTTAACTGATTATATAATTGAATGTTTTTTTCAGTTGAACGCAAATCAAAACCTCTTCCGGAAAAATCTGCATCAACAACAACTATGCAGTTAAGTTTTGGAAAATTAAACCCTTTAGAAATCATTTGAGTTCCAATTAAAATATCAACCTCATTTTGGTTTATTTTTGAAAATAATTCTTTTATTTCATCTTTTTTTTTTAAATAATCACTTGAAAAAATACTTACTTTTTTGTCAGGAAATATTTCCTTTACTTCATTAAATATTTTTTCAACACCTGGCCCGTAAAGAATAAATTTACAATTATCATCTACTTTGCATTTTGTTTGTATTTTTCTTTCATATGAACAATGATGACATATAGCTTTGTTTTTTATTTTATGAAATGTTAAATACATTGAACAATTTATACAAACATGTTTGAAACCGCATTTTTTACAAATAAGATAAGGAGCAAATCCTCTTCTGTTAATAAAGAATAATACTTGTTCTTTTTTTGCTAAATATCTTTCAACTAGTTTAATTGTATCTTCAGCAATAAATTTATTTTTAACGCTATTTAAATTTAAATTAATAATTTTAGCTTTAGGTAGTGGGCTATCTTTAAATCTTTTAGAAATTTTGATATGCCTATACTTTTTATTTTTAATATTGTTATATGTTTCAACAGATGGAACAGAAGTAACTAAGTGTATAGGAACTCTCTCGAATGTAGCTCTTGAAATTGCCATATCCCTTGCATTATAAATTACTCTTTCATCTTGTTTGTATGAAGTATCATGTTCTTCGTCTACAATTATAACTCCTAGGTTCTTGAAAGGTAGTAATAATGAAGATCTTGCTCCCACTAATATCCTAATTTTGTTATTGATTAGTCCTTTCCAAATAATTCTTTTTTGTTTTTTAGTTATCTTTGAGTGCCATATTGCAGGTTCAAAACCAAAAAAATCTTCAAATCTTGATTTAAATTCGTTTGTTAAGAATATTTCTGGCAACAAGACTAAAGCTTGTTTATTTTTATTTATAATTTTTTTAATTCGTTCAAAATAAACTAGAGTTTTTCCTGAACCTGTTGTGCCTTGTAAAACTGAAACATCAAATTTTTTATTTGTATTCTCAAGGAAATTTAGAGCTAAATTTTGTTCATCATTCAAAGTGTATTTTTTTGATTTTATTTTTTTCCCATTATTTATCCCTTGATCTTTTTTTATGAATGAGTCATCGCTGCCTATGACCATCTTTAATACCAGCCCAATTGGAACCATGTTATAAATTGAAAACCATTCAATGAAATCAACAAGTTTTGTATCAATGTTATAGCCTGTTTTTCGAATTATGTTTTTAATTTTAATATTTTTAGGCTCTAAATATTTGTGTTTCCAAATAACTCCTAATTCCTTTTTTGAACCAAAAGGAACCTCAACTAAATCTCCTATTTTAGTTTTTACTTGTGAGTTATAAGTGAAAGGAAAATTAAATATTTTTGGCAACAAAACTTGTGCTTTCATTCTTTAATAGTATGTTTAATTATTCTTATTTAAAAATGAATTGGTCTTTTATCAACAGCTAATGCGGCTTCTTTAATTGCTTCTGTGTGTGTAGGATGAGCATGACATGTTCTAGCTATATCTTCCGAACTCGCTCCAAACTCCATTGCAAGAGCCATTTCTGCAATCATATCTCCACAATGAGGCCCAATAATATGAACACCTAAAACTTTATCGGTTTTGCTATCTGCCAATATTTTTACAAATCCCTCTGTTTCATTATTAACTTTAGCTCTTGAGTTAGCTAAAAAAGGAAACTTACCAACTTTATAAGATCTTTTTTCCTCTTTCAGTTGTTCCTCTGTTTTTCCAACTGTTGCTACTTCGGGAGATGTGTAAATAACTCCTGGAATTACATCGTAATTAACATGCCCAGCCTGACCAGCTAAAATTTCCGCAACAGCTATTCCCTCGTCTTCAGCTTTGTGCGCTAACATAGGTCCTTTAATAACGTCACCAATAGCGTAAATATTTTTTACTGATGTTTGTAATTTATCGTTTACTTCAATTCTTCCTTTTTTATCTTTTTTTATCCCAATTTTAGATAAATTTAGACCTTCAGTATAAGGTTTTCTGCCAACGGACACTAATACTTTATCAAATTCTAGCGTTTCCTCTTTAGAATTTTTTATATCTGTAAAATTAATTAAAACATTTTGATTATTGTTTTTTACTGAGTTTACTTTTGAACCCATCTTAAATTTTATTCCTTGTTTAGTTAAAATTTTTTTAAATTCATTTGAAATCTCTCTGTCCATACCAGGAGTAATATAATCAAGATATTCAATAACTGTGACTTCGGCTCCTAACCTGGACCACACAGAGCCCATTTCTAAACCGATATAGCCACCACCGATTACAGCTAATTTTTTTGGAACTTTATTTAAAGATAGAGCTCCTGAAGATGAAATTATATTTTTTTCATCGATTTCAATGCCTGGCAAAGAACTTACTTCTGAACCAGTGGCTATTACTATATTTTTTGCTCTGTAGTTAGATCTTTTATTGTTTTTTTCAAAAACTATCAAATCATTTTTTGAAAAAAGAGACCCTTTGCCTTTTATGTAAGTAACTTTATTTTTTTTAAATAAAAATTCTACACCCTTAGTTAGCACTTGAACAGATTTGTTTTTATTGGACATCATTTTTTCAATGTTAAGTTTAATCCCTTCGATTTCAATTCCTTGTTGGTTAAAATCTTTTTTTGCTTTGTGAAAATTCTCAGATAAATTTAATAAACTTTTTGAAGGTATGCAGCCCACATTAAGACAGGTTCCACCTAATGTTCCTCTAGACTCTATACAGGCTGTCTTTAAACCTAATTGTGCAGCTCTTATTGCGCAAACGTAGCCACCAGGACCCCCACCAATTATTACTAAATCAAAATTATCCATTGTTAGATGTTCAAAAAGAGCCTTCTAGGTTGTTCTAGAGATTCTTTTACAATTTTTAAAAATGATACAGCCTCTTTTCCATCGATTATTCTGTGATCATAGGATAACGCTAAATACATTATTGGTCTTATCTCTATATTTCCTTCAACAGCTATAGGTCTATTAATTATGTTATGCATTCCTAAGACAGCTGATTGAGGTGGATTTAATATTGGAGTTGATAGCATTGAGCCATAAATTCCTCCATTAGTGATTGTGAAAGTTCCGCCTTGAAGATCGTCTATTGAAATTTTTCCATTACGAGCTTTTTCACCTAAATCACCAATATTTTTTTCAATATCTGCAAATGACATTTCATCTGTTTCTCTCAGAACTGGTACAACTAAACCTCTATCAGTACCAACAGCAATACTAATATTGTAATAATTCTTGTAAACTATTTCTTCATCTTGAATTTCAGCATTTATTGATGGGAAATTTTTTAAGCCTATTACACAGGCTTTAACAAAAAAAGACATGAAACCAAGTTTAACTTTATACTTATTCTGAAAATCTCCTTTATATTGATTTCGCATTGAGATGACTTCGCTCATATCAACTTCATTGAACGTAGTTAACATAGCTGCATTTTCTTGAGCTTCTTTTAATCTTTTTGCAATTGTGAGCCTTAATCTTGTCATTTTAATTCTTTCTTCAGGACCATGTTTGATCTTGCGTTCTGAAGGATTTGGTTTAGATCCCATTAAGCTCATTATATCTTCTTTTAATATAAGTCCTCTTCTTCCTGATCCTGTGATTTCACTTGGATTCAATTTAGCTTCTGTTGCCATTTTTCTTGCAGCAGGTGATAAAGAAGGTTCCGATTTTTTTATTTCTGATTTTTTTTCTGGTTCTGCAAGTTCTTCTAAAATTAAAGTTTCTTCTTCCTCAAGTTTTAAAGGTTCGGGCTCCATTTGTTTCACGACTGTGGAAGTTTCTTTAGTTTCTTTAATAATTTCTTTTACAGCTTTGTTTTCTTTTTTTGGTGGAGAGTATTTTTTTACTTCTTGAATTTTTTTTATTTCCTCTTTAGCTGACCCGTTTATCATACCGAGAAGGGCACCAACATTTACTGTTTCACCCTCTTTAACTGATATTTGAGACAAAACTCCATTAGAAGGCGAAGGTACTTCGACGTTAACTTTATCCGTTTCTAATTCTACAATTGGCTCGTCAACAGATACATTTTCACCTTGATTTTTAAGCCATTTTGAAACCGTAGCTTCAGTTATTGACTCACCTAATGTTGGTACTATTATTTTATCTGACATTTAACTTATAAGTACCTTTTCTAATATTTCTTTTTGTTCTGCAAGATGTTTATTTAGATTTCCAGTCGCAGTTGAAGAAGATGCTTTTCTTCCAGCATATTTTACCTTATCTTTCGTAAAATATATTATTTCTAAGGTTCTATCGATATAATTTCTTACTGTATTCCATGCGCCCATATTTTTTGGCTCCTCTTGACACCAAATAAACTCCGCTTTTTCATATCTTTTAAGTATATTTGCTAATGTTTTTGCTGGAAATGGGTAAAGCTGCTCGATTCGAATTATTACAATTTTAGAATTTTTGAATTTTTCTCTTGCTTCAATAAGATCGTAATAAATTTTTCCAGAACACATCACGACTTTTTCAATTTCACTATTTTTTTGTAATTTAATCAAACCACTATTTTTTAAATAAGCATCGTCTTCTAGGACTCTGTGAAATGTAGTATTTTTTGTAAACTCACTTAAATTTGAAATACATCTTTTATGCCTCAACAATGATTTTGGAGTCATTATTATTAAAGGTTTTCTAAAATCTCTGTGCATTTGTCTTCTTAATACATGAAAATAATTTGATGGCGTTGTGCAATTCACAACTTGAATATTCTCTCCGGCACATAATTGTAAAAATCTCTCAAGTCTAGCTGACGAATGTTCTGGCCCTTGGCCTTCATATCCGTGAGGTAGCAACATAACAAGTCCGCTTGCTCTACCCCATTTAGACTCTCCAGAGGTAATAAACTGATCAATAATAACTTGAGCACCATTAGCAAAATCACCAAATTGTGCCTCCCACACAACTAAAGTTTCTGGTTCAGATAAGGAATAGCCAAATTCAAAACCTAGTACTGCAAACTCAGACAATAAACTATCTATTATCTCGTATTTTTTTTGGTTGTTCTCAATATTATTTAGAGGCACATACCTCTCATGATTATCTTGATTTCTTAATACTGCATGTCTCTGACTAAAAGTTCCTCGCCCAGAATCTTGTCCGGATAGTCTTACTGAAAAACCTTCGGTCAAAAGTGTTCCAAATGCAAGATTTTCAGCAGTAGACCAATCTACTGGTTTATTTGCTTCAAACATCTGATATTTAAATTCAAATATTTTTTTTAATGTTTTATGTACTTTGAGCTTTGATGGTATAATTGAAATTTTCTTCCCAATTTTTATCAATTTTTCTTTATTCACACCACTTACACCTTTTTTATCTTTACCGAGACCAGGTTTAAATCTTGACCAGGCACCTTCGAACCATTTAAGCTCAGACTTATAAGATTTCGACGAATTTAGCTCTTTCTCTAAAAAAATTTTGAATTGTTCTTTTTGAGACTCAATATCAGATAATGAAATTAATCCCTCATCATTAAGTTTGTTGCTATAAATTTGTAGAGTTGAAGGATGTGCCTTTATTTTTTTATACATTATAGGTTGAGTAAAAGATGGTTCATCACCCTCATTGTGTCCAAACCGTCGATAACAAACCATGTCGATTACAACATCTCTATTAAATTTCTGTCTATATTCAGTTGCAATTTTTGCGCAATGAACAACGGCCTCCGGGTCATCCCCGTTAACATGAAAAATTGGAGCTTGTGCAATCTTTGCAACATCAGATGGATAAGGTGAAGATCTTGCAAATCTTGGAGCAGTAGTAAAACCTATTTGATTATTTACTATTATATGGATTGTTCCTCCAATATTATGCCCTGGAAGTCCAGACATCGCAAAACATTCTGCAACGATACCTTGTCCTGCAAAAGCTGCGTCGCCATGCATTAGTACGGGAATTACTTTTCGTCTATTGATGTCTTTATGAAAAAATTGTTTAGCTCTAACTTGACCTAAAACAACTGGGTTAACTGCCTCTAGATGTGATGGATTATCTGTCAAGCTAATGTGAACTGAATTTCCATCAAATTCTCTATTTGATGAAGCTCCTAAGTGATATTTTACATCACCACCAATATCCTCTTTGTCTGCTACACTCTTTCCAAAAAACTCACTAAATATTGCCTTGTAAGGTTTGCCCATAACATTTGCAAGAACATTTAATCTACCTCTGTGAGGCATTCCTATTTTAATTTCCTTAGCTCCTAGGTTTCCTCCTCTTTTTATAATTTGTTCTAAAGCAGGAATCAAAGACTCACCTCCGTCCAAACCAAATCTTTTGGTTCCAACAAATTTGACGTGTAAATACTTCTCAAAACCCTCTGCTTCAATTATCTTATTTAAAATTGCCCTTTTTCCATTTTCTGTAAATTCTATTTTTTTTTCAGGTCCTTCAATTCTGTTCCTTATCCAAGTTTTCTCATCTGGATCTCCCATATGCATGAACTCATAACCAATATTTGAACAATAAGTTTTCTTTAAAATATTCAATATTTGTTTTAAATCTGCATGTTGAAGGCCAAGTACACCATCCAAGAATATTTTTCTGCTGTAGTCTTTTTTTGTGAATCCATAGGTCTCTGGTCTCAATTCTGGGTGCTCTTCCTTTTTTAATAGCGATAGAGGATCTAAAGATGCAATCAAGTGACCTCTAATTCTATAAGCTCGGATTAACATAATTGCTCTAACAGAGTCTTTAGTTGACTGTTCAGTAGACGCAAGTTTTACTTCTTCTGGTTCGGTTTTTTCATTCTTTTTAATTTGGCTTAAAATGATTTTTTTGGTTTTCTTTTCTGGCGACCAACTTGGTCCTTTAAGATCATCGTAAATCAATTTCTGTTCATCACTCAATCCTGAAAAAAACTGTCTCCAACTTTCAGGTAATGATTGTGGGTCCGATAAATAATCAGCGTAGAATTCATTTATAAATTCAGAATTGTTACCAGCTAAAAAAGAGGTCTTTTTGTAAGTAGTATTGTTTTTTGATGACGACATTTAAAACTTATTTTAACATAAAATATACTGGTTTAACCACTAAGTTTTTGCAAAAGTGTCTTGCCGATATCAGCTGGAGATTTTGAAATAGTGATTCCAGCAGATTTCATGACCTCTATTTTATCCTCTGCTCCTCCTTTGCCACCAGAGATTATAGCCCCAGCATGTCCCATTCTTCTACCCGGTGGTGCAGTAAGTCCCGCAATAAATCCAACCATGGGTTTTTTTATCTTTTCTTTCTTTAGATATTCAGCTGCTTCTTCCTCGGCAGAGCCACCAATTTCTCCGATCATGACTATAGATTTAGTTTCATTATCTTTTAAAAAAAGCTCCAAACAATCAATAAAGTTAGTTCCATTTATTGGATCTCCTCCTATCCCAATACATGTAGATTGTCCCATTCCAATAGCTGAAGTTTGAGCAACTGCTTCATAAGTTAAAGTTCCAGACCTTGATACAATACCAACAGTGCCTTTTTTATGGATATTTCCTGGCATAATTCCAATCTTGCATTCATCAGGAGTAATAATTCCAGGACAGTTAGGCCCTATGAGTCTTGATTTACTTTTTTTCAATTCTTTTTTTACTTTAAGCATATCAACAACCGGTATGCCTTCTGTAATACACACTATTAAATCCATATTTGCATTAATTGCTTCTATGATAGCTGCAGCAGCAAATTTTGGAGGGACATAAATCATAGTGGCGTTAGCGTTTGTTTTATTTTTTGCTTCTTCTACAGTGTTGAAAACCGGAAGATTTAAATGTTTTTGTCCTCCTTTCTTGGGTGTTACACCGCCTACAAGTTTTGTGCCATATTTTATTGCCTGTTCAGAGTGAAAAGTGCCATGGGTCCCTGTAAATCCCTGACATATAACTTTTGTTTCTTTATTAATTAAAATTGACATTTATCTAATAGCCTCGACGATTTTTTTAGCTGCATCATTTAAATCAGATGCAGATAAAATTTTTAGTTTAGATTTATCTAATATTTCTTTACCTTGCTTGAAGTTTGTTCCTGCCAATCTAACTACGAGAGGTACAGATAAATTCATTTCTTTTGCTGCGGCGACTACTCCTTGAGCTAGAACATCACAACGCATGATTCCACCAAATATATTGATCAAAATTCCTTTTACATTTTTATCTGATAAAATTAACTTGAATGCCTCAGAAACTTTTTCTTTTGTAGCGCCACCGCCTACATCTAAAAAATTTGCGGGTTCTTTACCGTAAAGCTTTATTATGTCCATAGTTGCCATTGCCAATCCAGCTCCGTTTACCATACATCCTATAGAACCATTAAGTTTTATATAAGCTAGATCATGTTTACTAGCTTCGATTTCAGTTGGATCTTCTTCGTTTAAATCTCTTAATTCTAAAATCTCAGGTCTTCTAAACAAAGCATTGTCATCAAAATTCATCTTTGCATCTAAACAAAGAATTTCATCACTTTTAGTTATTATTAAAGGATTTATTTCAATTAGACTTGAGTCTTTTTCAATTAATATTTTATACAACGCATCTATTATTTTAAAAGAATCTCTTTTTTGTTTCTCATTCAAATTAAATGGCTCAATAATCTTGTTCATCTCTTCATTTGATATTTCTTCTTTTAAATCAATTTTGGTGGTAATTATTTTGTTAGGTTGAGTTGAAGCAACTTTTTCGATATCCATTCCTCCTTCTGTACTGCTAATAAAAGCAATTTTTGAAGTTTCTCTATCTATTAAACAAGAAAGATATAATTCTTTTTTTATTTCAGATGCTTCTTCAATATAAAGTCTCTTTACTTCTTTGCCCGCAGGTCCTGTTTGATGAGTGATAAGAGTCTTGCCCAACATCTTTTTAGCTTCCGCTTCCATTTCCTCAATATTATTTATTAATTTGACACCACCAGCTTTTCCTCGCCCACCAGCATGGATTTGTGCCTTTAGAACAAATTTTTTATTTTTTAATGAAGATAACTTTGATTTTAATTCACTTACTGAATTAATCACAAAGCCAGTAGAAACTGGAGCTCCATATTGTCTCAAAATTTCTTTTGCTTGATATTCGTGGATATTCATAAATACGAAGAATGATTAATATATGAAAATATTGAGATACTCAAATATCTTTTTTTTCGATAAAAACTATATCTGAAACATGATGCCCATCTAAGATCATATTTCCTTTTTCAAAATATATGTTTTTAATATAAGTCTTAAGATAATCAATATCATTACTATCTATATGAGGACTTTCAAAGTCTTCGTTCTTTTTTAATTTTTCTAACATTTTCAAAGGAGTTAATTTTTCATTATTTGGATTTAAATTTGGAAATGCATCAAATTGATTTATATCCTCGATTATATAAAAACCATTATTTTTAACTTTTTTAAATAGAATAGGCAATGTTTGTATAATATCTTTAAGATTATGGCTCGCATCATCAATGATGATATCAAAAAACTTGTCATCATAATGAGATACAAAGTTTTTTAATATTCTTTTAGATGAGACATCTATAAAAATTTCTTCAATTCTTCTTGAATAATATCTCATTTGAAATGGATTTATATTTGCACCAATGAATTTAGCAAATGGAAAATAATAATAAAAACTTGCTAAACCTTTTCCTTCGTGAGAACCTATTTCCAAAAAATTAAGATCTTTGTTTTTAAATTTTTGTAAATATTTTTCGTAAAATAATGAATAATTGTGGGCATCAATTACCGTATCGTCTTTAATTTTAAAAATTTTACCTTTGTCTGTATTAAAATGAATAAATAATGAATTTAAGTTTTTTTCAAATAAAATTTTATTATCTAGTTTATCAAGATCTTTAAATTTTTTTGAAAATCTTTTTTTTAAAGTATTCAAAAAATATTTTAGAAATAAATTAAGTATTTTTCTCAAAAAAGAAAAATATTTTTTTTTCTCAATTTCTTTTTTTAATATATTTTGATATGAAAATAAAAAATTTTTAACTTTCATTTATTGCTAATTATTGCAAATTAGGATCAATTTTTTTAGCAGCATCAAATAATTCTCCTACTGCTTTAATGGATTTTTTAAAATTTATTTTCTCTTCTTCTGTTAATTGAATTTCAATTATTTTTTCCACACCGTTTGAACCAATTATTACCGGCACTCCTGCATAAATATCTTTTGCTCCATACTCTCCGTCTAGGTAAACTGCACAAGGCAGTTGTTTTTTTTGATTTTTAAGATAGCTTTCAGCCATCTCAACTCCTGAGGCAGCTGGTGCGTAAAATGCTGATCCTTTTTCTAAATATTTTACTATTTCAGCTCCTCCTTTTTTAGTTCGATCAACTATTTTGTCCAGTTTATCTCTTGAGATTTTACCTTCTTTTACGAGATCATTAATTTTTTTTCCCTCAATTTCAGTAGCTCCTAACATTGCAACCATACTGTCACCATGACCGCCTAAAACAAAAGATTTAATTTTGTTTACAGAAATTTTTAGTTCTTGAGATAAAAAATAAATAAATCTAGACGAGTCTAAAATACCAGCCATCCCAACTATCTTGTTTTTTGGTAATCCAGAATATTTTTGCAATGCCATTACAATCACATCTAGAGGATTAGTAATACATATAACAAAAGCATTTGGTGAAGTCTTTTTGATGCCATCTGCAACCTGTTTTATAATTTTCAAATTTATGCCTAATAAATCATCTCTTGTCATGCCTGGTTTTCTCGGAACGCCAGCAGTAATAATAATGACATCTGAGTTTTTTGTATCCTCATATTTGTCTGTACCAGATAAATTTATATTAAATCCGTTTACAGGAGATGATTGAGCAATATCTAATGCTTTTCCTTTTGCCAATCCTGATGCAACATCGAAAAGCACAACATCACCTAATTCTTTTAACGCTATTAAATGGGCTAAAGTTCCTCCAATTTGACCTGCGCCTATTAAAGTAATTTTTTTTTTCATTTTAAGTACCTTTTTTTATTTCATTGTTGGCATGATAAACTCAGGATTAGATCTAATTCCTGATGGCCATCTAGAGGTAATTGTTTTTAATT
>MDSV01040271.1_pt1 | contig 22384 bp, 16 predicted proteins | sample 810851 | NCBI WGS metagenome assembly MDSV01 (sample SAMN05326640, study PRJNA326480) | marine metagenome | isolation source: seawater | place: Atlantic Ocean: North East | collected 2012 | reverse complement strand
TGGAAATCCAGATTTCTTTTATGGTGATGGTTCATTAGATAAACTTAGAAAGTTTGCTGAAGAACAAGATTCGGAAATGTCCAAAGAAGATATTGTTAATGAACTTATAGGAATTTATTCTTACTCACAAGATGGGGCAACTGATTTGGTTAATACTGCGTTGGAAACATTAATAACTAACTTGGGAGGATTTAAAGAATAAAATTATGGGTCATAAAGTCTTCATTAGACATACATACATTTACAAATGTTCAGATAAGAAATGTAAAGAAGAATGGAAAGTTAATGAAGCAAGTAATTTAGAAATATTACACTGTCCACATTGTGGTAAAAAAGATACAGTAGAATATGTGATGGTGGACCAACGAGAAAAATACCAAAGAAAGTGGGAGTAGAGATTATTTACTAGACCACCTATCAACCTCATCCTTTCTAGGCCAACCCAATATTAGTTTACATTCTTTACAAACATATCTAACACCTCTTTGATAATCAATAAATCTTATATCTTTTACAGGATGACTACAATTATCTTGTACATCTTTTAGTTCTCTTTGATACTCCGATATTTTATTTATTAAATTATCAGCTTTTCCCATAACCTTATCGGTTTTTAGTTAAATCTATATAAGCACATATCACACAAACCATCAAATACCCAAAAATTAACCAACCCCAGTGATTAGTTAGTCAATAATCTATATCCATTTATTTTTTTTAAAGTAAATCCACATACCTACAATTGTTATAAGGGTTAAACCAACAAATATCCAGAATCCGTGGTCACCAGTTAGTAAGGGTACATCATCAAAGTTCATCCCCCACATACCAGTGTAGAATGATAAAGGTAAAAATATTGTAGACCATATTGTTAACAAGTTAAGTCTTTTATTCATTAACTCATTTTGTTGTTTATCTAACATAGCCTCTAAAATCATATGAAGTTCTAATAAATCTTGATTATCTTTTTTAGTGTCGACCAGACGTTTCTTAAGTTTGTAAAATTCTTTTACATTAATATCCTTACCCGCAAAGATATCATCCTCAAATCTAACTAATTGTTTTTTTAATTTTTCCATATATCTAATGTCCATAATAATGATTCCATAAAATACAAAACACCAACTAACATCATTCCGTAATGTGTCCACTCACCTTGATGACCATAAGTAAAATCTTGATAAATTGATGGAATTGCGGATAACATAATTGACAAACTAAAAATAAGTTTAGTCCATTTATTATTTAATAATTTTTTAATCATAATTAATAGTACTTATTTTTTATGTAAAATCCAGTTTTATTTATTATTATTATATGTCCTGGAGACATAAACAATTTAAAACAAAAATATCATGGAAACAATTTTAACAGTTTTAATTACACTTGGGGTCGTGTCTTTATTAGGTACGGTTTGGGGTGTGGTAAGGTTGAACAAAAGAGTTGATGACTTGGAAGTCGCAAGAATGGATATTGATGATGAACTTATAATACTTAGAAAAGAATTGGAGGAAGATATTGAACATCTTTACCGTGAAATGAGTAGAGACAAAGATTATCACAATAGAAATTTAGATAGTAGATTGGATAAATTATGGACTGAAGTTCATAAGTTATTTGATAAGAAGAATAAATAATTTTTATTAAGGGCCCACATATGGGTCCTTTTTACTTTATTTAATATTTATAAACATGGGAAGATTACAAAAACTTAAAGCGGAGAATATGAAAAAAGCAAATGACCTTTTAGATAAAGGTCATAGACTTCACCCGGAACAACAAAAACAAATTTTCAGACCTAGTAGTAATGTAACCAATAGTTCACAATCATTTGTTAATAAAATGAGTAGATTAAAAGAAGAAGTTAGTGAATACAAATATATTGGAGACCCACAAAAACATATTAATGAAGAACCAGAAAAAGATACCTATTGGATGATAACAAAAGCAAATAGGGATAATTTAATAAAAATGGGTGGTACAGCTGAAGAAATAGGTAGGTCTGCCACCAATAATTTTAAAAAATATTGTAAATAATTATGAAAAATAACTCATTTATTCTTAGAGAAGAAGAAAAAGAAAGAATTAAAAAATTATATGAAGCAACAACAGCTTCATCTAGTGGTGCATTTAATGCACCGTTAACTACAGACGAACCAGTTCAAGAAGTAGAACTAGAAACAATAGTAGTTGGTGGTGATAATTTAGAACCAGGGTCTAATGAAATTAATTTAGATATTGAAGATGTGGTTAATATGTTAACGGTAAACGAAACTGAAGAAAAAGAAAGAATGAGAAAGTTACACCGGGAAGCAAGTTTAAAATACCATGATGAAAATAGTATATTATCGGAACAAATGATTCCCACTGATGGTGAGGGTAATCCTATTGAAATTGGTCCAGAGTGTATGAAATGTGTGGAAAACGCTTTAGGTAAATACAAAGATAAAGCTGAAATAGTAGCCACAAAGATTGTAACTATAGGTGCTGATGGGGAAATAACACCAGAAGAATTTGGTACAGCTATTACAACAATACTGGGACAATTAAGTGGGTTAAGTATATTTGATATTATTCCTATAGGTGAAAAATTATATGGTTGTGTTGAAAAGTGTGAGGATATAACAAATATGGTTAGTGGAAACTTTAAGGGTTAAACAATAATAAATCATTATAATAAAATAAGGTCCTTGTTGGACCTTTTTTATTTTTATAACAAACTATTTATTATAAAATCAAACCGCAAGAATGGGACAAATAGCAAAAACGAATTTTAAAATTATTAATAGTAATAGACCCACTCAATTAATAGGCACTACTGAACCTGGGGTTTTATTAGATATTGACAATGTTGAATCTGGTGGAAAAGTAGTACCACCATATAATCCCGCACATAATTACCCAATAATATTAAAACGTTGTCATGAACTATCACCAGCCTTAACTGCGGCAACTCAATCTACTGGTAACTATGTTTGTACCACTATACCAGTGTCCCAAGGTGGTTTTGGGAATGGATGCTACGATAGTGGTTTGTTTAATTTACCATGTGTACCATATTACGCGGGAGGTAATTGTTTTCCAGATATAGCTACGTGTTATAGTGTTTGTCCACAAAATGTTACTAATCCAGGTGGTAATGATACTTTAAATCGGGACGAGGTAGCAAAAAGACTAAAAGAAAATATAGCAAATAAATTATTAGATGAAAACCCAGAAGAAGAATTTGGTCAAGGTGAAAGTGCCTTTGCTAGTGCTTTTATGGGTGCACCACCACCAGGCCCTAATGATTGTGTTATCTATAATGGTGATATATGGATTGATAGATTTTGGGATGAACAAACTAACACTTTCGTAACTGTACCAGATTGTTACCCGAATATTCCAAATAGAGTTGGGATGGGATGCCCTTCTCAACCAGGGCAATGTTTTTTCTGGAACGACCCAGGAATACCAGTATGTGTTGTTGAAAGAGTATTAGGTGAAACCGCTTCGTACACTGGTGCTAGAGACGGGTTTATTTGTGAAACATGCCTTCAACCAACCTGTTTAGGTGGTCCCGGATGTTCACCAAATGGAACAGCTTCCCAAGGAGGCTACCCTAATCCTAATATACCTACACCCTATCAGGTTTTAATTAATCCCACAGGTGCTTTTTGTACTGATTGTAATCCAGTAAATAATAGTAGTTGGTATTTCTGTTTACACAATACCGACCCTATTTGGACACCTACAAATTCCTGTATACAACTACCCGCCAACACAATAGTCAATGTTGTATATAATCCATTTCCAGGCCCAACACCAACGATAGAATATTACGCCACTAACGGCCCTAATACATATAGACTAAGTAGTAATATATACCAAAATACATTAGTTGCTTGTGAATTAAATTGTGTTGGTGGTTGTAAAACAGAAGTTTCTGGTGGTACGGTAGCTTGTAATTATAATGTAAATGCAGTATATGATGATGGTAGTTGTTGTTTTAGTCAACCGTGTATTGGGTGTGGTGACCCTACAGCTATAAACTATGCACCAACCTCATGTTCATTTAATAATTTATTATGTTTATACCCTGGTCAAGGTTGTATCGATAACAGTGTGGGTAGTAGTACAGACATAAATGGGAATGCAACCTGTGGTGCTAACGCAAATCAATTATGTCAATATTGTAATTATGACCCAATAGCCTCCATACCTACATCATGTTGTGATACTGTAGGTTGTATGAATAACTCACCAGGTAATAATCCTGATGTTAATGGGATGTATACCTGTGGTCCCTTAGCAAATCAAGGTTGTCTATCTTTTAACTACGACCCTAATGCTTGTTGTCCAGGATATTGTTGCAATCAAATGGGTTGTACAGACCCAACCGCATCTAATTATGACCCACTAGCTTGTATTGATGATAATTCGTGTGAATGGATTTTTTATGGTTGTACTGACAATACTGCTTGTAACTATGACCCAAACGCCACTAACCCATGTTTTAGTCAAGGTACACCAAATGGATGTTGTGAATACCCATCATGTAAAGACCAATATGCTACAAACTATAACCCATCAGGACAATTAGATTGTAACTGTGTTCTAGGTGGACAAGACTATAGTTGTTGTATCTACACTTTCGGATGTCTTGACCCTAACGCTTACAATTATTCAAGTACTGTGAGTGGTTGTGATAACGGTAATGGTATAGCAGACCCAACAAACTTTAGTTGTTGTTTATATCCAACATGGAATTGTAATCCAAATTTAGATATTGAAGGTCCAGGTGGTTCAGGTACTGATATTTGGGAATATTGTGTATTACAAGATAACCAAAATGGTTATGCAACTAAAGAAGAATGTTGGTGTGCATGTGGTGATGACTGTGTTCACCCGGTTAATTGTGATTGTTGTGATAGAAAGGTAAAACCAACTGCAAGCTTTCCTCTATCTTTAACCACACCTACAGCTCCTTGTTGTGTTGAATACTTGTTATGGGATATTAATTTACAAGCATTCAGGTTCAAGGGTGCAAATGATTACTGTATTACGGGTGATATGAAATATCTATTCGGGAAAAAATTTGGAGATGCTACAAATTTAGGATGTCAAGGATACCATACAAATGCACCAGTCCCTTTTGAGGTAGGTTGGGTTAACGGTAGAGGTATTAAATATGGTGAAGAAGTTATATTAAAACCAACCGCAATGTTTGGTAATACAGACCCGGTAGGTGCTTACTTTTTCATGGTAACATGTAAAAATATAGATTATCTGGTCGCTCAACCTTCAATGAGTCAAATTTGTATTGATTATATACCTGGAACACAAACATTAAAACAATCTTATAGTATTAATAATAACGGTTTACCAGGATTAGGATTTGGTACACCTAATACATCTTGTGATTGTGATATAAAACCATGTGAGGTTGATGGATACCAAGTTTGTTCGTCACCCGATTGTCATTTACCGGGCAGTGTACCTAATTATCCCGGAATTACAGAAATAAAATGTTGTATTAAGAATTTTGGTATCACTATACCATATGCACCTGGTAGTCCTATAGCTTTTGGAATTATGAGTAACTTAGGATATATTGGGCATAGTATAGGTGTGTCTATATGTCAGGAATACACTAACGCATATACTGAGATATGGAAAAGAGGTAGTAATTCTGGTAATTGGCAGTTGGTGATGACCAGTGGACCATCATATAATCTGTCAAACTATTCTTTTAATATAGTTACACCTGGAAATTATGTGGAATATAAAGTTTTCTTAGATTGTAGTAACGCAAACTGTTACCAAAATAGAGCAGGAACCGCACCTAATCCTACACCACCGATAGGGGTGTGTGGTGAAAGAAAAATATGTCTACAAAGAGTTGACAATACTAATGATTGGCAGATAATTCCTTGTGGTGGTGGACCTATTATTGTAGGCCCAATTGACGATGTCCTTACTTCTGACGGTTAGTCTTCATACCAAACACCATACATAGGTATAGTGGTACCCTCCACAATATCTCCATTAGTGTTTCTAACCGGGATATCACAAAAATGTACTTTTTTCTTAATTTTTGGTGAATTATTAGCTGTAGTAGCTTGGTATTTTGGATTTCTAGAGTTAAGTTTTCTTTTTTTAGCCATTTTTTATCGTTTTATTATTAAGTTCATCAAATTTTACTTCCCATGCTGTTCTTTCAACCGGACTTAAACCCTCTAACCAACCTTGAACGTCACATTTAGGTATAATTTGGTAGTCTTCCCATACACGGTCCTTTAATTGTTCTACAATTACATTATTATTTATAAACATTAGAGGTCTATTCATTTTTTTTTGTTTCATAGGACAAAGATAATAAAAAAATTATTAAAAATCACACATATTTATAACTAATGAAAGAAATTATTAAAAATATCATCAAAGAAGAGCTTTTAAAGGAAGAAAAAGTAGTAAATTTTGAAAATCCTAAGAATAATTTTGTTGTCATAGCTGGAGGACCAGGTGCTGGTAAGAGTTTTATCACTAAAAATCTAATAAATTTGGATAATGTTAAAAATTTTAATGTAGACCAGGTTAGAGTCATGACGGCAAAGAAATTATGGGGAGATGAATGGGAAAAAAACATATCTACACCAGAAGGGTATCAAAAAATACTTGATATGACCTTTACTACTTCGGACCCACGTAATAAAACTGTTAAATTTCTTAAAAATTTCTTAGAATACGAAAGAAACCAACCAGTAAACGTAGTTTATGACGCTGGGGGTGGACAAGAACAGGTGATGAAAGATGTTCATAAGTTGGCCAAAGATAATGGATTTAACACAACACTAGTTTATGTACGAACACCATTAGAATTAGCACAAATGAGAAATGATGAAAGACCTAGAAGTCTACCAAACGATATGGTAGCACAATATCACCAAAAAGTTAAGGATAACATGAGAAACATGATTCCTATTTTTGACAATGTTTGGACAGTAGACAATAAAGAACTTATAGACCTATCCGATAGACCATCTGAAAATATAGAAAAGATAAAATGAAACATTTAATTCGTAGAGTTTTAAAAGAACAAACAGACCCGTCATTTACAGATAAATTATTTAAAGCTATTAAGGACGTAGGTAAAATGGGTTTAAAATACAACCCAATATCTTGGTTACTAAGACAAGTAGTTGGTGCTAAACCAACGAAAGCAAGATTGATATTCCCTAAAAAAAATTGGGAGACCATAGCTGTTAAAATTTTGGAAGAGATTGGTGTTGTAACTGGAACGTATGACACTCTAGAACAAGCAAATGAAGTTTTTAAACAAATGAAAAATAGTGGTATTGTATTGGAGGAGTTATTGATAGGTTCTCACGGTTCTCCAGGTAACCTACTCTCAACTGCAAAGGGAGGTGAAAAATATGAAGAACAAGTTTATGACCCTGAAAAACAAGAATGGGTTAAGACTGGTAAAATAAAAGAAAGTGGTAAAAGTTATTATTACGATATAAATTTTTTAGAAAATATAAAACCAGTGGTAAATTCTAGTACTAAAGTTTATTTTACAGCTTGTAAAGGTGCTGATAAATTAGGTATATTAAAGGAGGCAGCTGATTATTTAGGTTGTGAGTGTTACGCTTGTATGGGTGATAATTTTTATAGTTTTAGATGTCAAAGTAGTAATTGGTCTTGTAAATCAAACACAGGTGTCCCAACATTACCACGTTCTTCATCTCAAGAAGAAATGGCTTTGATGAGTGGTGCTGATTATAAAAATCAAGAGTGGTATGAGACTAAACGAGATTATGATGATTTTACTACAAAATACTACACTGAAACAGGTGTCTGTGAACAACAACCAAACGTACCTTTTAATTGGGTTTCTATAGGTTAGGCGGTCTTAATAATTTCTAATTCTATATTAGGGTAATCTTTCATAACTTCAGTAACTGAGTTGATGTGTTTATCTTTATCTTCCCAAAACTTTATAGATTTACAATTTTTATACTTGTCTAAAATTTTTCTTACACGATTCCCTTTATTTCGGTCCTCACCATCAATTAAATAATAATCTTCAAAATTGTAACCTAATTTTTTTAGTAACTTAACTAAAGAATCCTTAACTTCCACGATTCTATTGGATAGAATTAGGAATAACCCATCAGGGTCATAATTCATAGCTTGGAGATAATCTTCTCTAGTTTTTTTAATTAGTTTAAAATTTAATTTTGGGTCTAAACTTTCTTTTTGGTCTAGATATTGTATTGTTTCTTTGTATGGTAATTCGACAATTGTATTATCGAAGTCAAATAGGTATATATTCATACGACAAAGATACAATATTAAAATGGAATATTCTACATTTACCGTATATTTATTAATAAAACTTTATTATGAAAAATATTTTTGAACTATCAGAAGAAGAAAAAAACCGTATTCGTGGTCTCCATGAATCATTTAAAAATACCCATGGGGGATTAATTATAGAGCAAGACACTAATACAGGAACAACACAAGTAGTAACAATAAAAGGTTGTATGGATAAAGCAGCTAAAAATTATAATGAGAAAGCGACAGAGGATGATGGTTCATGTGAATATCCTGCAGGAGCAATAGGAGGAACAGGTTTAAAGGATGGTAGTCAAGATGATGGAAGTGATGGTCAAAACGCATCAGACAAATATGATAGACAAGACCCACAACTCTACGAAAAACTACAAAGACAATTAAAAGCTGTTTACGATAAAGCTTTTTTAGGTAAAACAATCGCTTTATATAAAGGCAAGAAAGCAGCAGCACAAGATAGAGATATTAAAGTAATGGGTATTAAGGTTGGTGGAATGAAGGAGGCTGTAAAAGTTAAAAACACTTCACCAAAAATACTATTTAACAAGAAAAAAGAAATGGAAGGTATGGACATACCAACAGACAAAGGTACAATGAAGTACATGTTTGTGTTTGAACCAAACCAAAGTAAAGACAATAGAGTTAGTTTAGATGGTAAAAAAAGATTTTTCTCAGCAGGTCTTGGAAAAGTTCTAGACAAACTAGAGGGAGTTATAGAAAAAATGAACAAAATAAGAGTAGCTAAACCTAAAACGGACTACTAATAAAATTAAAAGGTCTTCGGACCTTTTTTTTTGCAATATGGTTTGGTCATTAAATAAAATTTTATTATCTTTGTAGTACAAATTTTACCTAACCTAAAAAATTATATAAATGAAAAAAATTATCCTACCACTCTTAACACTTTTACTAGTATTCACCTCCTGTCAAAAAGAAGACGATTTACTAACACCAATTACACCACCAGATAATAATATTTGTTGTGATTCGATACATACAGACACCACCAATTCTAATAACGACTCAACTAATAACGTTGTTACCGTTCTTCCACCATCTAATACTTTTGTAGGTTTTGGTAAATCTTATAATATTACTATGACAGAATTTGATATGAATTGTTCGGAATTAACTACTTCACCGGTAGACACCTCCTATTCTTATACAACATACAATCAAGGAAGGGTAACTTTTTTAGTACACGACACTTTAATTACAACTTCTTATCCTTTAAACGGTAACGCTTCACCAAGACACGCTTATATGTATGGACCAGAAGAATTGGATTGTATAATAAGAGGTTTTAATTACACACCAGGAATTTTAACATTAGACCTAAGATTAATATTCTGTAATGGAACACAAATTATAGATTGGGCTGTTGATATGGTAGTAACTGAATATAGTAATGGTAACCTGGAACTGTCTATTAATAATAGTGGAAACCACATGGGGATAAGCTGGGACTCCCAACTAAAAATACAATTAGAACCTACAAATTAATCTAAATAAAATATTAAGAGAATAGAAAGTATCCTAAACTGCAAGTTTGGGATATTTATTTTTAAACAACTATTATAGTATTAGTGTATTAAAATAATTTAAAAACTCTTAAAATATGGCAAATTGTATCAGATGCTCTGGTGAAGGCAAGACTAACTTATGGAGATTCGGTAATCCAGGACCTAATGCTGGGTGTAGATATACCTCTTATAATTCGTGTTTAGAATCGAATAACCCTAAAAATATAAACATAAGTACTGACTGCTTAGTTTTCCTAAATGATAATGGGGGTGACCTACGTAACGGAAGTGGTAGTGCATTCAGTCTTTTCTTAAATCAATATGCCGACTCAAATCAACAAACACCAATACCTAGTCAATATGGTTCACCAGGAACAAGTGGTTATATTAATAATACTACAAACGTTTTAAACTTAAATGAACAAAATCAAAGAATATGGGGATATGATTTTCAAAGTAACACAACTTATTATTTAGATACGGTTAATCATAGAGGTACTGACATTGCTGCCACAAAAAACAAACTTTTCTTAGGTTGTGATTTTAGTAAGGTTTATCCTAACGGAGGGCCGCTAGGAAGCAATAGTACCATTCCAACTTTCACAATTAACGAGTATGATTACACCATGGTCAATAATGACCCAGATACGTTCTCTAAAACACCAACAAAAACATATAGATTTGTAAGTCCAACTGGTGATTTATTAGCCTTAACACAAGCTACATCAACAGGTGGTCAGAATACTTGGAGTGATAATAGTAGAATTGGGGAACTTGATTGTTTAGGAAATGATTTGGGTGTTGTAGACGATAGAACTTTAATATTTAGTGATAAAGAAGGTTTCATATATGTAGCCAATTTAGATAATTTATATACTGGTGAAAGTGTAAAATTTGGTAGTACTAATGGTGTAGTGGGTGCACAAGGAGGAACCTTCCCAAATACCCCAACTGGACCAACTGATTTAAGTACAGTAAGTTACCCATTACCAGGTGGTGGTGGTACTCACTATGGGTATGAACAAGCATTATATAATTGTAGTGAGGATACCAATTACCAAGTCTACACTGTAATCGCTCAACCTATAATAGATTTCAGAGCAGCCGGTGTCAAAACTATGGGTGACATTGTTTTTATACCTAGTGACTCAAATAATGGTGGGGACCCTACTGTAATAGTTACAATTCTAGCATCATACGCTTACTCTGCATCACTGACTAAAAGATTTGTGAGGTTTGCCTACCCAACAAATTTAAATAATGTAACAATACAAACTTGGGCGAATAGGATAACAGATTCTGTAGCACCAAATGGAGCAGTTGCTTTATTTAAAAATACAACTACAGGGCAATTCTATACTATAGCAGCAAGAAAAAGATATGAGATAGATTTTAACACACTAGTGTACTCCAATTCTCTAAGTATGCAACTAACGACTTATGATGGTCAAGGTTTCTTACAAACATTAGACGCTGGAACGTCAGGTATGGAAGGATGGGGTGTTAGAGGTGCATCACAACCAGTAGATTGTGTGACTACAACAGCATACACGTATAATTGTAGTATAGATGGTTGTGTTTCTGTTCTAGGAACTGGTGGTAATTTTGCAACTCTAAACGCGTGTACCGCAAGTTGTATATCGTGGTCGTGTACAACAACATGTGATTGTCCTGATGGATATACTTATAATGAGACTACAGAAAACTGTGAATTATCCACATCTTACACCGTTAATTCCGCATTATTTTTAAACAACGCTGGAAATAGTTCACAATACAATAACAACAACACATATTTTTATCAAAAACAAGGTACTGATTGGTATTCAGTAGCAAATAAACAAGGACCAATTCTAGCAACAGCTAATGACGCTTCTGGTTTTTGGGGTTCGGTAGGTGATTATTTAATAAATGCACCTTTAAATGCTTACGGACTATGGAACTCAAATTTCCAAGACTGGTTACCAGGTTCACAAGAAAATTGGTATGGTACCTCTAAGTGTATAACTGTAACTGGAAACACATCACAAGCTTATTTAATTGGTCTTGGAGCAGCCGGACATTTTAGAATGGCCGTAAATAATGTAATGGAGGTTAATACCACAACCGGTATTAATAACTTTGACCCATCAGGTGTTCAACAAGGTAATGACCCAGTAACATCCCCTTTAATGACAGAACAATGGCGTACTTGGCATGTATTTAAAGTTATTTTAGAACCTGGTGATAATACTATTTTATTAGAAGGGGCAAATCCATCAATTACAAATCCCGGTTTTGCATTTGATATTGTTGGGCCTTTTAATAGTACAGATTACGATACAGCTCCTGAATACCTAAATTTAACAACTAATACCTATACAGCTAATACAGTTTATAGCACTAAGAATTTAGCACAAATAATAGCGTCGGATAATTGTGACCCTAGTACTACACCAGCATTTCCATTATATTTAGGGTCTACTATGTATACTACATATCCAGACCCATGGAGAGTAAGTAGTGCAGCTGATGATATTATAGACCTTAGTCAGGTACTTTCATTAGGATTACCAGCAGGGCATGTACCTGGTTGGGGTTTAATTGATAATGATTGTACAGTAGGAGACCCACCAGCTAACTATACTGATAACGGTAACATGGGTAGTTGTTGGGCTCTAAATCAATGGCAAACAGGATATTTACCTTGGTTTGCTGCTGGTGGAACTTATACAAGTCCAATCACTCAGACTACTCAGCTCAGAAGAAATATGAATATGCTCTGGGACTTTAATTATGGACAAGAAGTATGGACTAATATAAATACAATGGCATATAATTCAGGGTTGAGTACAGCAAATCCTGGAACAACTTTAGAGACCATATTCGGGGCAACAATTGAATATCCAAACTGGCTTGTTGATAACCAAGGACGCTCAGACCAATTTATTTTCACTTGTAACCACCCTGGATTTACAATGACTGGTCTACCACCTACTGCGACGATAGGTGATTGTTGTGATGGTGGTTCACTTTATGGTATAAATGGAGTTTACGGTCCTCTTCAGATGATTGAGGGTTCACTTAATCCAAAATCAGTATCACCTAATGGTGCAACTTTCTATGTTGGTCCATTCGGTTCAGATAATAATGGAGCTACAGTTGGTAGTCAGCCTCCAAACTCTCCTGGCGGTAATCCTACACCGTTTCCTACTTGGTTGCCCTACAGTGACACACTGGGTGTCGTAACATGTGATGGATGCCCTACAGGTAAGATGGCTTATTTTGCTGGATTCCAAGACTGGGGAAGTTTTATAGATTGGTTAAATCTAGAAGGACTAACAGTAAGTCCAATAATTGACCCTACTACAGGTCAACAAGCACTTATTGATTATAACGCAGATTACTGGACAGTACTAAGAGCAGTACAAACTTATTGGACACCACAAGATTTACAACCTGCTGGTTCTACCAATGTACTAAAAACCATAAATGGAGTTGCTAGTGAACCAGTATCCATATTTCTATATGGAAGTAATAAATGTGGATGTACTACTTCATCTGGTGTTTTTAATACACAAGTTAATTATTGTAATTATCCTACAGTGTACGATGCATGTACTGATACATGTGTGGGCACTACAGCTTGTACTTTAAATTATACTCTTGGATTTAGTGGTGGGTGTGTTAGTATAGAAGGTACTGGTAAAACGGGTACATATTTAACATCGGGAGCTTGTGAAGAAAATTGTTTTAGTGGGTTTACTTACTGGGAATGTGGTAACAATGGATGTTCTACTGCTGCAAATGGAGTTATAACACCATTTACATCGCAAACAGAATGTGAAAGAATATGTACTTCTTTTAGTTGTTCTACAACTGGTTGTGAAACTTATAACGCCGGTGGTGGTGGTGGTACGGGAGGTACCTTCACAACATTATTAGATTGTGATGTAAGTTGTAAATCATGGAATTGTACAAACGGATTCCAAGGAAGCGGATGTCAACAACAAGTTGGTACGGGTGGAACTTACACTGAATTAACAGCATGTACCGCAACATGTGTTTCTTATGAATGTTTACCTTATGGTTGTTGGGGTTATGAAGGTACTGGTTACACATATAATACTTTAGGTAGTTGTACTGCAGCCTGTCAAACACAAGAATGTACATACGATGGGTGTGGATTATTTAACCCACCTCCAGGAGGTACAGTAATAACACCAGGTATAGGTAACCCAAATACATACTATGGTACAGGTACTTCAACAACACCAAATTTATATACAACCTTAAGTGCTTGTACAGAAAATTGTACATCTTGGGGATGTTCAGAATATGATTTATTAACTAGTTCTAGACAACCAAACATCTACGTATATTATGATACAAGTTCGATGTCTGTTGATATAACAGCAGCTATTGAAGCACTAAGTGCTTGGACCCAGAGTATTCCAGGGTATACAGGAAAAACATACCATACTGTGGTAGGTAATGAACGTTGGTTACAATGGGGTACCGCACCATGGGATGCATTCTCAGGTGTCGCAACAGCTTATGGTAGTTCGAGTGTTTCATTTGACGTACAATCTTGGGCAGAAGTACAAGGTATAGCAACATATCCAGATGGAACTAGTTTGATTTATGATAATTGGCCAGTTAATACTGGAAATTTCGGTTCAGTACTCGTAAATGGGTCACTAGTTAATATTGACGGTCAGGGTATCGCACCTACAGCTGCAGTAGATGATAATGTTATCGTTATTGTATTTTGTGACGAATCAAGTGGTAGTCCATCCTACTATGTTGGTAATTCTGAAACTAGCTGGGACTTCAATATAACCCAGAATGGTAAATGGCCATTAGACTACGAAAGATTTAAAGGTAGATGGACTGCGGGAGAAGCTAATGGTGCAACTAATCAATGGTTATATTATGGAGCTACAGAAAACTTTAATTACACCATTGGACCATACTCAAGGTCAGCGAGAAACGCGATAGCAGCTATATTTAGTGGTAATACAGGCAATAACGATGGTTTGTGGTTACCAGGAACAGCCCCTGCAGCTTTCCTTTCACCTAACTTTTGTTCAGTAATTGGTAGTCAAGCAGCAAATTTACTAGAAACTAGTAATCCATTTGTTAGTAATAATTTAGGACTTTTAGAACACTACGATTGGAAGATGGATTATTCGTTTGGTCCTTGGAATCCATCTAACTTTCAGAGTTATTTAAACACAGGTTTATTTAATACCACAACAGTATCAGGAAACAGTGGTTGTTTTTCAGCAGCTACATTACCTACAGAAGATTTTCCATTCACCTCACAAACACAGTGTAATAGTGGATTTACTTATTGGAATGGTGAATTAATTAGATGTTCTGGGTTTAGATGTACAAATACTGGTTGTATTGTGGTTACTGGTACCACTAACACAGATTGGCAATATGAAACATACGCACAGTGTACAGCAGCGTGTCAATCATATGATTGTACAGTAACTGGTTGTACTACTTATAATGAACCATACTTCGGTACTGGAGGTACCTACAATAGTATGATTTTCTGTAGTAGTGCTTGTACTTCTTATAATTGTGGTACTTGGGAACAAGGTTACGGAGCAATAGAAACCTGGGATGGTTGTATTCCACAAATAGGTACTGGTGGTACTTTCTATGATGCCAACCATTTAATAGTTGGTTCTCTAGCTAGTTACAGTGCGTGTACAGGAAGTTGTATTTCATACAATTGTACGGGAGCTTGTGAAACTACAGGAACTTTTGGTGCTGCTGGTTATACAGCAAATACAGGAACTTGTATTACATGGCCAAATACTGGAGGAACTTTTACTACTATGTCTGCTTGTACAGCAAACTGTCAAACTCATTGGTGGTGTGTACCAGAAACAATAGTTGATACCTGTGATGGTAGGGTAACACAATATAATTTACCGTATTATTTAGTAGACCCAACTGCTTCTCCGGGTGCAACTCAACAGTTAACAGGTCCACCAAATAACCCAAATTCAAATGTATATTTTGGTAACTATATAGCTTTAGCTTACCAATCAAGTAACATAACCACTTTAAGTTTTGAAACGTTTACTAATACCCCACCAGCTAATGTTTGTATAGGTCAATATGGTTATCCTATAATAGCCCCACAAAGTATTAATTCTAATTATGTAACTGGTGGTCCTTGGTATGTTTGGAATGACTTTATAGTTGCAGCACAAGCTCAAGGCTTAAGTGTAAACAACCAGATGACATATCAACAAGTACTACAAATGATTGGTAGTCATTTCCAAATAGTTTTGGAGGGTACAGGAATGTGGATGGATTATATGTATTGTTTTTGTACATCTACCTTTAATAATGTAACATGTACCACATCTATTTTACCACCAGTAGTGGGGGCAACTGGCCCATTTGCTACTTCAGGGGAGGCTATATCTAATTGTTATGACACAACATGGAATTGTGTAGAAGAAACATTCACCAATACGTGTAGTGGTACAACTCAATTACCTGGTCAATATACGGGCTTAACACAAGTACACGACTACGTATCTTCTAACTTACCAAATTCAACTCTAACTGAGATAAGTTATGAATCTACAGAAATACAATTGTTACCTAATGGATGTGTGGGACCAAATGGTTACGCTATATATAAATTACAACCTTTATCCTACACCCCTTTAAATGGTGGATTGGATTATCCAACATACTCTACTTTTATTACGGCTTTATCAGGACAAGGAGCTACACAACTAGTCCCTGGTATGTTATATAGTAGTGTAAATGCGGAAATTAATACCATATCTGGTTCATCTATTTCCTTATGTCAAGAACCTTGTATTTGTGAAACTAACCCATGTTATTGTGAAGAAATAATAGGAACTGGGGGAACTTACAACACATTATCCGAGTGTAATATTCAGTGTGATTGTGTACCTACTGGAACTTCTTGGAATTGTGTAAATCACGGACCTTATGAACCAACATGTAATAACAAACCTTATATGGGGGAATACTATAGTCAAAATGATGTTGTAGATATCTTTAGACAAAATGACCCTAATGTTTCTTTTGGTACTCAAAGATTTACATACAATGTACAATCCTTTAACCCATTAGTTAACGGACCAATATTAAATTACACTACTAGTACCCCATCAGTATGGGGCTTATTTAGTGGTTCTTCTTATCAATGGGAGGATTGTTACAAATATAAAGTACCTGATTTATTCTATCCATACACTTATATAAAAAGTATTTCACACCCATTAATTAGTGGTGGTACTGGTATATTAAGTAATACTGGTTGGAGTTACCAAAACTGGAGTTCTTTCTACAACGCTGTAGTAAATGCGGGGGTTAACATTAATGCAACCATGAGTTTCTCTTCGGTTTGTGATACTATTGATACTACTTTAGCTTCTAGTTCACCAGCAGGTGGGATACTACAAGGATGTCATATAGATTTTGCTTATTGTTGTGTTGATGAAGATTGTTACTGTTACGAATTATTTGTAACTGGAGGTACTTACAATAATGAACCGGACTGTCTATCCGAATGTTGCCCAGAAAGAAACCGAACAGGTTATACGTGTGACTCTATATTACAAACTTGTGTTATAGCAGGACCACCCGTACCACCAGCAAATTACATACTATACCCAACCATGTTAGATTGTTTAGCACAGTTACCAAAAAATTGCCCACCTACAATGTATGATTGTATAACGGGGGCTACGATATATGCATGTGACCCAAGTCAACCAATTAATCAAGTATCACCAGGGACAATTGCGGGTAATGGTACTCCGTTTATTGTTAATAACCCAGGATATCCTTTTACTAGTTTTACAACAACAGCTAATCAGTTTGGTGTATTAAATGGTATTGGTCACGCGGAACAAGTATTGACAAATCCAATTTACTTAGACCCATCAGTATCATTCTCCTCAGTTACTTATGAAGTAAGTGGTACAACCAATAATCCATTTACACCACCATTTAATCCATCTTGTTTTGGACCTAATGGGTGGCCAGTATTTAGGATGATATCTATAGGGCATCCACAGGTAAATAATGGACAAGCTTATTATAGTTGGGGTGACTTTGTTACCGCAGCAAATAATGCAGGATATCCGTACTCAACAACATTACCAATTAATGACTGGGGATGGAATCACTGGATTGTTATAGTGGAAGAATGTAGTTGTCTTACAGACCAGTGTGATTGTGTACCAGTATTAGGTATTGGTCAGTATTATACTATGGCAGCGTGTGAAAAAGAATGTTGTACACCTAGAGCAAGTTGGGATTGTACAATTACTGGTTGTGTTGACCCAGGTGATGGTAGTGGTTTATTCTTTGGACTAAATGGATTAAGTGACTGTATTAACATATGTAAAGAATATGAGTGTCACCCAGACTCTAATACGAATCCTGGGTCACAGGTTAGTGATGACTCTTGTGAATTATTAGATGAAGTACCTTATCCAGGTACGGGAGTTATGGATATTATCGCACATATAGGGAGTCCAGCAAATCCAGTATTACAAAACTCTCCATTTGGTCAAATGAAGTTTGAGATAGCTAATTTCTGTCACCCACCAGGTACAATGACACCATGTTACGGTCAAAATGGACTATCACTAGTTTATATAGAGCATATCCAAGCTGTAATTACAAATAATTCCTACAATATACCTACTGGACTTCAAATCACTAGTTGGGTAGGTCTAATAGACGCTATAAACCAATATTGTGTTAATTGTTCAGGTCCATTCACTAGTAACTCTCAACCACAAACAACCTACCAAGGTTCTGCTTCAGTAAATTGTTTTGATGGTAGTAATGTGTGTTTCTATAACACACAATATGAAGTTCCACAATTCGTAGCTACTATAGCTTGTTGTGAATGTGAAGATGATTGTGACTGTAACCCAATTATTGGTACTGGTCATACTGGTACTTATCCATTCACACCACAAGGCTATAATCTATGTTATAGTGCATGTTGTGATGAACAAAGTTTTAATTTGTGTGATGTTTTCCTAAGTGTTGCTGATAAAGGAGTATACCAAATGGACCACCTTAATGGTGTTATTACTGAAGCATCTCTTATAGCAGGTAACCAAACTTATAATGACATAACTATGTGGGTAGATGGTCCACTTAATAGTTTCTTGTGGTTATACAATAATAATACAATTACCGAATATAATATAACTTTAAATCCTTGGAGTCTAACATTTAGTAGAAATATTTCCACAAATGCGTTCATAGGTAAAGGATTAACAACCTACGACCAAAATACGTTAATATCAGCTGATAACTGGGTTAGGAGTATAGATATAACACCACCATTGGTAAATGCTAACATATCTTTAATGTTCCAGTTACCTTCTTGGTGTTTAGGTGATATAATCTGGGATTCTATTAGTCAACAATTCTTAATTGCTTATTCTACACTACCAGTTACTAACGTAAGTCAAAAAATAGGTAAATTTAATTATACTGGGACACTACAAGATGAATATACTGTACCAGGTGGTGTTTTTGAACCAAATGAAAAAATAGACGGATTATATAAGAAAGGTGGTTTTAATAATAGTTGTAGAAACTTTGTGGTGACCAATAAAGGAAGGGTATTCGACATTATAGACCCATTACTAGGTAGTTTAACTTTATCACCAGTACCTAGTATAACTACAAATGACCCAATAAACCCAAGTGTTCAAACTGGGATAGACTCTTTAAATACACCAGTTACTGGAGCGGCAAACGCGGAAGGTCCTATATTCTCGGAAGAAAATTGTGGTTGTATAAGAAAAAGAGAAACTTTTAATTGTGAACAAGATATTACATCTAACCCACCATCAACTAACTGTGTTGACCCAGGTGATGGTAGTGGACAATTTACACCAATAACAGCATCTTTAAATGGTTACGCAAGTGCTTTACTGGAATGTCAAGATAATTGTCCTTTCTCTTGTATAACTTGGGATTGTATTCCAGGAGAAGAAATTAATAGTTGTGCTGGTGTACAATATACCTTACCTTACCCACAAGTTAATTCTGAGGGTACAGCATTAGATTATATTAGTAACGGAAATTGGCCTGGTAGTCACCTAACACCATTTAGTAATATACAATTTGAATTACCACAAACAACTACTAATGGGTGTACGGGAGCTAATGGGTTACCATTATTTAGAATTAGTTATATAGTTTCACCTTGGAATGGAGCCCATTACTATAGTTGGCAAGAATTAATTGATGCGATGAATCTGGCTTTCCCTTCATGGTTGGGAGCGTTTCCATACACTTTTAATTTAGCCCAGGTAATGCAAGTATTAACTCAATATAATTGGTGGACACCTAAAGTAGTAACTACTCCTTGTATATGTGAAGGGGTACCATGCCATTGTATTCCAGTTATTGGATTAACAGGACAATACACAACAGAATCATTGTGTTTAACAAAATGTTGTCCTATAGAACCAATAGAAGAAGGGTATGATTGTATACCTACTATAGGTACAGGTCAACAAAGTACATGTGTACCATGTACCGGTCCTAATTGTCCTTACACAACAACGGGAGCTTTAGCTTTAGGGTACCCAACCGCTCTATCTTGGTGTCAAGATTATTGTGGGGAAGTTACACGTACTGGTTGGTATTGTGAATTAGTAGGATACCCTTGTGTACCATGTCAAAATCCAACACCAAACGGTCCATGTTATGTAGACCCAGACGATTGTTATTTAGCTTGTACTCAAGACACTCCTAGTCCGTGTCCACCTTTAGACCAAAATTCTCCTTATTACACAAATAATGTTGAATTCTGTTATGGTTGTGACAATTCTGGAAGTTTCTATTTCGGTCATGTGGATTGTCCATGTTGTAAAAATAAATTTACACCAGAAGTAAGATACTGTGGGTTACAAGAGGAAGTGGCGGTTAAAATATCAGAATATACAGGAACAAAATTAAATGTAGTTACTTCTGAAATGGTAGTAGCAGTAGAAGACGTAGCTTCACAAATAGTAAGAAACAAACAAAGTTATGAAACCTCAAACTGTGATAGTTGTGGTGGTACCTTAGAGACACACGCTACTTGTTTAGATAGTGGTTGTTTAAGTATCACAAACTATAAAGAAGATGGTACAAGTGAAGTTTGTTGGACCACAGTTAAAAAACCAAACCAAGAAAATAGAACATATGACTGTATAGATGGTAGTTGTATAGAAATTGGTAACGGTAGATTTAATAGTATGAGTGACTGTATAAAAGAATGTAATGATATCACCAACGGTAGAAACAGTAGAAATATAACGGGTGATAAATCTCTAGTATTACCACCAGTAGCTCACACACCAATGACCTCAACCCAACCAACATCAACCTCACCAGTTGTTGTAGTTGAGTCTAATTTCTATATTTGTCAAAACGCTACTAATCCAGTAGTTTCAGAAAATCAAAAGTCGTGTGTTCCGGTAAATGAATTTGTTACGGGAGCTTTTACTAATTTAGTTGATTGTTTAAATAGTGGTTGTGGTGGTTGGATTACACCAACAACAAATAGTAATATAAACGCTAATGGTATTATAGTAAAACCAAATCAAATAGCTCCAATAGGTATGTGTTGTGAAAGTTATATAAGTAAAGCAACAACACCACTTACTATAGAAAGTTGTAGTAGTTATTGTTGTGATGGAACTGATACATGGTACCCACTATATAACGCGAATGGTATTAACAATGTAATAAACTCACCACTAAGTTATACTAATAGTGTAATAAATTCTTTAATAACATCTAAAACTGCAGAAGTTAGTAGTAGTAAATCTAACTATGAGAGAAAGGGTTATAGTATTTTATCACCATATTCACGAAATAGTATACTGAGATGTGGTAATGAAATAATTGGTTATATAGATAATAGAGCTGTTTATAGTACTATAGCGGATGCTCTTAATGAAGCGTCTAGTATAGGTTGTGAGGGTTACCACGAACATGTAGTAAATGGTAGGCGTGGATATATGGCATGTAATACACATTCATCATCAAATGCAAGAATGACTGCGGGTGGACCTTGTATTTGTAGACAGTATCAGACGGGACCTGACGGACTCTCCAAGTGTATAAAATGGAGTCCTCCTGGATGTGGTGACGCTCCATTCATGACAGCCAATGAACCTAATAGGGCAGTAGCTACACCAAGACCAACAGGTGGAAACACTCCAACAGGCACTAGAACTTCTATGGGAAGTAGTAGAGTGGCAAGAGGTGGAATGTCATCAGGTGGTGGAGGATATTAAAAATATGGAAAAAAAAGAACTTACATATAAACAAATAGATAAAAGACTTGGCCTTCTAATTAAGAAGGTTAAGACTTTATCTGAGATGAAAAAGAAAAAAGTACAAAAGATACTAGTCTAATGACAAAAATTCTTTTATACTTCTTAGTCTTATTTCACCATTTAGGTATTTTAGGATTTTTAATCTCAGTTCCTCTATTAGTT
>MDSV01143465.1_pt1 | contig 22390 bp, 22 predicted proteins | sample 810851 | NCBI WGS metagenome assembly MDSV01 (sample SAMN05326640, study PRJNA326480) | marine metagenome | isolation source: seawater | place: Atlantic Ocean: North East | collected 2012 | reverse complement strand
TTGGAGAATCTGGATCTGGAAAAAGTACAGTTGGTAATGCCATAATTAATCTTATTGATGAACCTGGTAAAGTATCTGGTGGATCAATAGTATTAGATGGAACAGATATTTATGAAAATCCTGAAAATATTCTTAAGCTTAGAGGAAATAAAATAGGTCTTATTTTTCAAGATCCACAAACATCTTTAAACCCTATACTCACAATTGGAGAACAATTAATTGAAACGATTCAAACTCATTTAAAATTAAGCAAAGAAGAAGCAAAAGATAAATCAATTAAGTTATTAAAAGAAGTAGGAATAAAAGATGCTGAAATTAGATTTAATAATTATCCTCATCAATTTTCTGGAGGAATGAGACAAAGAGTTGTAATTTCATTGGCTCTTTGTTGTGAACCAGAACTTCTTATTGCTGATGAGCCAACTACTGCACTTGATGTTTCAATTCAATCGCAAATCTTAGATTTAATTAAAAGATTAACCAAGGAAAGAAATTTAGCAGTAATATTAATTACTCATGATATGGGGGTAATATCTGAGACAGCAAATAGAGTGGCAGTAATGAAAAATGGAGATTTAGTAGAGATAGGTCCAACTAAAGAAATATTAACTAAACCTAAAGAGATTTATACCAAAGCGCTTATAAGCTCAGTTCCACCTACAAATAAGAAAATATCTAGATTTAAAATTATTGAAAAAGAAAATAAGATACAAAGCGAAACTAATATTAAAATTTTAAATAGATGGACAAAAAAAGAAATTATTGATCAAGATTTAGTTAAAGTTAAAAATTTAAGCAAAACATTTGATGACAATTTTTTTACAGAAAGTTCTAAAAATTCTGTAATGGCAGTAGACGATGTGTCATTTAATATAAAAGAAGGTGAGTCCTTTGGACTAGTTGGAGAAAGTGGTAGTGGTAAATCAACAATAGCAAAAATGATTGTCAATCTATATAGTCCAAGCGCTGGAGATATTGATTTTGATAATGTTTGTATAACTAAAATTAAAAGAAATAAAGAAATGATGAAGTTTAGAAAACAAATTCAAATGATTTTTCAGGATCCCTACTCATCATTAAATGGTAGATTAAAAGTTAAGGATATAGTTTCAGAACCAATTAAACTTCACAATCCTTCAATTAGTTCAAAAGATATAGATAGTTATATTTATGATTTATTAGAATCTGTTGAATTGACTCAACAATCAGCAGAGCGTTATCCACACGAATTTTCAGGAGGTCAAAGGCAAAGAATATCAATTGCAAGAGCTCTTGCTACACAACCAAGATTATTGGTTTGTGATGAGCCAACTTCAGCACTAGATGTAAGTATTCAAGCTCAAATATTGAATTTATTAAAAGATTTACAAGAACAGTTAAATTTAACTATACTATTTATAAGCCACGATTTACCTGTAGTAAGACAAATGTGTGATCGAATAGGAGTTTTGAAAAATGGAAAGATATGTGAAATTTCAAAAACTGAGGAATTATTTGAAAGTCCTAAGCATGAATACACCAAAGAACTTTTACATCTGATGCCTAAAATTGAGTCTATTTATAATTAATATATCTCTAAGACCTAAAACGATCGTATAATAATTAAAATTTAACAAAATATTTTGCATTCTCTCCTATAGATTGTATTATCAGTTTTCAAAAATTTTTGATTATGAGCGATAAAAATAGAGTTTTATTATTTGATACTACTATGCGTGATGGTGAACAATCACCTGGCGCATCAATGAGTCTTGAAGAAAAAATTCAAATATCAAGAGTATTTGATGAAATGGAAATCGATATTATTGAGGCAGGATTTCCAATAGCATCCCCAGGTGATTTTGAGGCTGTGACAGCAATAAGTAAAATTTTGAAAAATTCAATACCGGCAGGTCTTTCAAGACATTCTAAAAAAGATATTGATGCATGTCATGAAGCATTAAAGGCAGCTCCAAGATTTAGAATTCATACTTTTATTTCAACAAGCCCACTTCATATGAAACATAAGCTAAATAAATCACCAGAACAAGTCTATGAGAGTATTAAAGAACACGTTACTTATGCAAGAAATTTTACCGATGATGTAGAGTGGTCATGTGAGGATGGCACTAGAACTGATATGGATTATATGTGTAAAACAGTTGAACTTGCAATTAAATGTGGAGCTAAAACAATTAATATTCCTGACACAGTAGGCTATACTGTTCCATCAGAGTTTACTAAAATTATAACTACATTAAAAAATAAAGTACCAAATATTGATAAAGCTATTTTATCAGTTCATTGTCATAATGATTTAGGTTTAGCGGTTGCAAATTCCCTAGCAGGTGTTTCAGCTGGAGCGAGACAAGTTGAATGTACGATAAATGGAATCGGTGAAAGAGCAGGAAATGCAGCTCTTGAAGAAATTGTTATGGCAATCAAAACTAGAAATGATTTAATGCCTTACTCAACTGGAATTAAAACAGAATTATTAAGCAAAGCATCTAAAGTCGTTTCAAATGCAACTTTTCCAGTTCAATTTAACAAAGCGATTGTTGGTAAGAATGCTTTTGCACATGAAGCAGGAATTCATCAAGATGGAATGCTTAAAAATCGAAACACTTATGAAATTATGACACCAGAAAGCGTGGGAGTAAAAAAAACTTCTTTAGTTATGGGAAAACACTCCGGGAGACATGCGTTTAAAGAAAAATTATCAGATCTTGGATATGTAGATGTTACTGATGATGTTATACAAACAGCTTTTGGTAAATTTAAGATTTTAGCTGACAAGAAAAAACATGTTTATGATGACGATATAGCAGCTCTAGTCGATGATAGTATGGTTTTAGATAAAAATGTTATTAATTTAAAATCTTTAAAAGTTTTTGCTGGCACTGGTGAGCCTCAAAAAGCTGAAATGACTTTGGACGTCTATGGAGAAGTAAAAAAAACCACAGAAACAGGAGATGGACCAGTAGATGCAATTTTTAAATGTATAAAAATTTTATATCCTCACGATGTTAAACTTTTATTATACCAAGTCCACGCAGTAACAGAGGGTACAGATGCTCAAGCCACAGTAAGTGTTAGGATTGAAGAAAATGGAAAAACAACTGTTGGACAAGCATCGGATACCGATACTTTGGTAGCTTCAGCAAATGCTTATTTAGGTGCGCTAAATAAAATGATTATTAAAAGGGAAAAATCAGCACCAATGGAACAAGAAACTCAAAAAATGAAAGGTATATGAAATGGGAAAATGGTTTAAAAACTTAACAAATATATGGAGTCAAGATATGGCAATAGACCTTGGTACAGCTAACACATTAGTAGTATTAAAGGGACAAGGTGTTGTACTTAATGAGCCTTCAGTGGTTGCAATTGTTGAAAATTCAGGAAAAAAAACGGTACTAGCAGTGGGTGATGAAGCTAAAACAATGTTAGGAAGAACACCAGGAAATATTAGTGCGATAAGACCTTTGAGAGATGGTGTAATTGCTGATTTTATAGTTACAGAAGAAATGATTAAACATTTTATAAAAAAAGTACATAAAAATAGTACATTTGCTAATCCTAGAATTTTAATTTGTGTTCCAACAGGATCAACTCCAGTTGAAAGAAAAGCAATTCAAGATAGTGCTTTAGCAGCGGGAGCAAGAAGAGTTCAATTAATCGAAGAACCAATCTCAGCAGCTATAGGTGCAGGATTACCAATATCAGAAGCTACAGGGTCTATGGTTGTAGATATAGGTGGTGGTACCACAGAAATTGCTGTCATGTCTTTAGGTGGGGTAGTTTTTTCTAGATCATTAAGAGTTGCTGGAGATGCAATGGATCAAGCTCTAATTAATTATATGAGAAAAGAATATAATTTAATGATTGGTGATAGTACAGCAGAAAAAATTAAAAAAGAAATTGGTACAGCGTTGCCAACAAACAGTAACACATATGCTGTAAAAGGAAGAGATTTAAGATCTGGAACTCCAAAAGAAGTTAATATTACTGAAGAAGATTCATCTGAAGCTTTAAATGAAATATTAAAAGAAATGGTCAACGGAATTAAAGATGCTTTAGAAAATACTCCACCGGAACTTTCAGCTGATTTAGTTGATATGGGGCTAACCTTAACGGGTGGAGGAGCTTTATTAAAGAATATAGATAAAAGATTCTCAAAAGAAACTGGTCTACCAGTTCACATTGCTGATGATCCATTAACTTGTGTTGCAATAGGTACTGGTAAAGCTTTAGATCAAGAAGAAATATTTTCTACTGTATTATCTGAGTATTAAAAATAATGGAAACAAGCAGAGACGATTTTGTAATTGCAATACGTTCTGCATTTTTAAAAAAAAGTAACAAACAACGATTTTCCTTAATAGGGTTAATTTTTTTTTCAATATTTTTTTTAATACTTGGTAGATTTAATTTTCCTATAATAAATTACACAAAAATTTTTATCAAAGAAATAGTTTATAGATCTTCATTCATTATTTCAGCACCTGAAAATTTTGTAAAAAACACTTATTCTAATATAGAAAGTCATTTCAGTTTATATGACGAATATGAAAGAAATAAAAAAGAGCTACAAGAATTTAAATCACAAAAATTAACTAATGATTTTATTTTATTAGAGAATATCAGATTAAAAAAAATAATAGACTCTTATTTAGTTGGGTCTAATGAGATAGTAGCAAAAGTTTTAATTGATAAGCAAAGTCCATTTTTAAGATCAGTTGTTCTAAGTAAAGGTAGTAGAAATAAAGTCAAATTAGGTATGGCAGTTTTAGACAATGATTATTTAGTAGGCAAGATAGTCGAAGTAAATTATTTAACATCAAGAGCTTTATTGTTATCAGATTTGAATAGTAAAATTCCAGTAACGATTGAGCCTGGAAACATTCAATCTATATTGTCTGGTACAGGTAAAAGTGAAGGTATTATTCAGTATTTAAAAGAAGAAATAAACATAAATAATGAAAGTATAATATATACATCTGGTTCAGGAGGATTATTTAAAGAAGGAATTCCAATTGGAAAAATAAATAGTCAAAAAATAGAAATAAATTCTGATGAAGAAAGAAGAAATGAAAAAGTTACATTTTTCTCTGATTTTTCACAATTACAATTTGTTAAAATAATAGCATTTAAAGAAGATAATAATTAAATGGGTAAATTTAAAGACATAACATTTTTAAAAAGAATAGTTGTTAATATTCCAATTTTATTGCTTTTTATTTCAGTTTTAAATGAATTTGATTTTAATTATTTGGAAATAAAGTTTTTTGCATTTAACTTTCCATTTATTCTAATATTCTATTGGAGTTTAAAAAAAACTGAGGTTTTAGGTTATGGTTTTATTTTTATTGCAGGTTTAATAAATGATGTGGTTATAGGTTTTCCAATTGGTATAAGTAGTTTTTGTTATTTACTTATATGTGGGTTTGCAGCATATCTAAAAAATATAACCTTACGACCAAGTTTGTTAAAAGATTGGTTATTTTTTTTATTTACAATCTTAGCAACAAATTCACTAATGTATTCACTATTAGTCTTATTTTTTGGTTTTGAACTTAATTATAATAAATTATTAATAAATTTATTATTTACTTTTTTATTATATATTCTATTTGCCTATATTTTTGACATATATCATAAGTTAGTTTTTGGAAGAACAAATGATTGATACAAGTGACTCAGGTATAAAAAAATTAAACACAATAAACAGAAGGATGTTTATTATTTCTGCAGCCAAAGCTGTAGTTTTTACAGGTATTATTGCAAGACTTTTTTCACTTCAAATCAGTGATAATAAAAAGTATTTAACTCTTTCTGATAAAAATCGATTGAGAGAGTGGAGGTTACCACCAATAAGAGGAGAATTTTCAGATTATTTTGGCAATACTATAGCAGGAAACTTAAAAGTTTATCAACTTCATGTAATTCCAGAACAAGTTGAAGATTTTAAATCTTTAATGGTGAGACTTAAGGATATTTTAGATTTAAGCAAAAATGAATTTACAAAAATAATTAAAAAAAAGAATAGTCAAAAAAATTGGGAAACTTTGATTGTGTCAGAAAATCTAAGTTGGGATCAATTTTCTAAAGTTAATTATTATTTACACGAATTAGTAGGTGCCAAACCTGTTTTATCAGTAGTTAGAAGCTATCCATTTAAGGATAATTATACACATGTACTTGGATATGTTTCTGAGGCTAGCGAACAAGATCTATTAAACAATAAGTTGATCAAAAAGAATCATGTTCCTGGATTAAGAGTTGGAAAAAATGGTTTAGAAAAAACGTACGAGAATAAATTAATTGGGTCAAATGGTATTCAAAGATATGAGGTAAATGCTTATGGAAAAAGAATTAATCAATTAGATTATATTGAAGGAACAAAAGGCCAAAATATTACATTAACAATAGATACAGAAATTCAAAAACTATGTAATGAACTAATGTTTAATAAATCTGGATCAATAAGCGTAATGGATATTTTTAATGGAGAAATAGTTGCGATGCACTCATCCCCATCATTTGATCCAAATTTATTTTTATATGGAATAAGCCATGAAAATTGGAAATCAATTAGAGAAAATCCACTTAAACCATTAATTAACAAAACAGTTTCAGGTTTATATTCTCCAGGCTCAACAATTAAACCAATTGTTGCTTTATCAGCTTTAGAAAATGAAATTATTAATCCAAACTTTAAAGTTAAATGTAGTGGAAAAATGGAAATGTATGGACAGACATATCATTGTTGGAAGGAAAAAGGACATGGTGTGGTAAACTTAAGAAGTGCGATGAAACAGTCATGTGATACATTTTTTTATGAGGTAGCTAGAAAGTTAGGCGTAGATAGACTTAGTGAGACAGCTTTAAAGTTTGGATTAGGAGCCAAGGTTTTAAAAGGAATATATGAAAGTGAAAAAAAAGGATTAGTTCCAAATACCAAATGGAAAAGAAATACTCTTGGAAAGGGATGGGTTTTAGGTGAAACATTGATCACAGGAATTGGTCAAGGTTACATTCAATCTACCCCAATTCAATTATGCTTAATGACAGCACAAATTGCTAATGGAGGCCATAAGATTTATCCAAAGATAATTTTAAATAAAAAAGATGAGTCAATAGAAGAAATAAAAAATAAAATGGAAAATAGTGAAATTTTAGATACAAAAAATACAACTCAATCTTTATTAAAAGCAGGAGAAGAAATTTTTAATAATGATAATAAAAAATATTATAAGCTTTTTAAAAATCCTGAGAATATAAAGTTGGTAATGGACGGAATGTTTAGTTCTACTAACGAAATTAGAGGAACTTCATATAGATCAAGGATAGATGATCCAAAATATCAATTTGCAGGCAAAACTGGAACAGCTCAAGTAAAAAGAATTACGGAAAAACAAAGAGAGTTAGACTTAACAACAGATCAAATACCTTATGAAGACAGAGATCATGCACTTTATGTGGCTTTTGGGCCATATAAAAATCCTCGCTATGCTCTTAGTATAATCATAGAACATGGTGGGTCAGGTGGTACCGTAGCTGCACCTATGGCAAAAAAACTATTTAAAATGATTATTGATAGACATGAGTTAAGAGAAACAACTAAAAAAAATTTAATGACAGCATAAATGTATAGTCAATCTTCTTACAGCGATCAATCAACATTGTTTCAAAAGATTAAATCTTTAGATTATTCTTTGTTACTTTGTATTTTATTGATTGGAGTTATTAGTAGTTTTTCAATGTATTCCACTGATGGAGGTGAATTATTATATCATACAAAAAGTCATATAATTAGATTTATAATATTTTTTATGATGATGATTTTTTTATCTTTTTTGAATATTAAATTTTGGCATTCACTGGGTTATATTTTTTATATTCTTATTTTAGGGCTTTTATTATTAGCATCATTTTATGGAGTAACAGCTTCTGGTTCCCAGAGATGGATAAGCTTATACTTTATTAACATTCAACCTTCTGAATTAATGAAAATAGCTATAATAATTTGTCTTGCTAAATATTATCATCGAAGTCAAATAAATAATGTTAATACTTTTAGAAACCTATTAATTCCAATTACGATATTAATACTTCCAATTTTATTAGTAATTTCACAACCTGATTTGGGAACATCTATTTTAATTGGAATGAGTGGACTTGTTGTGTTGTGGTTAGCGGGTATTAATATAAAATATTTTATTTATTCTTCTTTAGTTTTAATTATCTCAATGCCATTTATAATTTCGTTTTTAGAACCTTATCAAAAATCTAGAATTTTAACGTTCTTTGATCCCGATAAAGATCCTTTAGGAGCCGGATATCAAATAATTCAATCTAAAATAGCTGTTGGATCAGGAGGGTTATATGGCAAAGGTTATTTAAAAGGAACACAAAGCTATCTTGAATTCTTGCCAGAAAAACATACTGATTTTATATTTACATTATTTTCTGAGGAATATGGGTTTTTAGGCTCTATGTTTCTTTTGTTAATATATGCAATTATAATATTTAGAATATTGAGAATAGGAGCAATATCTAGAAGTTTTTTTGCTAAAATTTTTTGTTTTAGTTTTGCATCAGCAATATTTATTTATATATCTGTTAATATGAGTATGGTCTTAGGTCTAGTACCAATAGTTGGCTCTCCTCTACCTATAATGTCTTATGGAGGATCTTCAATGCTTGCTACGATGATTGGCTTTAGTGTTGTAATGAGCTCTAAGATACATCAGAGGCAATTAATTTCATAGACTATTACGTATTTTATTAGAATAATATGTCACAATTATAATTTATAAAAAGTATTTATAAGTTTTAACAATGAATAAAAGATTAAAAATTGCAATCGTTGGAGCTGGTATTCAAGGAGTGTGTAATGCATTATTTTTACAAAAAAAAGGTTTTCAGGTAACTTTGTTTGACAGGGAAGAGCCTGGAAGTCAGGCAGCTTCATATGGGAATGCTGGTCATTTTTCACCTTACGCTTCAGTACCAGTGAATAGACCAGATATTTTAAGTGATGTTCCTGCTATGCTTTTAAGTTCAACTGGACCTTTAGCATTAAAGTGGAATTATGTTCCAAAAATGCTTCCATGGTTCTTAAAATTTATTAAAAATTGTAGTAAAAAAAAAATGATGCATACAGCAAAAAACATGCATCAAATATTAGATTTAGCTTTACCTGCATACGATGAGTTATTTGAAGAAATTGATTTATCAGAATTGGTAGAGAATAAAGGTATTATGTATATCTGGAATGATCAAAACCTTAAAAGTAGAGAGTTAGAAATTAACATAAGAGATGAAATAGGAGCAGAACAGCAACTGCTGAGTAAAAGTGAAATCCATGACCTAGAACCTAATATTAAAAATATTTACCATGCTGGAGTTTTTTATAAAAAAGCAAAACACGCAAGAAATCCGGGAAAAATTTGGGTTAAATTATTTGAAAGTTTTATAAGTAAAGGTGGAAATTTTTTAAAATTAGACATTCAAAATATAGACTTTGACGAAAATAAACCTGTTTTAAGGTCTGAAACACAAAGATTTATTTTTGATAAATTAGTCATTTGTTGTGGGGCATTTTCAAAAAAATTAACAGATGAATTACATGAAAATATTCCATTAGATACTGAAAGAGGTTATCATATTCACTTTAAGGGTTTCGATCACTTAATTTCACGCCCGGTAGTTTTTCAGAATAGAGGTTTTGGGATGACTCCAATGGAACAAGGTTTGAGAGTTGTTGGAACTGTTGAGTTTGGTGGTTTAAAAAATCCACTTTCAAAATCTAGAATAAAAAATTTAGTCAATAATGCAAAATATCTTTTAGATGGTATACCAGATCATCATGATGATGAGTGGCTGGGGTTTAGGCCGACTCTACCAGATTATCTTCCTGTTATTGGCCCTTCTAAAAATTATGACAATGTTTTTTATTCATTTGGTCATCACCATTTAGGATGGACTTTAGCTGCTATATCTGGGAAAATAATTTCTAAAATGATTGCTAGAGAAAATACTAATTTAGATTTAAAACCATATAGCTCTTTAAGGTTTTCTTAATTTGTGAAAAAGAATAATAAATTAGCTTATTTTATCTTAATATTAACTACTATATTTTGGTCTGGAAATTTTATTGTTGGAAAAACTGCGAGTATATTTCAAATACCTCCCTTTTCTTTAAATTTTTATAGATGGTTTTTTGCTGGTTTAATTTTACTTCCATTTACTTATAAGGAGATAATAAGAAATAAAAAATATATTATAGATAATTTAGGTTTCTTTATAATATTGGGCATTTCAAGTATCACTATATTTAATTCAATCGTTTATTACTCACTTTATTACACACAAGTTATTAGTGGAATTTTAATGATTTCAACTATTCCAGTATGGATAATTTTTATTTCATCAATTTTAAATATTGAAAAAACAAATATTTTTCAAATTATAGGAGTTGTTTTATCATTAACTGGTGTGATTTTTATAATTACTAAAGCAGATTTAGGTTTAATAAAAAACTTAGATTTTAATAAAGGAGACTTATCAATGGTTGTAGCCATGTTTTCTTGGGCAATTTATTCTGCTCTATTAAAAAGTAAAAAATATAAAATTTCTCAAGTCTCTTTATTAGAAGTCGTAATTGTTTGTGGGTTAATATTTCTAATACCAATATATTTTATTGAAATTAATATGGGAAAACCAATTATTTTAGGCAAACCATTTTATTTAATCTTAGCCTATGTTGTTATTTTTCCAGGGTTGGCAGCATTCTTTTTTTGGATAAAGGGAATTTCGATTATTGGTGCTAATAGAGCTGGGATTTTTTTGCATTTGATGCCAATTATGGGAGCAATTATGGCAATGTTAATTTTTGATGAGAAATTCATGTTTTACCATATTTGGGGAGCAATATTTATTGTTGCAGGTATAACACTTTCAAACAAAAAAAAATCAAATGCTTAAAAAGATAATTTTATTAATAATATTTATTTTTTTTTTCATCAATTTTACAAGCAAATGAATTTAATTTTAAAAAAATCACATCTTTAACTAAACCTTGGGGATCCTCTTTTATAAATGAGAATGAGCTCATTATTACTGAAAAAAAAGGTAAAATAAAAATAATTAATATTAATTCGGGAGAGATTTTTGAATTAATGCATAACCTCAATTTTAAAGTTCATGGACAAGGTGGACTCTTAGATATCATATATAAAAAAAATAGTTTATGGATATCTTATTCTGAAGATCGTGGAGATTGGAAGACAAGTACTTCGATTGCGAAAGCTGATTTCAATAGAAAAAATTTGTTTTTTAGAAATATTTTTCAAGCTTTTCCACCCATTGATTCTGGGTACCACTTTGGATCTAGATTAGTAATTAAAGACAATTATTTATATGCATCAGTTGGTGAAAGAGGACAAGGTATGATTGCTCAAGATTCAAGTAAACATCCAGGAAGTATAATCAGAATCCATTTAGACGGAAGTATCCCCACAGATAATCCAAAATTTATAGATAAAAAAAAATGGCTTCCAGAAATTTTTCAAATAGGTGTTAGAAATCCTCAAGGACTAACATTATCAACATATGATGGAAAAATATATGCGAGTAATCATGGCGCCAAAGGTGGTGATTGGTTTGGGGAAATAAAAAAAGGAGAGAATTATGGGTGGAAAATTTTAGGTTGGGGAGGAATAAATTATAGTGGTACAAAAATTGGTCCAAAATGGAAACCAAGATTTACAAAAGCTATTAAATATTGGGTGCCATCAATAGCTACAAGCGCTATAACCATTTACAAAGGAGATGAATTTAAGGAATGGGAAGGATTAGCTTTAATAACTTCATTGAAAGATATGTCTCTAAGAACTTTAGATTTTTCCGATTTGAATAATGTTAAAGAGAATATAATATTTAAAAAAAAAATTGGTAGAATTAGAGATATAAAGGTTCACCCTATGACTGGTAAGATATATTTTTTAACTCAAGATGCTTTATGGCTTATGGAAAAAAATTAAATGCTTAAAGTTGCTATACTAGATGATTATCAAGATATTTCACAAGAATTTGTTGATTTAAAAAAACTATCTGGAAAATATGAATTTAAAGTTTTTAGTGAATCTTTTTTAGACGAAGCTGATGCAATCGAACAATTATCTGATTTTGAAGCTTTGTTAATTATGAGAGAAAGAACACCAATTACAAAAAATTTAATTGATAATTTAAATAATTTAAAGTTTATTATTACAAGTGGTATGAGAAATAATGCCATTGACTTAGAAGCTACAAAAAAAAGAAGAATCATAGTCTCCGGAACTGAAATTAATGTTAACCCTACTGCAGAATTAACTTGGGCTCTAATTTTAGGATTAGCTAGAAACTTAAAAGAAGAAATTGACAATATGTACCAAGGTTATTGGCAAACTAGCATTGGCTTTGAGCTTAAAGGTAAAATCTTAGGTTTAGTTGGGCTTGGAAAAGTAGGTTCTCAAGTTGCAAAAATTGGAAAAGTCTTTGGAATGCAGGTTATGGCTTGGAGTGAAAATTTAAATTTAGATACTTGTAAGCAACTGGATGTTTTACCGTGTAGTAAAGATGATCTAATTCAAACTTCTGATTTTTTATCAATTCATGTTCAAGGTGGGGATAGGTACAAAGAATTGATTAAATTAAAAGAACTTGATGCAATGAAAAAAACAGCTTTTATAATTAACACCTCAAGAGGACCAATTATAAATGAAGATGATTTAATTATTGCTTTATCAACAAATATTATTGCTGGTGCAGGACTAGATGTTTATGAAAAAGAACCTTTGCCAGAAAATAATAAACTTAGATTTTTACCAAATGCACTTTTATTGCCTCACATAGGATATGTAACTGCAGAAAACTATTCTATTTTTTACACACAAATGATTGAAAATTTAGAAGCATGCGTGAATGACAAACCCATTAGAGTTATAGAATAGATTTATTTTATTTTTTTTATGAAAATTTGTGAGTTGTTAACACAAATAATCTTTAGATTATCTTTTTCTTTAATAAATTTATTTATTGTTTCTGCGGGAACATCATTAGATTCAGTATATATATTTCCATAAAAGTAATCATCACAAATCAATATTCCTCCAACATTTAAAAAATTCCAGGCATTATTTATATCTTTATAGACTTGAATAGACTCATGTGACCCATCAATATATATAACATCAAATTCTTTTTTATTTTTAACAAAGAAGCTATCAGAAGTTTCTCTAAAAAAAGAAAATTTATTTTTAAATTCTTGCATATTTAATTTAAAATTTTCAAAATTTTCATTAATTTCATTATTATCTTCCCAAATATCTACACAAACTACATTAACAGTTGAGTAATTTTTTAATATAAACAAAGCACTATTACCCTCCCAAGATCCAATCTCTAAATATGAAAATCTTTTGAAATTTTTACTAATTATTTTATCCCAATAGTATGTATTGATTGAAAAATAATCTGTAGTGGTTTGTTTTTTTTTCAGAAAATTTTGATGAAGGTTTCGATGTAATTTTTTTTGAGATTTAGTGAAAGGATGTAGAATTCTATCCAAGAAAAAATATAAAAAAACTCTTAAAGGAGCTTTTTTTTCTAGTTGATATTTGATTCTATAATAAAAATTTCTTGAAAACATTTGTATTTAATTTATTATTTTTATTTTAAATAAGCTATATGAAATATAAACAAAACATTAATCTTACAGCTGAACAAAAATTAGTTTTATTTGAGGATGGAACTGAAGCACCTGGTTCTAGTGATTTAAATCATGAAAAAAAAGAAGGTAGTTATCACTGTATAAATTGTGGTGAAAAATTATTTGAATCAGATACCAAATATGAAAGTGGATCGGGCTGGCCTTCATTTTATCAATCATTACCAGATGTTTTTGAAACTAAAACAGATCATTTACTAGGCTATGCTAGAACAGAATATCATTGTAAAAAATGTGGTGGTCATCACGGTCATATTTTTGATGATGGACCTAATCCAACAGGAAAAAGATATTGTAATAATGGTGTGTGTTTAACTTTTAAACCAAAAAAATAATGTCTAAAAAAGAAAATGAATTAGTTTATCATGTCTTAATGCATCATATTAATCATTACCAAGAAGTTAAAAAAATATTTAAAATTGATTATGACTCTCAAATGATACTACTGGCAGTTTACTCACATCTCTTATATCAAACAATAAACCCTTCATTAAAAAAAGAGAATGAAGATGGATTAGGCTGGGAAGAAATGTTTCCAGTAATAAAAAATTTACCAAAAAATAAAAAAAAATATAAAGCAAAATTAACACTTTTTTCTGTATCTCAAATACTGAATTTGCCAAAAGAGTCTGTAAGAAGAAAAGTAATTAATCTTTGTAAAAAAAAATATTTAGAATTTTCAACAATAGAAGGTTTAAGTATTGGAGATAATCTTGAGTCAACAGTTAGAAAAATAGCACCAAAAGATTTAAATGCACTAACGAGGGTTATAAAATCTGTAAATGAAAATGGTGGTATTGATAAACTTAAAAAGTTTAAATAAATTATTTCAATAAATCCTGTAACTTATTGTCTTTTTCAAGAGCTCTTGCTTCATCGTAACCACCAATATGTTGGTCATCAAAGAAAATTTGAGGAATGGTTCTTTTTCCATTAGCTTTTGAAATCATTTCATCCATTGCGCCATCTACTGTTGCAATATTAATTTCTTTATACTCAATATTGTTTCTTGTTAATAATCTTTTTGCGGCATCACAAAAATTGCAAAGTGGACCTGTATAAATGATAACTGATTTCATAGTTTATAAATAATCATTCTTTTTAATTTTGCTAGTAATTTCTTTTCTTGAATATTCAAATTTTTTTCTATGTTTTATACTTTTTTGATGAACTCTCTTTCTCCACATTCTAAATGAAGAGGGTTTTAGAGATCTACGCATTATTTTGATAACTTCAGATTCTGTTTTTCCAGTTTTTTTCTTGATTTCTTCAAAGGTTATTCGATCTGCCCAAGCTGCCCAAATGATCCAATCTGGGTTATCGATATGTGGCTCAGGGTTTTTGACTTTAGTTACAGGGGTGTGACCTTTTTTTTTCATAAATCCTTTATATTTGAAAAAAAAGATTAATGCATTTTATTTAAAATAGTGTTATTATCTATTTAGATAGTCCTATTAGCCATCTTTAGCTCCCGGTTTTTTAGGACTATCCTAATCATCTTAAATGTTTCCCTTAAATTACTTCCTTTTTTTGCAGATAATTTTATTTTTATTCATTACTCCAGGAACACCCAGAATTGTAATTATTTCATATTCAATGAATTATGGAGTTCAAAAATGTATTTGGACAGCATTAGGGGATGTGACAGCAAATGTACTACAAGCATTTTTAGTTATTTTTGTTATTGGGTCTTTTTTTAAAGATAATCCAAATTTTTTAAATATAATTAAATGGATAGGAATACTTTATTTATTTTATTTGGCTTATGATGTTTACAATTCTAGACCAAAGAATATAAATTCAAGTAATATTTTTTCAAAAAGTATTTTTTCTTTTTTTAGAGATGGTTTTTTAGTAGCTGGAACAAGTCCAAAAGCATGGATGTTTTTTCCTTTAATATTTCCTCAGTTTATAGATTTTAACTCTAATTATACTGTTCAATTTTTTATTTTAATTACCACATATGTAGTTTTAGATTTTTTATCTTTAGTTACTTATGCTGTACTTGCTAGAAAACTAATTGTTTGGTTAAAGACTAACCCTAAAATAATTAATACAATTTCTGCTACCGTTTTAATAATAATAGCAACAATAATTGTATTTATTCAATAATATTAAGATAAGATCAATAATAGATTATTTACTTAGGAGTTATTTTTTGCATAAATTTTATATTTTTTGAAACACTATTTTAAGAATCGGACTAAATATTGCTGCCATATCTGCTAATATTTCTTCTAAATTCTAATAGTATTACAACTCTAGCTATATAAAGATTTATTCCTTATTTAAGTGCTAAAAATGCTAATAAATATGCTATTTTTATGGTTGTATAAATATCACACTATGAGAAATATTGTATTTATCACTCTTTTTATTCTCGGTAAGTAAAATAAATGTGATAAATCATGATTTTTATTAATAAAAACAAAAATATAAGGAAAAATTATGATTAAAAAGATACTAAGCACACTTTTAGTTTCTTCTGTAATGTTTCTTGGCTTAGCTACTAGTTCGTTTTCATTTGATAGACCAACAATCGCGATTGGTGGATCATTGAACTACGGAGGTTACGTAGCAAGTGGTAAAGAGATTGAGGGTAGCTCAGGTGTTACAAGACCTGGATACACTGAAGAAGAGAACGACGGAACTGCTGCCATGGAAGTTGGTTACAGCTCTGTATTCCTTGAAATGTCAATAGCAGATAGACTAACTCTAGGTGCTGAATATATGGCAGAGGAAGTTGAAACTGAAATGGCTGAAAGAACAGATACACTTACTACTCAAGTTGGAGAATCTTTAGGTGATGCTGGAACTAGCACAGTTAAAGCAGTATTTTCAAACTTGACTACATTGTACGCTGAACTTAGATTGTTCAATGGAGTTTATGCTAAAATGGGTGCTATGGAGATAGATATAGAAACTAAAGAAAATCTACACACTTCTTCAAGCTATGCTAACATAACTCTTGATGGATCTACTTACGGTATTGGCTATAAAAATAGCTGGGACAACGGTATGTTTCTAAAAACAGAAACTATGATTCATAATTGGGATGATTTTACAATCACAGCAACAAGCGCAGATAGTACTCCAAATGGTAACTCAGTTAAGGGTGACATGGATGGTATCGTAGCTTCATTAAGAATTGGAAAAGCATTTTAATTCAATTTTTATAAGCTAAATAGAAAATTTAAAAAGAGCCCGCTTTTAGCGGGCTTTTTTTTTGACAAAAGAAAATAGAATTTTACTGCTATAGTATAAATTATGAAACTAGGGTTTATTGGCACAGGTAAAATAGCATCATCAGTAATTAAAGGCATTTGTACCTCTAAAATATCTTTTAACAAAATTTTAATTTCACCAAGAAATAAGCTAATTGGGCAAACACTTAAAAAAAAATTTAAAAAAGTTTTTATTGCAAAAAATAATCAAGAAATAATCAATTCATGTAATTGGATTTTTTTATCTGTTACACCTTTGGTAGGAAAAAAAATTATAAAAGATTTAAAATTTAAAGCTAATCAAACTGTAATTAGCTTTATATCAACAATATCATTGGCACAGCTTAAAAAATCTATTAAAGTTAAGGCTAAAATTATAAGAGCAATACCTTTGCCTCCAATTTCTTTAAGAAAAGGACCTGTTCCTATTTGCCCACCTAATAAAAGTGTAAAAAATTTTTTTGATAAAATTGGAACAACTATAGAAATCAAAAATGAAAAATCATCAATTAATTTTTGGTCAACATCAGGAATGATGGCACCTTATTATGAGATACTAAGAGTAATGACTAATTGGTTAGTTAAAAGGGGAGTTAAAAGAAAAAATGCACAAAAATATATAACTTCACTATTTTTAGCTTTATCAGAAGATGCAGTCGTTAATTCAAAAAAAGATTTGAAATATTTAGTCAAAGAATCTCAAACACCAAAAGGATTAAATGAGCAAGGTGTAAAAGAGTTATCAAAAGCAGGCTTTTATAAATCTTTAGAAAAAACACTTAGTAAAATACATAAAAGATTAGATAAATAATATTTTATGGATCAAAATCAAAATATTCTACAAATTAAAAACTTATCTAAATATTTTGGAGGTTTAGCTGCAGTATCTAACTGTTCGTTAAAAATTAAGAAAGGTTCAATAACAGGAATAATCGGCCCAAATGGATCTGGAAAGACTACTTTATTCAATTTAATTGCAGGAAATCTTAAATCTTCTCAAGGTAAAGTTATATTTAATAATGAAGATGTTACAGATATACCTTCTTATGAATTATTTTCAAAAGGTATACTTAGGACTTTCCAAATAGCACATGAATTTACAAATTTATCAGTTTTAGAAAATTTGATGATGGTTCCTCCAAACCAATCAGGTGAAAAATTAATGACAGCATTGTTAAAGCCAGGTCTAGTTAAAACTGAAGAATTGACAATAAAGCAGAAAGCCCAAGATGTTGTAGATTTTTTGAATTTAAAACATTTATCTAATGAATTAGCTGGAAACCTATCTGGAGGACAAAAAAAACTACTTGAACTTGGAAGAACAATGATGGTTGATGCTAAATTAGTTTTGTTAGATGAAGTAGGGGCAGGAGTTAACAGAACACTGTTAAAAGATTTAGGTAGTGCAATTTTAAAATTGAATAAAGAAGAAGATTATACGTTTTGTATGATCGAACATGATATGGAATTTATAAGTAGACTGTGTGACCCGGTAATTGTTATGGCTGAAGGATCAGTCTTGTTTGAAGGAACAGCTGAAGAAGTAAAAAAAGATGAAAAGGTTATTGAAAGTTACTTAGGTAGAGGGTCAAAATTAAAGGAAGAAAGTTAATGGCTTTTTTTGAAGGTAAAAAAATGACAGGAGGATATGGAAATGGCCCAGATATAATAAACTCTTGCTCAGTTAATGTTAATAGAGGAGAAATAGTTTCAATACTTGGCCCTAATGGTGCGGGTAAATCAACAGCAATGAAGGCGATGTTAGGTCTTTTAAATTTAAAATCTGGATCTGTGATAATTAATGGAAAAGATATTACAAAACTTTCACCACAAGACAGAGTTAGAGAAGGGATTTCATTTGTTCCACAAACTAAAAATGTTTTTGCAGGTATGACTGTTAGAGAAAATTTAGAAATGGGAGCATATTTAAGAAATGATAATTATCAAAACATTATAAAAGAAATTTATGAACTTTTTCCAATTTTAAAAGAAAAAAAAGATCAGCTAGTAGGTGAGCTATCAGGAGGACAAAGACAACAAGTTGCTCTTGGAAGAGCCTTAATGATAAAACCAAGTGTTTTAATGTTAGACGAGCCAACTGCAGGAGTTTCACCAATAGTAATGGATGAATTATTTGATCATATTATAAAAGTCAAAAAAACAAATGTTGCAATTTTAATGGTAGAGCAAAATGCTAAACAAGCATTAAATATTTCTGATAGGGGTTATGTTTTAGTTACTGGTGAAAATCGTTATTCTGGATCAGGAAAAGAATTACTAAACGACTCAAGAGTAAGAAGCTCTTTTTTGGGGGGATAGTATGGATTTTTTAAACGCAACCATATTATTATTAAATTATATTTTTGTTCCAGCTTTAACTTATGGGTCTCAATTAGCTCTTGGTGCAATATTTGTAACTTTGATCTATGGAATTTTAAGATTTGCTAATTTTGCAACAGGAGACATGATGGCATTTGGTACAATGGTAACTATTTTAATTACATGGTATTTACAGTCACTTGGGATTTCTTTAGGAATTTTACCAACAGCACTTATTGCAATACCTTTTGCTATAATTTTTATGATTGGATATATGCTCATGGTAGATAAACTTGTCTTTAGATATTATAGAGTTCAAAAAAGTCCCCCTGTTCAGCTAGCAATGGTCAGTATTGGTATAATGTTTGTAACTCAAGCTGTCGTTAGAATAATAATTGGTCCCTCAGATCGAAGATTTTTTGATGGAGAAAAATTTATTATTAAAGCAGGTGAATTTAAAGAAATAACAGGACTTAATGAAGGTTTGGCAATTAAATCTAGTCAGATTTTAACTATATTTATAACACTTATAATAGTTTCAATTTTATTTTGGTTTTTAAATAAGACTAAAACTGGAAAAAGTATGCGAGCTTACTCAGACAATGAAGATTTAGCTTTACTTTCTGGAATTGATCCAAAAAGAGTAGTTATGATTACTTGGGTTATTGCTGGGGTTTTAGCAACAATAGGAGGTGCGTTGTACGGTTTAGATAAAAGCTTCAAACCTTTTACTTATTTTAATAACATGCTACCAATTTTTGCTGCGGCAATAGTTGGGGGAATCGGAAATCCATTTGGAGCATTTTTAGGCGGTTATGTCATAGCCTTTTCAGAAATATTTTTAACTTACGCATACAAGAAATTTTTTATGTATATTTTACCAGAAAGTATGGAGCCAGAAACCTTAGTTCAACTACTATCAACAGATTATAAATTTGCTGTATCCTTTTCTATATTGGTAATCGTTTTGCTCTATAGGCCAAATGGCATATTTAAAGGAAAAGTATTGTGAGAAAGTATTTAAATGTAATTGCAGCTTATTCGATAATGCTTGGATTGATTATTTTAGTTGGAATATTTCAATCTTGGAATGTTGCTCTATCAATTTTTAACATGTGTTTAATCTCAGCAGTTATGACAATGGGAGCTAATGTACAATGGGGTTATGCTGGTTTAATTAATTTTGGTCTTATGGGGTATGCTGCTCTGGGAGGGTTGGCTGCAGTTTTAATATCAGTTGATCCTGTTCAAGAAGCTTGGTCTGCTGGTGGTTTTAATATTATAATGTGTTTATGGTTAATAGTTGCGATGATATTTTTAATACGTTTTGTTTTAAAAACTTTTGAAAAATCTCAAATTAGAACTTACAGCGTAGCAGCAATTATTATTACTGGTATAATCTTTATAAGAATAACTTCTGAATCTAGTATAGAAGCCATTGAAGCTGTGAACCCTGCAACAACAGGCTTTCTTGGTGGCCTGGGTTTACCTATAGTGTTCTCATGGATAGTGGGAGCCTTCTTTGCTGCTGGGTTAGCATTTATTGTAGGCAAGGTTGCTCTTGGTTTACGTGCAGACTACTTGGCGATTGCTACATTACTAATTTCTGAAATTGTTATAGCAATAATTAAACATGAAGATTGGTTAGCTAGAGGAGTAAAAAATGTAATTGGTTTAAAAAGACCAGTTCCGTATGAAGTAGATCTTCAGACCACAGATTGGTTTATAAATTTAGTTGAAAAATTTAATGCAGGTAAATTAAGTTTGTTTGCTTTCGGTACACCTGAAAGACAGCAGGCATTAAAGCAGTTAGTCATTGAAGGTTCTTCAGTATTTGTAAAACTTTGTTATTCAGGTTTGTTTTTAGTAGTTGTTATTGTTTTGCTAATAATTACCCAAAAAGCACTTTATTCACCATGGGGAAGAATGATGAGAGCAATAAGAGATAATGAAGAAGCAGCGAATGCTATGGGTAAAAATGTTGTTAAACAACACTTGTTAATATTTATACTAGGTTCTGCCATTGTAGGAATTGCAGGAGCAATGTTGGTTACTCAAGATGGCTTGTTTACGCCTGGAAGTTATAGACCAATGAGATATACATTTTTAATTTGGGTTATGGTTATAGTAGGGGGAAGTGGAAATAATTTTGGTGCAATTTTAGGTGGTTTTGCAGTTTGGTTTTTATGGATTGAGGCTGCTCCAATAGCCTTATTCTTAATCAATTTATCCACATCAAGTCTTCCAGAGACTCATGAATTAAAAATACATCTAATTGAGAGTGTTCCTTACTTTAGGTATTTAATGATGGGAATGGGATTATTGTTGATTATGAGATATCGTCCTAAGGGTATACTTCCTGAAAAAATAGAAATAAAGTAATTTATAGTATGAAATATATTTTATTAGGAATGGCAATAGCGTTTGCGATGTATCTTGGTGATAAATATATTTTTTAATGAATAAAAATCTTTGGTTACTGATTTTAAGTCAGATTTTTGCATTTACTGCAGCACCAGTAACAGTTTTTTTAAGTGGAATAATTGGCTCTCAACTTAGCCCAATAAAATCTTTCGCTACATTGCCAATGGCTTTGTCAATTGTAGGAATAGCTGTCTTTGCAATTTTTGCTGCAAAATTAATGAGTATATTTGGTCGTAGAGCAGGCTTTATATTTGCATCAATTGGAACTTCTTTATCATCCTTGTTAGCAGCTTACTCAATAATTAGTGAAAGTTTTATTTTATTCAATTTAGGATGTTTTTTTATAGGTGCAGGAGTTGCTTTTAGTCATCAATATCGTTTTGCGGCTGTTGAAACAGTAAAAAAAGAAATGGCACCAAAAGCTATATCAATAATACTATTAGCAGGAGTAGGGTCAGCTTTTATTGGGCCAAATTTAGCAAACCTTACAAAAGATAGCATAACGGGATATTTATACTCAGGATCATATGTTGCTCTTGCAGTTTTAACTTTAACATCAACAATCTTCTTATTATTTTATAAAGACGGACACAAACCAAATAAAGTTATTAGAAACAAAACACGCAGTTATCTTGAGTTAGTTTCCCAACCTAGATTTTTACAAGCA